>Ga0182005_1000335_pt1 | contig 27471 bp, 19 predicted proteins | sample Sormic07211103_1_FD_123021 | JGI IMG/M metagenome (GOLD analysis project Ga0182005, IMG submission 123021) | Rhizosphere microbial communities from Sorghum bicolor, Mead, Nebraska, USA - 072115-103_1 MetaG | ecosystem: Host-associated > Plants > Roots > Rhizosphere | place: USA: Nebraska...
ATAGGCGATATTGGCGGCGATCGTGTCGTTGAACAGCACCACATTCTGGCTGACCATGGCTATCTGCGCCCGCAGGCTGTTCAAGGATATGTCCTCGATAGGCAAGTCATCCAGCAGGATACGGCCTTCGGTCACCGAATAGAATCCGGGAATCAGGTTCACCAGCGTCGATTTGCCGCCGCCCGACATCCCCACGAAAGCGATGGTTTCGCCCGGTTCGACGTTCAGGTTGATGTTCATTAGCGCAGGCTTTTCCTGGCCCGGGTATGAAAAGCCGACATTGGAAAATGCGATTTTCCCGTTTGCACGCTGGTCCAGCTGTATTCCCCCGGTGCGCTCGACCGGACTGTCGATCAGCTTGAACACCGCTTCCGCCGCAGCCATGCCGCGCTGCAGCGGGCCGTTCACTTCAGCCAGCTGTTTGAGTGGTACCTGCAAGGCGATCATCGCCGCCAGGAACGACACGAAATCGCCCGCGGTAAGCTGGCCGTGGCTTGCCTGCACCAGCCCCATCGTGATCATCGCCGACATTGCGCAGGCCATCATGATTTGCGTGACCGGCACGGTGGCGGCAAAGGTGCTGGTCATGCGCATGCTGTAGTGACGGATATGTTCGGCCGATTCTTCGAACCGCTTCCGCTCGTAAGTCTCGCCGCCAAACACCTTGATGACCTGCTGCGCGCGCGCGGTTTCTTCAATTACCTGGGTCAGCTGCGCATTGACGTCGAGAGAATCCTTATTCAGCCGTTTCAAGCGCTTGGCGGTGGTGCGCACTACCAGGATCATCAGCGGCATCAGCACCAGCGCCACGATCGTCAGTTTCCAGCTGATGAACAGCATGTAGCCCAGCAAACCCGCTACGGTCAGCACGCAGCGCACGATCGAGGTAAACAGCTTGCTGATCATTTCTATGATCTGCTGCACTTCAAACATGATCGAATTGATCACGCGCCCTACCGTATGCGTAGCGTGGAAATCAATCGACACATTCAAGATCCGATTGAACATCTGCTGCCGCAATGTCGTCAGCACCCGGGTCGACACCCAGTTAGTCATGTAGGTTGTCAAAAAGGTCGAAGCGCCGCGCGCCACGAATGCGCCAATCACGGCGACCGGCACCAGCCACAGCGGGAACGTAGGTTTTTCGACAAAACCGTTGTCCAGCAGGATTTTGAAAATGTAAGCTACCAGCGGCTCTGTCGCCGCGGTCACCACCATTCCAAGAAGCCCAAGGATCAGCCTTCTTTTGTATGGGCGATGCAATAGTGCAAGGCGCTTGAAAATTGTTGTATAGGAAAATGCGCTCATAAGTCAGTCTGCTTTAAGTTCCTTTTTTGCGCTTTACCGTCATGAAAAAATCTTCCCTGAAAGTAGTGCTGGGTAATATGGGGATGCAGAGCCAATTGGCAAAGCGCGGCAGCTGTGCCCTCGGGGCCTGTTAACAGGCCCTAGTATTCCACGGCGACAGCTTCCTTCCCTACTTTTTCCACCAGCGCCAGCTGCAAGCCGTCGCTGGGGGACACTCGCCATGCATCGCCCAGCACTATTTCGCAAGCTACGCCGTCGCCGGTGTAGCGCAGCGTCATCGGCAGGCCGCTGTCGGACCGGTGCGACGACAGCATTTCCCTCAGCTGCGCCGCATCGATTTTCTGTGACGGCGACGATAGGGACAGCACGATTTGACGGCCGTATTGAATCCGCGCAGTGGCGATATCCATCACCCGTTCAGCGGACACCCGCAAGCCGCCGTTGAAACGGTCTTCAGAGACCTTGCCATGCACCACCAGGAATTCGTCTTCCTTGAAAAACGCCTTGTTGGGCTCGAACTGTTCGTTATAGACGGTAACGTCGACAGTCGCGCTGCCGTCGTCCAGCGTGACGATCATCATTTTTCCACGCTGCGTCATTTGCGCCCGCAGGCCGGAGATGATGCCCGCCAGGACGCGCGGTTCGCGCGACGGTTCCAGGCTGCCCAGCGGCGTGCGCGCGAAGCGGCGCGCTTCGGCGGCGTAGGCATGGAACAGATGGCCTGACAGATAGAAGCCCAGCGCGCTTTTCTCTTCGGTCAGTTTTTGTTTGTCGGTCCATGGCGCGGCCTGCACATATTCGATCGGCGCTTCCAGGTCGCTGTCGTCGCCGCCAAACAGGCTGACCTGGTTGGCCGAGGCCAGCTTCTGGTCTGCCGCTTCCATCGCCCGCGGCACCGACGCCAGCAGGATGCCGCGGTCGACCTTGAAACAATCGAAGGCGCCGGCGCGTATCAGCGACTCGATGGTGCGGCGATTGATCTGGCGCTTGTCCACCCGCAGGCAGAAATCGAACAGGTCGGCAAACGGTTTTTCCTGGCGGGCGGCGATGATGGCTTCAATCGCGTTCTGGCCCGAGCCTTTTACCGCACCGAGGCCGTAACGGATGAAGGTGGCTTTCTTGCCCGGTTCGCCTTCCGGCGTAAAACGGTAATCCGAGAGATTGATGTCCGGCGGCAGCAAGGTCAGCTTGCACACCGTCAGCGAATCTTCCACCAGGATCTTGATCTTTTCGGTGTCGTCCATCGCCAGCGACAAGTTGGCGGCCATGAACGCGGCGGGATGATGCGCCTTCAGGTATGCGGTGTGATAGGACAGCAAGGCGTAAGCGGCGGCATGCGACTTGTTGAAGCCGTAGCCCGCGAATTTTTCCATCAAGTCGAAAATCTCGTCGGCCTTGGCTTCGCTCAAGCCGTCCTTGGCGGCGCCGTCGCGGAAAATCTGGCGGTGCTCGGCCATCTCTTCCGCTTTTTTCTTACCCATCGCCCGCCGCAGCAAATCCGCGCCGCCGAGCGAGTAGCCGCCGACCACCTGCGCCATCTGCATCACCTGCTCCTGGTACACCATGATGCCGTAGGTTTCCGACAAGATGCCTTCGGTACGCGGGTCGGGATAGTCGAAGCGCTCGCCGTGCTTGCGTTTGCAGAAATCCGGGATCAGGTCCATCGGGCCCGGCCGATACAACGCCACCAGCGCGATAATGTCTTCGAAACGGTCGGGCCGCGCGTCTTTCAGCATGCCTTGCATGCCGCGGCTTTCCAGCTGGAACACGGCGACCGTTTTGGCCGCGGTCAGCAATTCGTACGACGGCCGGTCGTTGAGCGGCAGCTTCTCCAGGCTGAAATCGGCCATGGCCGGATCGAGCTGCTTGATGTAGCGCACTGCGCGGTCAAGGATCGTCAGCGTGGTCAAACCCAAAAAGTCGAACTTGACCAGGCCGACGGCTTCCACGTCGTCCTTGTCGTACTGCGACACTACGCCGGCGTCGCCGCCTTGGGTATACAGCGGGCAGAAATCGGTCAGCTTGCCCGGCGCGATCAGCACGCCACCGGCATGCATGCCGATGTTGCGGGCGATGCCTTCGACTTGCTGCGCCAGGTTGAGCAGCTGCTTGACCTCTTCTTCGTTCTCCAGGCGCTCGGCCAGCATCGGCTCTTCCTGGATTGCATCGGCAATCGTGACATGCTTGCCCGGCTTGAACGGAATCAGCTTGGAAATGCCGTCGCAGAAGTTGTAGCCGAAATCGAGCACCCGGCCGACGTCGCGGATCGCGCCCTTGGCTGCCATCGTACCGAAGGTCGCAATCTGCGATACGGCGTCCTTGCCGTATAAATCCTTGACGTGCTGGATGACACGGTCGCGGCCTTCCTGGCAAAAGTCGATATCGAAGTCGGGCATCGATACCCGCTCGGGGTTGAGGAAGCGTTCGAACAGCAGGTTGTATTTGAGCGGATCCAGGTCGGTGATCTGCAACGAATACGCCACCAGCGAACCGGCGCCCGAACCCCGCCCCGGGCCTACCGGCACGCCATTCTGCTTGGCCCAGCGGATAAACTCGGCAACGATCAGGAAGTAGCCGGGGAAACCCATCTTGATGATGGTGTCGGTTTCAAATTTCAACCGGTCCTGATAACGCTGGCGCTGCTGCTCGCGCCTGGTTTCATCCGGGAACAGGTGCAGCAGGCGCAGCTCCAGTCCCTCTTGCGATTGCTGTATCAGGAACTCGCCGATGGTCATGCCGTCCGGCGTCGGGAAATCCGGCAATTGCGGTTTGCCCAGCTGCAGCGTCAGGTTGCAGCGCTTGGCGATTTCGATCGAGTTTTGCAGCGCCGCCGGCATGTCGGCGAACAGCTCTGCCATCTCGGCCTGGGTCTTGAACGATTGCTGGTCATTGAAGCGGCGTACGCGGCGCGCATTGGCCAGCATTTCGCCTTCGGCGATACAGGTGCGCGCTTCATGCGCGATGAATTCTTCCTTGTCCAGGAACTGGATCGGATGGGTGGCCACCACCGGCAGGTTGAATTTGGCCGCCAGCGCCACCGCCTGGCGCACATGCGTTTCCATGTTGGGCTGGTCGGCGCGCTGGATCTCGACATAGAAATTGTCCGGGAAAATCTCCGCCCAACGCGCGATGCAGCGCTCCGCCAATCCTGTATTGCCATTGTCGATCGCAATGCCGATATCGCCGAAGTGGGCGCCGGACAAGGCAATCAGGCCGTTGCCGCCGCCCTGCGCCGCCAGTTCGGCCAGCCATTCGGCGCGGATTTCGGCGCGGCCGCGGTGCAGGTTTTCCAGCCAGGCCCGGGACAGCAGTTCGCACAGCTGCAGGTAACCGCCGCGGTTCTTGACCAGCAGCAGCAAACGCGACGGCTTGTCGCGATCGTCGTCATTGGTGATCCAGACATCGCAGCCGATGATCGGCTTGATGCCTTTGCCGCGCGCCGCCTTGTAGAATTTGACCATGCCGAACAGATTGGCGAGGTCGGAGATGCCAAGCGCTGCCTGCTTGTCGCCGGCAGCTGCTTTCACTACATCGTCGATGCGCACCAGGCCGTCGACAATGGAGTACTCGGAATGGAGGCGGAGATGGATAAATTGCGGTGTCGTCATGGCCGGTATTTTACCCTGAGGCCCTGCCGCCCACCGGCAAAATTGGGCAATCCTGCGGCCGGCGTTTATAATACTGAGAAATCAACGACTTACCGAGAATTTCACCATGCAGTCCAGTCATCCCTACGTCAACATCGCCGCCTATAAATTCATCACGTTTACGGACACCGAGCAAAAGCGTCCGGAATTCCTTGCAATTTGCAAACAATTGCAACTAAAAGGAACGATTTTACTTACACCGGAAGGCATCAACCTGTTCCTGGCCGGGCTGCGCGAGCAAATCGACCAGTTCCTGGCCTGGCTGCGCGCGGACGAACGGTTTGCCGACCTGGAAGTAAAGGAAAGTTATTCCGAAAAACAGCCTTTCACCCGGATGCTGGTCAAGCTGAAGGCCGAAATCATCACGATGAAACATCCCCTGATCAAGCCGGAACTGGGCCGCGCCCCGGCGGTGCAAGCGCAGACGCTGAAGCGCTGGCTGGACCAGGGCTACGATGACAGCGGCCGGCCGGTGGTCATGCTCGATACCCGCAATGCATTTGAAGTCGATGTCGGCACCTTTGAAAACACCATTGACTACCGGATCGAGAAGTTCAGCGAATTTCCGGCGGTGATCGCTGCCCACAAGGATGAGCTGGCCGACAAGACCGTCGTCACTTTCTGTACCGGCGGCATCCGCTGCGAGAAGGCGGCGATCCACATGCAGAACATCGGCTACGACAGCGTCTACCAGCTGGAAGGCGGGATTCTCAAGTATTTCGAAGAATGCGGCGGCGCCCACTATGACGGCGACTGTTTCGTGTTCGACTATCGCACCGCGCTCAATCCGCAGCTGCAGGAAACCGCCACCGTGCAATGCTACGCTTGCCGCGCAGTGGTGACGCCGCGCCAGCAGCTGTCGCCGCAATACGTGGCCGGCAAGTCCTGCCCGCATTGCCAGCCGGAAGCCGCGGCGGCGCCAGCCGAAGCCACCGGCGCGTACTGAACGCAACGGCCTGGACCAGCAAAAAAGCCCGCTTGCAATCGCCAGCGGGCTTTTTACTTTCTGGAGCGAACCTCGGTTCGCCCTCCTGCAATCAGATTACTTCTTGAATTTCTGCGCAGTCTCTGCAACACGCTTGCCAAACTGCTTGGCGGTTTCAAGATCGCCGGCCGCAGGGCCTTCTTCCGGGGAAGAGTCCGACGGGCTTTGCGCCAGGGCGCCGGAGAAACCGCCGACGAAGTTCACGTCGTTACGTTGCGCGGCCTTGCTGTTGGCCGGCATCAGGCCGGTGCCGACCCAGACCATGCTGTGCTGCATCGCGAATGTAATCAGATAGCTCATGGTGGTGCCCTTGTCGCCATTCATGGTCGCGGAATTGGTAAAACCGGCAGCTACCTTGTCCTTCCATTTCTGTCCGAACCATTGCTTCGACGATGTATCGGCAAATTTCTTGAACTGCCAGGAAACCGTGCCCATGTAGGTCGGCGTGCCAAAGATGATGGCGTCGGCCGCTTCCAGCGAAGCCCAGGCCGCGTCGCTGAGGTTGCCTTCGGCATCGATGGCGATCAGCTCAGGTACAGCGCCCTCGGCCCGCAGCACGCCAGCGTGCACGGCTTCCGCCTGGTTTTTGGTATGGCCGTAGCCGGAATGATAAACAATAGCAACTTTAGTCATGGCAATGCCCTTTTTGTGTGGGAATCCGGTTGAAAATAAACAAGCGACGCAATAAATCAGACAGCATCAGCAGCAATAACCAGGCCAGCTACCTTGCCGCGGATCACGATAGCGGGTGAACCTAAAACAAAATCCGGAATCAAGCCAACCATGACCGACCTGCGTTCGGGTGCAATTCGATCCTGGTATATCCGAAAATTTATTTCGCTATAGGAATCCGCTATATGAATCGATTGGATTACTTGGCACTATAGCTGTAAGAAATGACTTAAGACAGACGTCAAATTCCAATATATCATTCAAATTATCTGAATGAGATTTTCACAACATCCCCATTCGCCTGGCAACAATGAACCTGACGCTGGAAGCCCTGCAAATCCTCGATACGATCGCCCGCAAAGGCAGCTTTGCCGCGGCGGCAGTGGAGCTGGACCGTGTACCGTCCGCGCTCACCTACAGCGTGCGCAAGCTGGAAGAAGACCTGGACGTGCTGCTGTTCGACCGCCGCGGCCACCGCGCCAAGCTGACCGGCGCCGGCCTGGAGCTGCTGACCGAGGGCCGGCACCTGCTGCTGGCGGCGCAGGAACTGGAACGGCGCGTCAAGCGCGCGGCGACCGGCTGGGAAGTGGAACTGCGTATCGTCCTCGACAGCATCATCCCGTTTGACAGCCTGCTGCCGCTGATTGAAGCTTTCGACCGTGAAAATGCCGGCACCCGCCTGCGCATTTCGCATGAGACATTGTCGGGCGTATGGGAAGCATTGCTGTCGGACCGCGCCGACCTGGTTATCGGCGCGCCCCATGGCGGACCCGACAGCATCCGCATGAGCGGCAGCTTCCAGACCCGCCAGCTGGGGACGATTGAATGGGTTTTCGCGGTTGCCCCCGGCCACCCGCTGGCCAATGCGCCGGAACCGCTCACTGCCGGCCTGATACAGCAATATCGGGCGGTAGCGGTGGGCGACACCAGCCGCAGCTTGCCCGGCATCACGTCGGGCTTGCTGAGCGGCCAGGACATCTTGACCGTGCCCTCCATCGCAGCGAAGCTGCAGGCCCAGCTCCGCGGCCTCGGCTGCGGCCATTTGCCGCGCTGGATGGCGGCCCCTCATTTTGCCTCCGGCGCATTGATTGAAAAGCAGACCATCGAAGCCAAACCCACCGACAAGACACAAATCGCCTGGCGCACGCCAGTCGTGGGAAAATCCCTTAAATGGTTCATCACGCAACTCAGCGAACCTGCGATCCAGCACACCCTGCTTGGCTCGCCGGCGCCGCATCATCACGAATCGATCAGCCATGTCTAATCAAGCAAGCTATATCGGCCGTTTCGCCCCCTCGCCCACCGGACCTCTGCACGCCGGATCCCTGGTGGCGGCGATGGCCAGTTACCTGGATGCCAAGGCCAACCACGGGCGCTGGCTGTTGCGCATGGAAGACGTGGATGAAGCGCGTACCGCAGCAGGCGCGGCGGAATCGATCCTGGCGGACCTGGATGTGCTGGGCATGCACTGGGATGGCGAAGTGGTGTTCCAAAGCCAGCGCACCGCGCTATACGAAGCGGCTTTCGACCGTCTCGGGCGGCTGGCCTATCCGTGCGGCTGCACCCGCCGCGAAATTGTCGACTCCCGCATCTGCGTCGCCGCCGACGGTGCGGCGGTCTATCCCGGCACTTGCCGCACCGGCCTGCCGGTCGGCAAGCCGGCCCGCGCTTACCGCCTGCGCGTGCCTGATCCGGGGCATATCGATGAACTGATCATTTTTGACGATCGCTGGCTGGGCCGCGTACAGCAGCACCTGGCGATAGAAGTCGGGGATTTTGTGCTGAAACGGGCGGATGGCTTCTGGGCTTACCAGCTGGCGGTGGTGGTCGACGATGCCGACCAGGGCGTTACCCATGTGGTGCGCGGCGCGGACCTGCTCGATTCAACCGCGCGCCAGATTTACCTGCAGCGCCAATTGAAACTGGCGACGCCGTATTACTTGCATGTCCCGGTCATCACCAATGCCGATGGTGAAAAGCTATCCAAGCAGAACGGCGCGCAAGCCATCGACATCAAGCAGCCGCTGCATGCGCTGAGCAAGGCGGCCTGGTTCCTGGGTTTGGATATTGGACAAGTCGATAGCGTAGCGGCGTTCTGGCCGCTGGCTACCACCGCCTGGGCCAATCTGGAAACGAGCCGCCGCGCTTGATCAGTTCTTTGGCAGGCCGCCCAGCAAAGCGGCCAGCTTCACCTTCGACGGTTTGATCGAGCCGCCTGCCGGCGCTACGCTGCTGGCTGAATCCACTTCGGCTGCGAGCGTCGGTTCGTATGGCTTGAGGAACCACGGGTCGATTTTTTCCTTGCGCGAAGTCGGCGTCGACGTATAGGCGCTGCGTGTGTGCTGCGTGCTGCGGTCAGAAGACGGAGCGCCGCGGCTGTCGCCACGGCCGTTGCGCGCATCGGCGCCGCGTCCGGAAGAGCGCTCGCGTTCGGCGCTGGCCGGCTTGGCGACAAACCCGGTCAGCTCGGCGCGCACAAACTTGTACTTGATCATCTTTTCGATGTCGACCAGCAAGCGTTCATCCTTGTCGGCGTACAGGGAAATCGCATCGCCGGAAGCGCCGGCGCGGCCGGTGCGGCCGATACGGTGCACGTAATCTTCGGCGTTGTACGGCAAATCAAAATTGATCACGCATGGCAGTTCGGCGATATCCAGGCCGCGTGCGGCGACATCGGTCGCCACCAGCACTTCGATCTCGCCGCGCTTGAATGCTTCCAGCGCCGCCATGCGCTCGTTCTGGGTCTTGTCGCCGTGGATCGCCGATGCATTGACGCCTTCGTTTTCCAGGTGGCGCGCCAGTTTCGAGGCGCCGATCTTGGTGTTGGAGAAAACGATGACCTGCTTCAGCTTGCGTTCGCGGATGATGTGCGACACCGCCTCGGCCTTGGTTTGTTCATTGACGTGATACATGGTTTGCGTCACGTTGTCGGCGGTGGCGTTGCTGCGCGCCACTTCGATCGTTACCGGGTTCTTCAGGAAAGTCGCCGCCAGCTTCTTGATCTCGCCCGAGAACGTGGCTGAAAACATCAGGTTCTGGCGCTCTTTCGGCAACAGGTTGATGATGCGCTGCAAATCAGGCAGGAAACCCATGTCCAGCATGCGGTCGGCTTCGTCCATCACCAGGATTTGCGTCTGCGACAGGTTCAGCGTCTTTTGCTGCACGTGGTCCAGCAAGCGGCCGGGAGTCGCAATCACGATCTCGATGCCGGAACGCAGGGCAGCGGTTTGCGGGGCGATATCGACGCCGCCGAACACCACGGTGGAACGCAGCGGCGTATGCCGGCAATAAGCCTTGACGTTTTCCGCAACCTGGTCGGCCAGTTCACGCGTCGGCGTCAGGATCAGGGCGCGTACCGGATGCCGCGCCGGGGAAGCGCTGGTGTTGGCATGCGCCAGCAGCAGCTGGATGATCGGCAAGGAAAAACCGGCAGTCTTGCCGGTTCCTGTCTGTGCCGCTCCCATGACGTCGCGCCCTTGCAGCACCACCGGAATCGCTTCCGCCTGGATCGGGGTTGGATGGACATAACCCTGGTCGCCCAGTGCGCGCAGGATATCCGGGGACAACCCGAAATCTGCAAAACGGACGGTGGGCGTGGTTGGCACTGCTGGATCAGCTTGAATCTCGGACTGGATGTCGGACATGGTAGTTGGCGGCCTTTGGTGCAAGATGCACTCGAACAAAGGCACTATTTGCTCTCAATTGAATCGTGAATTTCGTGTCGGCCCATTGCTGGTGACCGGTGCTTGCCGAGGCAAGCCGCAGCGCCAGCATGCGAACCAAATGATTGTGGAAGTGCCATAACAGGCACCGCAAGCCGGATTACCACTTTGACATCATTGCCGACATGTTTTGTACCACAGTCGCGCATTATACGCCTAGCTGGGAATTTGCTCAGATACCCAGTTCATTCAGCGGCCAGCGCGGCCGTACATTGAACCCATAGGTACGCTGCGCCGCCTGCGGATTGATCTGCAGGCGCATGGCGCCGGCAAATGCAATCATCGCGCCATTGTCGGTGCAAAACTCCAGTTCCGGGTAATACACCCGGAAGCGCCGCTTCTCTGCCGCGGCATCCAGGGCGCTGCGCAATTGCTGGTTGGCGCCTACTCCGCCCGCGATCACCAGGCGCTTGAGGCCGGTCTGTTTCAGCGCGGCCAGGCATTTGGCCAGCAGCACGTCGACCAGTGCATCGACAAAAGCGCGCGCGATATTGGCCTTGTCCTGGTCGCAAATATTGGCCGTATGGTTTTTGACAAGCGTCAGCACCGCCGTTTTCAGGCCGGAAAAGCTGAAATCCAGGTTTTTCGAATGCAACATGGGCCGCGGCAACTGATACACCGAAGGATCGCCGAATTCGGCCAGGCGCGAAATCGCCGGTCCGCCGGGATAACCGAGCCCAAGCAGCTTGGCCGATTTGTCGAACGCCTCGCCGGCGGCGTCATCCAGCGTCTCGCCCAGCAAGCTGTATCGGCCGACGCCGTCGACCCGCATCAGCTGGGTGTGGCCGCCCGACACCAGCAGGGCGACAAACGGGAATTCGGGAGGATCGCTGGCCAGCAGCGGCGACAGCAAATGCCCCTCCAGGTGATGCACGCCCAGCATCGGCTTGTCCAGCGCCAGGCCGAGGCCGCAGGCAATCGATGCGCCCACCAGCAGCGCTCCCGCCAGTCCCGGTCCCTGGGTATAAGCGATGGCATCGATGTCCTGCCGCGCGATGCCGCTTTCCGCCAATACTTGTTGCAATAAAGGAATGGCGCGCCGGATATGGTCGCGCGAAGCCAGTTCCGGCACCACGCCGCCGTATTGCTCATGCATCGCCACTTGCGAATAAAGGGCGTGCGCGAGCAAGCCGCGCTCGGTATCGTAGAGCGCAAGGCCGGTTTCGTCACAGGAAGATTCAACGCCGAGAACAATCATGGGTGGGGCAATAGGTAAGGAATGCGGCATTGTAAAGGAAAGCGCGGACGGCGCCCGCGGCAGGTTTCGATTAATCCTTGCCGAGCTGCCGCATCGCCTGCCGCATGAACGCCAGCTGTTGCGAAAACCTGGTGCAGGCCGTGCAAGTCCACAGGTGCACGCGTACCCGCGCCCGGGTCAGCGGCGACAGATTGCGGTCCTGCGCCTGGGACAGGAGCAGCTGGGTATCTCGGCAATGTGGGATCAGGCGTTTATATGGCATAAAATAAATTTACCGGCTGTGCGAACATTCTGGCATTCATGGTTAGTCGCGCCATGAATGCAATACTTACAATAAGACCTGGATTAGCTTTACATTGTGTGCGAAAACCGCCAATTCAAGCCTGCGTGCCGAACCAGTTTAACTGCAAGCATTCGCGCAGCCGCGTGCGCGCCCGGTACAGCAGCACCCAGGCATTGGCGGCGGTAATGTCGAGCTCCTTGCAGATTGCGTCGGTATCCAGCTCCAGCCATTCCCGCATCATGAAAATGCGGCCGGTCTTGGCCGGCAATTTATCTATGCATAGCTGCAAGATATCGAAGAATTCCTTGCGCTCCAGCGCCTGGTCCGGATTTCCCCAGCTGGGGGCGGCTTCCACCGCATGCCCTGACGAGGTAAACAGGGCGTCGATCATGTCAGCATCGCTGCGGTCCGCGTCCTCATCCGTGTTCAGCTGCACCTCGCGCTTGCCGCGCCGCAGCTGGTCCAGCAATTTGTGCTTGAGGATGCCGATGACATAAGTCTTGAACGAGGACTGCTCCTGGAAACGGTCGGGATGCTCAAGCACCGCAAGCACGGTTTCCGAGACGGCATCCTCGGCCAGGGCGTCGTTGCGCAGCTGCAGCGCGGCAAACCGCACCAGCTGCGGCCGCAGTATTTCAAGCTGGCGAGGATCGAATGCCATATAAGCCCAGATAAGAAAAACCAAGAACAGGCGCCAGGCAGTCCGCTGGACAAGCTGGCCGAATGGCGACGATTTTACCCGATGCCCATGGACCAGGACCTGTTAAAGTAAAATCGCTGCGGACAGGCACCGCGCCACTCCCCGTTTGCCAACCCAGACCGTTATCCGCACATGAATAATATCCAGCCCGCCGAACCGTTCCCCGCCGCCCGCTTCATCAAGGAGATCGGGCGCGGCAAGGACGGCGCGCGCAGCCTGTCGCGCAACGATGCGCACGATTTGTATGCCGCCATGCTGGACGGCCGCGTCTCCGACCTGGAAATGGGAGGAATCCTGCTGGCGATGCGCATCAAGGGTGAATCGGTAGAAGAAATCGCCGGCTTCCTGCAGGCGGCGGAAGCATCGTTTACGCAAATAGCGCTGCCCGCCCAAGCCGGCGGTGCCGCCTGGCAATATGCGCCGATTGTCATCCCCAGCTATAACGGCGCGCGCCACATGGCCAACCTGACGCCCTTGCTGGCCCTGCTGCTGGCGCGCGAGGGCGTGCCGGTATTGCTGCATGGCGTATTGACGGATCCGGGCCGCGTCACCAGCGCGGAAATTTTCCAGGCGCTAGGCCATCCGGCCTGCACCAGCATCGAGCAGGCGCAACAATGCTTCGTACAGCGCTTGCCGGCCTTCATGCCGATCGATGCGCTGGCGCCGAAAATGGCAAGGCTGCTGGCCATGCGGCGCATTCTCGGGGTGCGCAATTCCACCCACACCCTGGTCAAAATCATGCAGCCGTTCGTGGCGCCGGCCTTGCGCCTGAGCTCGTACACCCACCCGGAATACCTGGCCATGCTGACGGCGTATTTCACGACGACCGCCGCGGCCGAACGCGGAGACGTGTTTTTAATGCGCGGCACGGAAGGCGAAACGGTAGCCAATGCCAGGAAGGCGCAAAAAATCGACTGGCTGCATGGCGGCCAGCAAACCACGCTGGTGGAAAAACAAAGCATTGCCGACGATATGCCGGCTTTGCCCGGGCAGCGCGACGCCGCCAGCACCGCAAACTGGATACGGCTAGCCTTGGAGCAAAAGGAATTGATCCCGAAACCGATTGCCGAACAAGTCGAACAATGCCTGGCCGTCTGCCGAGCCCTGCACGCGCAATACAATCCTGCGGATATCGGCCGGCCATAGTAATTTCCTAATGGAACTAATTTTTGCGGCAGCGAACAAACCAGACTGATTCAAGATAAAAGCCGGATGCATGTACTATGTGGCAGTCGTCAAAACATTGCCATAGAGAATTGCAGCCAAACTGCAGTCTATTCTTAGCTTAGGCAATACCTTAAACAAATCGGATAGCGCAACGCAAATATAATCAACGCAAGGAGAGTGCGCTTAAAACCACGCAAGTCAGTATTTCAGCTATACCCATTCATCTGCCTGTACGGCATCTTGTCCAGCGTAGCGTCTTTTGCTGCAAGACTAATTTTCTGGAGGATCCATGGATTGGACTCTTCCGCCCTTTGCGCTAGCACAGCCCATCCAATGGAATGCGCTGTTACTGTTCGGCAGCTTGCTGCTGTTCGGGCTAGTGGGCGGCCATATAGTAACGAAAAACCCTTGGTTTCCACGCATTACCGGCTATCTGATCGTCGGCTTCCTGCTTGGCGTGGGTGGACTCGACCTGCTTTCCGGCGACGTGCTCAAGCTGGCGAACATCTTTGCCGACATGGCGATGGCGCTGGTTGTATATCAGCTGGGCCGCTATGTCGACATCGGCTGGCTGCGCCGCGAAAAATGGCTGCTGGCGACCGTCGTCCTTAGCGCCGTATTGTGTTTCACCTTCGTCAGCGGCGCATTGATCTGGTTCGGCACTGCGCGCGTGCCGGCGCTGCTGGGCGGCGTGCTGGCCATCGCCACCGCGCCGGCGGTAGTCATGGTGGTGGTGCGCGAACTCCAGGCCGAAGGCCAGGTGACGCGCCGCCTTGCCGCCATGACGGCGCTGAATAATTTTGTCGCCCTGCTGGCGGCATATGCCTTGCTGCCTGTCGTCGCCCATGAAAGCGCCGCGCCCTTCGGCACGCTGCTGGCCCACACCTTGTATTCGCTGTGCGGCTCGCTGGTGCTGGCGTACCTGACCTACCGCCTGATGATCCCGCTGGCGCGCCTGCTGGGCCGCCAGCCGAGCCGCCAGTTCGTGCTGGTGATCGCCGTCATCACCCTGGCGATCGGCGCCGCGCACGCACTGCAGCTGCCGATATTGCTTACCATGCTGATTTTCGCGATCATGTCGAAGAACCTCGATCACCAGTATGACCTGATGGAACTGGAGTTCGGCGTCGCCAACGAATTGTTCATCGTGATGCTGTTTGTCACGATGGGCGCTTCGATCCGCCTGTCCGACCTGTCGATGGTGGGCGCCTCGGTCGCGGTGCTCATCGCGGCCCGCTTCCTGGCCATGGCCTGCGGCGTCTTTTCGTTTGCGCACTTTGCCAAGATGAAATGGAAACAGGCGGCGCTGATCACCCTCGGCACCTTGCCCATGACGGAGGCCGGACTGGGGCTGATGCAAACCACCGCCTACCTCTATCCCAATACCACTGCCGAAGTCTTGCCGTTGCTGGCCGGCTGCCTGATCGTCCTGGAATTGCTGGGGCCGATAGCGACCCAGTTCGCCCTGATCAGGTCGGGCGAAAGCGGACGCGAATAAGGCTATGAATTAAAGGTGAACCCATGACCGAAAACACCCAAGGCGGCACTGCACCGAGCGGCGCAGCAACAGCGGAGATCTTGCCGTTTACCAGTTCGGCCCCGTTTACGATGGGAATCGAGCTGGAACTGCAGCTGGTGAACCGCCGCAACTACAACCTGGCCAGCGATGCGGTCGACCTGCTGACCTGGATCGAACCGCGCGACCTGCAAAAGCAGATCAAGCTGGAAATGACGCAAGGCATGATCGAGCTCAATTCCGACGTGCACACCCGGGTCGACCACCTGGTCGAGGAGCTCAAAGGCCTGCGCGCGGCGCTGAACCGCGGCGCGCAATACCTGAACATCGACGTCTCCGGCGGCGGCGCCCATCCGTTCCAGCACTGGAACGAACAACGGATCACGCCGAGCGAACGCTTCTACCACCTGCATGAAAAATACGGCTACCTGGCCAAGACATTCACCGTCTTCGGCCAGCATATCCATGTCGGCGTGCCGAACGGCGACGACGCCCTGTACCTGACCCACGCGTTCTCGCGTTTCGTGCCGCATTTCATTGCACTGTCGGCCGCCTCGCCGTTTTACCAAGGCGCCGACACCAAGTTCGAATCCTCGCGCAGCAACGTGGTGCGCGCGTTTCCGCTGTCGGGAACCGCCCCTACGCTGACCCGCTGGAGCGATTTCGAATCGTATTACGATGAATTGCTGCGCATGGGAATCGTCGCCAGCATGAAGGATTTTTACTGGGACATCCGCCCCAAGCCGGAATACGGCACCGTTGAGATCCGTGTCTGCGACACCCCGCTGACGATCGAACACGCGGCGCACCTGGGATGCTATGCGCAACTGCTGGCGCGCTGGATCCTGACTGAAAGACCGTATGTCATCACCAACGATTTTTACCTGCTGTACCAGTACAATCGCTTCGAAGCCAGCCGTTACGGCCTGAACGGCTCCATGGCGTTGCACGGCAACACCCCGGCCACCTCGTCAAAACTGCCGATCTACCAGCACCTGCTGGACCACCTGCAGGATTTACAGCGGTATACTCAGAACGAAGCCGAGCAGCTGACCATCAAGCGCTTGCGCCACATGGCGGAAGATCGCCTCAGCGATGCCGCCTGGCTGCGGCAGACTTTTACCGAGCGCGGTTCGCTCAATGACATGATGCGGCTGTCTTCGGAACTGTGGATGGGGCAAGCGCCCCCGCCGTACTTCCAATAGCTTTCAATATTCATTTAATCAAGATCGATGCAAAAACAATTTGATGTCGCCGTCATCGGCGCAGGCGCCGCGGGCATGATGTGCGCCGCGGTAGCCGGACAACGTGGGAAAAAAGTTGTTCTGATCGATCACGCCACCAGGCTCGCGGAAAAAATCCGCATTTCGGGCGGCGGCCGCTGCAACTTCACCAATATCAACGCCGGGCCGCAGAATTTCCTGTCGCAGAATCCGCATTTCTGCAAAAGCGCCCTGTCGCGCTACACCCCGCAGGATTTCCTCAGCCTGATGAAGCGCTACCGGATCGCGTATCACGAAAAGCACAAGGGCCAGCTGTTTTGCGACGACTCTTCGGAACAGGTCATCGCCATGCTGAAAGCCGAGTGCGACCTGGGCAACGTCAGCTGGCGCATGCCTTGCAGCGTCGCCGGTATCGGCAAGAACGGCGACCTGTTCCGGATCGACAGCAGCGCCGGCGAAATACTTGCCAGCAATGTGGTCATTGCTACCGGCGGCCTGTCTATCCCGAAAATCGGCGCCACCGACTTTGCCTATCGCATCGCCCGTCAATTCGGCTTGCGGGTGGTCGAACCGCAGCCGGGCCTGGTGCCGCTGACCTTCGACGCCGCCGCCTGGCAGCCGTTTCTGCCGCTGGCCGGGATTGCCTTGCCGGTCGAGGTGGAAACCGGCGACAAGAAAACCCGCGGCGAATTCAAGGAAGACCTGCTGTTCACCCATCGCGGCCTGTCCGGGCCGGCGATCCTGCAGATTTCCAGCTTCTGGAGAAGCGGTGCGCCGCTGCAGCTGAACCTCCTGCCGGAAATCGATGTCACGCAGGCGCTGCTTGACGGCAAGACGTCGATCAAGAAAAACCTCGGCAACATATTCGCGCAATGGTTGCCGGCACGGCTGGCGCACGGCATCATCGAAGCCAGCAAGCTGGATCCGGGAGCGCGCCTGGCAGACACGCCCGACCGCTTGCTGAAGGAACTGGGCAACGCCGTCAACCGCTGGGCGATCCGGCCCAGCGGCTCCGAAGGCTATCGCAAGGCCGAAGTTACCTTGGGCGGCATCGATACCAGGGAACTGTCGCAGCAGAGCATGATGTCCAGCCAGGTAGCCGGCTTGTATTTCGTCGGCGAAGCGGTCGACGTCACGGGCTGGCTCGGCGGCTACAATTTCCAGTGGGCCTGGGCGTCGGCAACCGCGGCAGGACTTGCCATTTAGCAATAACGCCATGCGGCTATCCGGCCGACGGCAGCAACGCGCCGGCTGCATTACGGAATCAAGCGGGGATGTTGCAAATAAGCGGCAATGTATTTAACTGGTCCGGGATAACACTTCCATTTATCCATTTTCCCGGCTATAATCTCGTTCTTCCCTATACAAACTTGGTTTGAATTTACATGACCACAATTCGTCTTAAAGAAAATGAGCCCTTCGAAGTTGCGATGCGTCGCTTCAAGCGCACTATTGAAAAAACAGGTCTGCTGACTGAGTTGCGTGCACGTGAATTTTACGAAAAGCCAACTGCTGAGCGCAAGCGCAAGCTGGCAGCTGCTGTGAAACGTCATTACAAGCGCATTCGCAGCCAGCAATTGCCGAAAAAACTGTACTAATATTTGCACTAATTCTTCATCGCACTTAGTGCGGCTGATTGAATTGCGTTACAAACCCGCTCCGGTGTTGCTCCGCAGCGGGTTTTGCCGTTTTTCGCACAGGTAGCGTCGCACAGCCGGCACCACCATCCAGCATTTTTGTTTTTCTGATTCCCGATGAAAAACACCACCGAATGGAGAACCGCATGGGCTTGAAAGAACAGATCACCGAAGACATGAAGGCCGCGATGCGCGCCAAAGAAACTGCGAAACTCGGCGCCATCCGCCTGATCACCGCGGCAATCAAGCAAAAAGAAGTAGACGAACGCATCGAGCTGGGCGACACCCACGTGCTGGCCATCATCGAAAAAATGATCAAGCAGCGCAAAGACTCCATCAGCCAGTTTGAAGCCGGCGGCCGCCAGGACCTGGCCGACATCGAGAAAGCGGAGCTGCTTATCCTCTCGGCCTATATGCCGGCCGGCCTGACAGAAGCTGAAATCCAGGCTGAAGTAGCGGCTGCCGTCGCAGCCAGCGGCGCCAGCGGCCCCCAGGACATGGGCAAGGTCATGGCGATACTGAAACCCAAGCTTGCCGGCCGCGCCGACATGACGGCGGTTTCGGCGCTGGTGAAAGTCGCGCTGAGCAAAGCCTGATTGTCCGATAGCCTGATAAAAGCGCCGCCTGCCGACGAATCCGCGTGATTCCTCAATCCTTTATCCAGGACCTCCTCAACCGCGTCGACATCGTTGACGTGGTGGGCAAGTACGTCCAGCTGAAAAAGGGCGGCGCAAACCTGATGGGCTTGTGCCCTTTCCATAACGAGAAATCGCCCAGCTTCACGGTCAGCCCGACCAAGCAGTTTTACCATTGCTTCGGTTGCGGCGCGCATGGCACGGCGATCGGTTTCCTGATCGAATACTCGGGCCTCGGTTTTGTCGAGGCGGTGAAAGACCTGGCGCAAGGCGTCGGCATGACGGTGCCGGACAACGACGACAAGATCCCGCCGGCGCAACGCGCCGAATACCAGGCCAAGAGCATGGCCCTGTCGGATGCGATGAGCGCCGCCTGCGATTTTTACCGGCAGCACCTGCGCAGCGCGCCAAATGCCGTCGACTACCTGAAACGCCGCGGCCTGACCGGCGAAGTGGCGGCAAAGTTCGGATTAGGCTATTCGCCCGACAACTGGGACAGCCTGCGCCAGGTGTTTCCCGACTATGAAGCCACCGCCCTGGTCGAATCCGGCCTGGTGATCGACCGCACGGATGAGGAAGGCAACAACCGCAAGCGCTACGACCGCTTCCGTGACCGCATCATGTTTCCCATACGCAACACCAAGGGCCAGGTTATCGGTTTCGGCGGCCGCGTACTGGACAGCGGCGAGCCGAAGTACTTGAATTCGCCGGAAACACCCCTATTTCAGAAGGGTAGCGAGCTGTATGGCCTGTTCGAGGCGCGCCAGGCGATCCGCGATGCGGGTTACGTGCTGGTGACCGAAGGTTATATGGACGTGGTGGCATTGGCGCAACTCGGGTTCCCGCAAGCGGTAGCCACGCTGGGAACCGCCTGTACGCCGACCCACGTGCATAAATTGCTGCGCCAGACCGACCATGTCGTCTTCAGTTTCGACGGCGACCGCGCCGGCCGCAAAGCCGCACGGCGCGCGCTGGACGCCTGCCTGCCGCATGCGACCGACAACAAGGTCATCAAATTCCTGTTCCTGCCGCAGGAACATGACCCAGACAGCTTTGTGCGGGAAATGGGAGCGGAAGCATTTGAGCGACAGATCCACGACGCCATGCCGTTATCGCAATTTTTACTGAACGAAGTCACGGCCGAAGCCGATTTGAGCACATCCGAAGGACGCGCGCGGGCGCAATACGACGCCAAACCGCTATTGCAGCTGATGCCGCCGTCGTCGTTGCGGCTGCAAATCGTGCGCGGCCTGGCGCAGCTGACGCAATCGACGCCGAACGAAATCGAATCCTTGTTTGAACTGGCCAAGCCGATAGCCAGCGCGCGCCGCGCACCGCCGCGCGGCAACCGGCCGGCGCCGGTCGGGCTGGAACGGCAAATCATCCGTTTGCTGGTCGCCCATCCGGCGTTCGCGTCGGAACTGGACGATGCCGCGCTGGACGCCGTGGCGCATTTCGCGCCAGACCGGGCAGAAATGCTGGCGCGCCTGATCACCGCCAGCCATGCGATGGGCGAACAAGCCAATTTTGCAACATTGGCCGAGCATCTGCGGGAGGGGGGCGAGGATTTTGAATCGTTGATTGCCGAAATTGCAGCAGAATCGGAATCCGAAACGGAAGCGGCGCGATTAGAACTGGCGGGCGCAATTCGCCAGACTAAAATGAAGATATTGAAAGAAGAACTCGACCAGCTGGCGGCAACCGGGCTCGGCAATGACGATGCGCGCAACCGCTACCGGGAATTGATGCAAAAACAGGAACAGTTGCGGCGTGAAGCCGAGGCCGAAATGAATTTACGCTAGAAAATTGCTTGAAATATGGTCAAGCCGACCTAAAACACGTAAATCGGACTGCGCAGGAAGGCCGTCCGCATTGGAGGAAAGGCCCTCCATATGCTATAATTAAAGGCTTTAGATTCAACACCTTAGGCTTAGCCGAATTGGGCGTTGAATTGATAGTAGCACCAGATTGATTTAGACGGGCAGGAACGTAGTGAAGAAAGCAGCAAAGGCAACAGCAGCAGCAAGAGAACAGGCGCTCAAGTGATTCTGTCAGCGGTTTAGGCTTATCAAAATTCAAACGGACAGATTAAAGGCAGCTGCGGCGCGCAAATCAGTGTAACCAATTGGTATTTGAGGTATTTGATTCCATGGCGAATGCAATGAAGAGACCAGCAAAATCCCTGACACTTTCCGTTAAAAAGCCGGCTGCGGCCAAGGCCAAAGTAAGCACCTCTTCCTCAAGCTCGAAGTCCCCCGTTAAAAAAACGGCTGCTTCATCCAAAACGCCGGCGAAGCCCGTTAGCAAGAAAGTAGTTTCTAAAGCAACTGCAACGACCACGAAAGCATCAAGAACTGTTGCAAAACCAGTATCTGTGAAATCGAAAGCCCCTGTGACAAACAAGAAACCACAACTCAAAGTCGTCAAATCATCCAAAAATGCGGCACCGGCTCCAGTCAAGGCCGACGTCAGCGTGATGATTGGATCAGGCGTAAGTCAAACCACGGATGCCGCTACCCTGGCGGCGATTGATACTTCCGGCTATATCTTGCCGTCGGTGAAGGTGCCAGGACGTCGTGGTCGCAAGCCAAAAGAATTCCAGCCGGAAAACGACGAAGTCGCGGCGCTCAATGCTGTCGAACGCGCTGAACTGAAAGCGGTCGACAAGGCCAAGGCGAAAGACCGCAAGGCCAAGGAAAAGGCATTGCTGAAAGACGCCTTCTCGTCCGATACCGAAGCGAGCGAAGAAGAACTCGAAGCGCGCCGTCAAAAGCTCAAGACCCTGATCAAGATGGGCAAGGAGCGCGGCTTCCTGACCTTCTCCGAAATCAACGATCACCTGCCTGAAAACATTATCGATCCGGAAGCCATCGAAGGCATCATCGGTACTTTCAGCGACATGGGGATTGCCGTCTACGAACAGGCGCCGGACGCAGAAACGCTGCTGCTGTCGGACAACGTCGCCACCGTCGCCAGCGACGACGACGCAGAAGCCGCGGCCGAAGCCGCGCTGTCCACCGTCGATTCCGATTTCGGCCGCACTACCGACCCGGTCCGCATGTACATGCGTGAAATGGGTTCGGTCGAACTGCTGACGCGCGAAGGCGAAATCGAAATCGCCAAGCGTATCGAAGACGGCCTGAAAGACATGATCCAGGCAATTTCCGCCTGCCCGACCACCATCGCCGAGATCTTGCTGGCCGCCGACAAGATCGGCAAGGACGAAATCAAGATTGACGAAATCGTCGATGGCCTGGTTGATCCCAACCAGACCGACGAAGCCGCCACCGCCAGCGCCGCGGCAACCGCTGCCGACGACGACAGCGAAGAAGACGAGGAAGAGGAAGAAGAAGATGCGGAAGAAGACGACGCCAGCTCGACCTCGGGCGCGGCCGGCTTCTCGGCGGAACAGCTCGAACAGCTGAAGCGCGACGCGCTCGGCAAGTTCGAGACCATCTCGACCCAGTTCGACAAGATGCGCAAAGCGTTCGAAAAAGAAGGCTACAACTCCAAGCCTTACGTCAAGGCGCAAGAGATCATCTCGAACGAACTGCTGGGAATCCGCTTCACCGCCAAGGTCGTCGAGAAATTGTGCGACACCCTGCGCGGCCAGGTCGATGAAGTGCGCCAGATCGAACGCCAGATCCTTGACGTCGCGGTGAACAAGTGCGGCATGCCGCGCCCGCATTTCATCAAGGTTTTCCCAGGCAACGAAACCAACCTCGACTGGGTCGACGGCGAAGTCAGCGGCAACCACGCCTACAGCACCGTGCTCAGCCGTAACGTGCCCGCGGTGAAAGAGCTGCAGCAACGCCTGATCGACTTGCAGGCGCGCGTCGTGCTGCCGTTGCCTGACCTGCGCGGCATCAACAAGAAGATGGGCGCGGGCGAGAAAAAAGCCCGCATGGCCAAACGTGAAATGACCGAAGCCAACTTGCGGCTGGTGATCTCGATCGCGAAAAAATACACCAACCGCGGTTTGCAATTCCTGGACCTGATCCAGGAAGGCAATATCGGCCTGATGAAAGCCGTCGACAAGTTCGAATACCGCCGCGGCTACAAATTCTCGACCTACGCGACATGGTGGATCCGCCAGGCCATCACCCGTTCGATCGCCGACCAGGCGCGCACCATCCGTATCCCGGTGCACATGATCGAAACGATCAACAAGATGAACCGCATCTCGCGCCAGATCCTGCAGGAAACCGGCGCCGAGCCGGATCCGGCAACGCTCGCGATCAAGATGGAAATGCCGGAAGATAAAATCCGCAAGATCATGAAGATCGCGAAAGAGCCGATTTCGATGGAAACACCGATAGGCGACGACGACGATTCGCACCTGGGCGATTTCATCGAGGACAACAACACCCTGGCCCCGGCCGACGCTGCCCTGCACGCATCGATGCGCGGCGTGGTGAAGGACATCCTGGACTCGCTGACCCCGCGCGAAGCGAAGGTATTGCGGATGCGTTTCGGCATCGAAATGTCGACCGACCACACCCTGGAAGAAGTCGGCAAGCAGTTCGACGTGACGCGTGAGCGGATCCGCCAGATAGAAGCGAAAGCGCTGCGCAAGCTGCGCCACCCTTCCCGCTCCGACAAGCTGAAGAGCTTCCTCGAAGGTAATTAAGATTATTCGTGGATCATTCGGTGTTTTTTGAATGATCCACGATAATTCCTTTACCTTTCGCCCACGTATTTTTCTATAATACGGGATTGATTTTAAGATGCTGCGGTGCGGTCGAGCGGATATGCGCAAAGACCACGAGCACGACACCGCAGCGCCCTAAGGAATTGGGCCCCTAGCTCATGCTTGGTTAGAGCAGCGGACTCATAATCCGTTGGTGCCCAGTTCGACTCTGGGGGGGCCCACCAGTAATACCGAAGAAAATAAAGGGCTCACAGCGATGTGGGCCCTTTTGTTTTGTCAGTTCTAACCACTTCTGCGCCATTTTTGCGCCATCAGGTCTCCAACCAGGAGATTTGTAGCGCGGCACAAATCCGTAAACGCGGCCCTTCGCAATATCGGGCACGGGTCAGTATCAAAGTCTATCCCGAGGCGGTATGGACATTCAAATCAAAGGCAGACGCGGTCCTTTGGACCTCCAAGCGTGAGCAATTACTGCTCCAAGGATCGGGTGACGCACTAAGGGAAGCCGATAGTTGAATGCCGGCGTCGTAGATTGTAAAGCCATTCTATGCAGTCGACGCAGGCACTTGCGGGACCGGTCCCAGCAACGCCGTAGCTTGAAACAGATCCACGCTGCTTTATGTGCGCTGGGCTCTGGGGGGATCGTACGACCGGGTTTGCTACCTTTGCGCGGCAGTTAGCGCCTGTCAACTGGACAAGGTCAACTTCGCAAGCAAAGAAACACCCTGAGACCAATGCGCACAACGCGTGCTTCCACTTTTCCTAAGTCACGTTCCAAGTAACTCGCTTCCCTATTCTCGGTAGTTCAAATTACTAAATCTGGTATTTACCCCATCAAGGATGGCAACTAGTAGTTCTAACAGTTACATTTAATATTTTCTTTCACTATTATCCCCCATATTATTTTCAGCATGTTATTTAATGTGATATCTATGGCTCCATAAAAATAAATATATTAATATCAACTTTTACATGTATTAAAAAAATCAATTAATGCTTTCAATGCCCATAAGATAATCGATAAAAAATATCTTAAATTTCGTTCAATTTTCCTGGAATGTTTTTCAAATGTCGGCAGATATTAAATCATCGAATAACTTCATGCTATCCATATGAAAACCCTTATCGAGGGAAATTTATTAACGAAATAGTAGAATCGAAATCAGAGCACATATCTATTGTTACCTATAAATATAAATTTGGAAAGTAATGCGAGTTTTATTTTTTGGCAAAAAAATCCAAGCATCGACTACTACATTCCTTTCATAAAGTATTCTTTCTGGTAAATCTTATTTACCTTGCGAGCTATATTTCGTCAACAAAAATACTTCATATCTATGCGTTCGTTCCGAAAAATTCATAAGGAAATAAATTTTTCAAGCTTTGCAAATCTATTTATTTCAGAATTCAAAAATAAATGTCTTTATGGATATCATCAATCAATTATTGATGATCTCGCCTAGAATAATCATGATGATGCCGATATTGATTTCTTCTTATGGTAAATTCTCAATATCATAAAGATCATGATTTTATTATTACTTCTTTACCATCATAATTAATACTATTATCTTCTTTGTTAAGAAACTTATGAAAGAAAATTTTTATTAAGTAGATAAACACGTATGTTTGTTACAATCCCCGTACATAGCACGGAGGAGCCTGCGCATGTACCAAGCCGAATACGACACGAAGCAGTTCGTGTCGCAATACCCTGCAGATGGCTGGTCGTGTAAGGTGCAGAACGTGCGTTGGATGGTTACGCCTGATTCGCTGCGTCAGCGTAAAGCTTTAAGCTATCGCAAAGAGCAATCTCTCATATTCAAATTTCGCCTCAGCACTCGAGACTGAAGGTTCAAAAAGACTCTGCCCATCTGCTGTTACATAACGAACAGAATAGTATTTTTTTTCGGGATCCTTCACGACCCAAATTTCTGTGAGATTGTCTGTCTTCCAACATCCCTTACCGTTCAACAAAAGTGGGCTAAGCAGGGTAATTTGCAGAGGTCTTTGTCGGTCGTCCTCTTCCATTTTTTCGCAAAAATCCAATAGATCACGTAACTGCCAAAGAAGTGACGTTTGAGACGTCAAATTTTTCCCATCAGAAATTTCATAAGTGAGCAAAAAATATGGGATATGCAGTTCAAGATCTACCGAGCGCCAGATTCTTTCCGTCGAAGCGACATAGTAAGTATGACTAGTCAGCTCATTAGAGTCGTTTGTAATTAACATATGACATCAAATATTCTAAACATGATTGCTACACAAAAATGAAAGTTATAGATTGTAGCCGCTAAAGTATTCGTCATGAGGACATCGAGTCTTCATGGTAGAGGATACCGCAACGGCATTGCTCAGGCAATTTCCGCCACTTTACGTGGGCCCAAACATCCTGATTCAGGAAGTCTGTTCCGAAGCACCTGACCGTACCATTACCCTATATTAGGGAGCAAATAGCTTCATTGTGAAATTTCCTCTTGAATTATAATAAATAGTCAATCAGGCAAGAAATACAAATCACTCCTATGCTATTCAAAGGCCATGAAAGTAATCGGTCATCATTGCGTGGACCAAGAATGCTTATTGTTCGGGCTGACTGGAAAATTTCGAATTAGCATTCGGGTTAACATTTTAGTATCTCCCAAATATGATAATAAACCAATAAGATATTTTGATCCTTTGCTCTACTATTTCGCATCCCAACTTGCGACGATGCGCTTTAATATTGGCATTCATATTTGACAAATCTCATGGCGCCCAAATATCGCCCTGATCAATCTATTTTTTGTAAGATTTATCTGAAAAAAATACAAGATCATCAAAATGGTGTGATTGTCGATTAAAAACAGACTGATATTACTTATTCAATTTGCAGTCGATTCGGCTTTCGTTATATCTTCATGAATACATTGAAATTTTATTGAGTTTACATCCAAAATAGTTCAATCAAATTCTTCTTTATTTCAGTATGTAGCCATCAAGGTCACATTGAAATAGCGGAGACAACCAAAAATAACCCTCCGTCCATACCATCCAATTTCATGTGAGTAAAGCAATGATTAATTGGCAAAAAGAACAAATGCAATTGTTATTCGAAGCAAAATCCGAACTCGCCTTTTTTCAAGTTCTTACAGAAATCGCTGAAGAATTGGGTTTCAACTATTGCGCTTACGGCATGCGCATTCTCTTGCCATTATCACAACCAAAGGTAATCATGCGGAATAACTATCCACTACAATGGCAGCAGCGCTATGAGCACGAAGGTTATTTGATGCTAGACCCCACCGTAGCCCACGCTAAGCGTTCAACATTGCCATTATTATGGTCTGACTTCAGTTCCGCTAATCACCACTTATTCTGGGAAGATGCACGCGCTCACGGTTTGCATTCAGGATGGGCACAGTCTTGCCGTGATGCGAATGGGACCATTGGATTACTTACTCTTGCCCGTTCCGACGAGAATATTACATTCAATGAGCTACGCAAAATTTCGTTACAGCTAACGTGGCTGGCTCAAGCTGCTCATGAAGGTATATTGCCTTGGTTGGCTGGAAAATACAAACAAGAAACTGTAACCCAACTGACCGCACGAGAAATCGAAGTTCTACGCTGGAGTGCGGATGGCAAGACAGCGGAGGAAGTTAGCAGAATTATGAGCATCTCAGATCGCACGGTGAATTTTCATATTTCGAATGCTTTAAAAAAACTCAATTCGACTAACAAGATTAGTGCTGCCATCAAGGCAACTGTGTTCGGCATTTTATAAAGAGAGCGGCATCAGGAAAAATATGCCGATGACCGTATCCGGCTATCGGCACTGTCCTCATCTTTTGTTGTATGTCTCTATAGATTGTCGCGTTTTTTTTGCTTACGACTAAATTATCTTTTCCGTTTTCAGCGAATGGAATTCGGCAATTTTTTCCTGTATTTTCTGCTGCTCATCGCGAGTGAGCGTGCTGTAAGCGACTTCTCGCATCAGTCCATGGCGAAACTGGAATTGATCCGGTTCCGGCAATTTTTCCAGCACTTCGACATTGACCATCTTGTTGATCAGCTGCTGGCATTTGTGATGGCTGATCGACTCGAGGTAAGCCAACGTCTGCAAGGTAAATTTCCTGCCGATGCAC
>Ga0182005_1000336_pt1 | contig 27452 bp, 45 predicted proteins | sample Sormic07211103_1_FD_123021 | JGI IMG/M metagenome (GOLD analysis project Ga0182005, IMG submission 123021) | Rhizosphere microbial communities from Sorghum bicolor, Mead, Nebraska, USA - 072115-103_1 MetaG | ecosystem: Host-associated > Plants > Roots > Rhizosphere | place: USA: Nebraska...
CCGCGCTGACCTGCAAGAAGATGTTCGGCGAATACGCGCTGTACCTGGACGGCAAGGTGGTGGCGTTCGTCTGCGACAACCAGGTCTTCGTCAAGCCGACCGCCGCCGGGCGCGCGCTGCTCGACGATGTGGTCGAACAGGCGCCGTATCCTGGCGGCAAGCCGCACTACCTGATCGACGAGGGGCTGGAGGACCGGAGCCTGTTGCAGCGCCTGCTGCGCGCCACGGCGCAGGCATTGCCCGCCCCCAAACCGGCCAAGGCGGCCAAGGTCGGCAAACGCGCGAGCCGGCCGCCGCCGCCGCGGTAGAGCGCGCGTCGTTTCCCGGAATCCCGCAGCGCCGCTTCAGGTCAGCGCGTGCAGCTGGCCGCGGACGCCGCCTGCCTGCAGATGCAGATAGCCCACCCCGATCGGCAGGCTGAAACGGCGCGGTCCGGCACTGCCGGGATTGACGTACAGCACGCCGTCGCGGCTCTGCAGCAGCGGTTTGTGCGAATGCCCGCTGACCACCACGTCCACGGAGGCGGGATCGCGCGCCAGCGTCTTCAGATCGTGCAGCACGTGCAGGCGGATGCCCGCGATGTCGAGGTCCAGGGTGTCGGGCAGCGCCTGCGCCCACGGCGCGGTATCGATGTTGCCGCGGATCGCATGCAGCGGCGCGAGCGCGCGCAGCGCATCGAGGATTTCCGGCTTGCCGATGTCGCCGGCATGCACGATGGCGGCGCAATCGCGCATCGCCGCCAGCGCCTGCGGCCGCAACAGGCCGTGGGTGTCGGAGATCAGGCCGATTCGCAGCGGCGGCATGGAAGGCATCGGCAGGGCTTGGCAACGGGACGGAGTGCTAGCCTAAACCCCACGTTCGCAAAGCCGCGTGCCGGTCCGAGCGAAAGGCTTCCTTCACCACGTCGCGAGAACCGCATGTCTGCAGTGCTTGATCGGGAACCAGCGGCCTACGTGGAACAGGCCGACGCCGCCGCGATCCGGGTCCGGGCGATGCGTAACGAACACGATACGGCGCTACGTGCGCTCGGTTTCGCACGCACCGGTGAGGCCGGCGTCTCTGCCATGGTGGTGCGCGACGATGCGGAAAAGGCCGAGGCCTTCCACGCGCTGCGCGAACTCGGCCTGGCCTTTGCCGCCGGAAGGGAGTGGTCCCCGGCAGAGGTCTTCGGCTATCTGCGCGACAAGGGATTGCTGAGCGGCCCGTTCCTGCGCATCGCCTGGACCCAGCCGGGCCGCTACCGAGTGGACGAGGCGTAATCGCGTGCCACGCGGGCCGGCTGCTCGCGACCGCGCATCCTGGCCGAGTCGCCAGGCGCATCGGCGAGTGTGGCCGCTACGTCCCTGTTCCGCCGTGATGCGGCGTGCAGCGTCGCATCGCGGCGCCCGATGGATGACCGCTTCGATGTGGCGGCCATCCGGATCCCTCACGAACGCCGCGTAGTGCGTGCGGGTGGGTACCTGCGATGCCGACGTCCAGCGTGTCGGGCAGCGCCCGCCCATGACGCGGCATCGATGTCGCCGCGGATCGCTGCACCCACGCGCGCGTGGGCAGCGCATCGAGGATCACGGGGTTACCGATGTCGCCGGCGTGCACGACGACCACGCGATCGCGCATCGCCGCCAGCGCCAGCGCCTGCGGCCGCAGCAGGCCGTGGATGTCGGAGATCCGGCCGATTCGCAGCGGCGAGACGGGCGGCGTCGGCGGTGGCCTGATGGGGAGGCCGATAGCCCGGCTGCGCAGGCGGCTACCGTTCTCCCCTGGCTCCGGCTCAGGCGAAGTGCAGGGCGGCGGTCAGGTCGCCCGGGCGCACCCCGCTGGCGGCCTGCATGGCACGCTCCCGTTCGGCCAGGCCCGGCAGCGTCTCCAGCCCGAAGCGGCGGGTGATGAAACGCAGGATCGAGCCGGTGTCGTAGACGCTGTGGTCGACATGGCCACGCCTGGCGTGCGGCGATACCACCAGCGCCGGGATGCGCGAGCCCGGCCCCCAGCGATCGGCCTTGGGCGGAGCCACGTGGTCCCACCAGCCGCCATTCTCGTCGAAGGTGATGAACACCACCGTCTTGTCCCACAGCGGGCCGTTGCGCAGCGCGTCCACCACCATGGCGATATGGCGGTCGCCGGCGGCCACGTCGGAATAGCCGGCGTGCATGTTGAGGTTGCCCTGCGGTTTGTAGAACGCCACCGGCGGCAGCGTGCCGGCCTGCACATCGGCGATGAAGCGGTTGTCCGGGGCGCTGTCGCCCAGCCCGCCGTCGCGCAGACGCCGCGCGCGCGCGGCCGTGCCGGGAGCGAGATTGGCGAAATAGTTGAACGGCTGGTGGTGGATCTGGAAATTGGGGCTGGTCGGGAACTCGGGGGTGTCGCCGGTGTCGCCCTTGCCCTGCACCGCCAGGCCCCAGCCGCCGGCATACCACGCCCAGTCCACGCCCTTGGCATCGAGCGCGTCGCCGATGTGGCGATGGGTCTGCGCCGGCAAGGTGTCGGGACTGTCGGGGGCGGCGTAGTCGGGGCGCGCGGGGTCCTGGCTGGTGCTGGGCTGGAATGGCGGACTCAGGGTGTTGACCGCCCAGAAGTCCGGGGTCAGCGCGCCGTTGCGCACGAAGCGCGGCTTGCCGTTGAGCGCGGTGTCCGGCGAATCCTCCTGCACGGCCAGGCGGATCTCGTCGGGCCGGTCGCTGGCCATGGCGCTGATCTGCAGCCGCGCCGGGCTGGTGTCCGCATGCGGGTAGTACGGCGCCTGCGCGGCGACCAGGTATTGGTGGTTGAGGAACGAGCCGCCGAACGCGCCCATGAAGAAGTTGTCGCACAGCGTGTACTCGCGCGCCAGGCTCCACAGCCGCAGCGTGGCCGGGGCGTCGGCGTAATGGCCCATCACCAGCCCGCCGGCATCGCTCCAGGCGGCGAAGCCATCGTTGCGGCCGCCATTGATCTGCATCTGGTTCTCGTAGAAGCGGTGCACCAGATCGCGGGTGACCACGCCATGCGGCAGCGGTTTGCCGTCGGCCGTGCGCAGCGGGAACGGCGCATTGGGCAGCGGGCCGATCGCATCCTCGCCGATCTTGTAGCGGCGGTGGTCCACCACCTGCTCGTCCGGCGCTAGGCCGCCCCAGATCGGCGGCAGGATGTCGAGCACGCTGCCGTCGCGATCGACCTGCCGCGCCTGCGCCGGCGTCACCGCCGACAGCGGCCGCTGCAGCCCGGGAAAGTCCGGGAACAGGTTGTTGAAGCTGCGATTCTCGGCGTAGATCACCACCACGTGCTGGATCTTCTCGCGCAGCTGCTTGTCCAGGTCGCTGGCCGACAGCGGGCTTTGCGGCGCGCGTCTGGCCGCCTCGGCGAGGGCCTCGCCGGGGCCGATGGCCAGCGCGCCGCCGGCCAGTGCCAGGCCGCCGAGCAGGCGACGACGTTGCGGATTGTCGGGAGTTGCATCGGCGTCGGTGGACACGGGGTCCTGGGGCGGCTTCTTCACGGTGTCATGGGCATTGGGGGAAAGGCATCGGCCAGTGTGGGCCGCGCAAATGACAAGTCAAAGCGGGCGGGACGGCTGGCCGGCGTGGCGTTCAGCGGCCGTATCGCAGACCGTCTCCGACTTCCGCCGATCGGTCGACGGCATGACCCGAGATTGCGCCAGCAGCAATCGGAACGCAGGCGAGCGCCCGCCAACCGCCGCGGTGTCGCCGCGCTTACAGCGCCCGATTGATGACGGCTTCGATGTGGTGGCCATCCGCATCGACCACGAACGCCGCGTAGTAGTCCGGGCCGTAGTCCGGGCGCAGGCCGGCGGCGCCGTTGCTGCGGCCGCCATTCTGCAGCGCCGCCGCGTGGAACGCGGCGACCGCGTCCCGGCTGGGTGCGGCGAAGGCGAGGTGGAAGCCGGGACCGGGCGCGCGGGCACCGGCGCCGCGCAGCTTGATCGCCAGCTTGTCGCCGCCGCCGGGCAGCCCATAGCCAACGGCCTGGTCGTCGTCCCCCGGACTCAGGTCTTCCCATACCCGGACATAGCCGAGCGCACCCAGCACGGCATCGTAGAAGCGCGCGGCGCGTTCGATGTCTGCGACGCCGAGAGACACGTGATGGAGCATGTTGCGGAGTTCCTGGTCGAGTGGAGCGGCTGCGCCGTTGCGGAAGCGGAATGCCATGGCGTGTGGGACTGGTGCGGATCGGACGATTCGACGCGTGGTCCGACGCGAGCGGCAGCTTACCAACGCCAGCCGTACTTCTTCATCCGCTTGCCGTGCACCCGCATATCCTCCGCGGCCGTGGAGCCCTTGCGGGCCCTTCCATAGCGGCCGACCTGGTAGGCGGCAAGCGCAAGCAGGACGCCCAGCAGCGCATAGCCGACATGGCGAACGTCTTGCAGCGCGAAGGCGAGATACACGTTGCGCAGTGCACCCAGAACCAGCAGCAGGGAACATCCAAGCAGCACCAGGCGCCTGATGCCAAGCCATGTCGTCGCAACGGGTTCTTCTGCAGAGCGCATGGGCCTGCGCCGGCGGCGCAGCCAGAGCAACGCGCAGAAAAGCACTGCCAAGAGGCCGAGAATGCAGATTCCAGAATGCGGCACGCCACGTCCCTGCCAGTCCCGATGTGTCAGCGCCGCGGCAGGGGCGCCTGCTCGCCCAATTTAGCTGTCATTGAGCGGCTTGTGGCTCGCCCACTCGTGCTCGAACTCGGCGCGATCGATACGAAACGGCTCGAACTCGTCTGGATCGAGCGCCGCAGCACTGAGGCCGCCATACGCATCCTCAAGGCGGTCGCGGTGGTAGACCAGGACCGGGCCGGCGTCATAGATCTCGATCTGCCGGCTCGGCCAGAACGCATCATCGGTCTCGAACAACCACCAGGAGTGACCCCATGCGTCGTAGCGATCGGCGCGGGACTGATTCCAGCGGCGTTTGTAGTAGTGGGGCATCGGGTGGCCGCGACCGCATCCGGCGTCAGGAAACCTTGCCGCCCGCAGCCAGGATCCTTGTGCGGATGAACTCCGCGGCTTCCGGGCTGAGGTCGGCGAGAGGCAAGGTGACGAATTGAGACTTCGAAAGCAGCAGCAGCCAATAGGAGTCGAATCGCCACACTTCGCGGACTGCCGACCAGGGCATGGTCGTGGTGCCGGCGCCGGACGAAAGCGACAGCGAGGTTTCGGATGCCGCGAGCGTGCCGAGGGGAGTGCCCATTGCATCGAGCTTGAGCAGCGAGTTGCGATAGTGGATGGCGTAGAGCGCTACGGGAAGGGCAAAGCCGAGCGCCAGTATGCTTGCCAGGACGCCGACCAACCAGGAGGCGTTGCCGCCGCGAACGAGGAACACGAGGGGTCCCGCCACCAAGGCCAGGGCGACGACATAGCGCAGCCCGACGACGCGCCACCAGTAGCTCGCCACGGCTTGCCGGATCAGCTTTTTGTCGTAGCTCAGGGTGGCGCGGTGCATCGGATAACGTCCGCATTGGGCGCCGCTGTGCGGCGGCATCGGTCATGAAGATCCGGAGTCTACGCGTTACCCGGCCGGATCAATCCGCCGGAACGGTATCGTCTGCGTCGTCCAGGGCATGGTGAACGTACAGGTGCTTGATCAGCGCGTGGATCACCACGGTCGGCGGCGCCGCCAACACCACGCCCATCGGTCCGAACAGCACGCCGATGCCGAACAGCGAGAACAGCAGAAAGGCCGGCGGCGGCAGGTCCACCGCACGCGCCTGGATCAGCGGCAGCGCGTGCAACTCGCCGCGGACGCCGCCAGCCTCCAGATACAGATAGCCCACGCCGATTGGCAGAGTGAAGCGACGCGGCCTGGCGCTGCCGGGATTGAGATGCAGCACGCCGTCGCGGGTCTGCAGTGCGGGTGCGTGCGCAGGCCGATCCGTAGAGGCTGGGTTGGACGCATGGGGGCCATTCACAACGGCGGGATGCCGCTAGCCTAATCGGTGGCACAGCAAGGATGCCGCCAGGGCGCTGGCTTCGGAGAACTGCCGCTAGCGCCTAGCCGCTCGGATGGATCCCCACGTTATGGTCCGATGGTGCCATCGACCTTACGATCATCGGCATCGAAGTGGTGTGGCGCCTGCGTTCAACGCCTTTGCTGCGAACGATCGGTATCGCTGCTGCGCCAGCGAACGGCCTTTGCCAAGCCGACGCCGCCGAATATCAGGCCCAGACCTCCCAGGAACCCAGGGACGCCCCACAATGCGCCCGGATCATCGACGATGGCGCTGCCTGCGGGCCACTCGGGCAGGTAACGCACCCGCACCCGCTGATCCTGCCGATAGCCGGAGATCAAGCCGCCCTGGGGATAGGAAATTTTTTCGCCAGCACCGGTAGTGAACGCGATCTCAGGGTGCGAACCGCCGGCGTTCAAACGGCTGACGACGCCATCAGCGATGCGTGCGCGGGCGAGGAACGCGTGCCGATCCAGCGCAAGATTGACGGCGATGCCCAGCAAGCCGATGCCGATCAGGGCGAACAGCAGGCCCAGCAACATCTTCCCGATGTGGGGCGAGGAGTGGTTGGACATGGTTCTCGGCGTTCGTCCATGAAAAAAGGGAGCCAGGATAACAAGAAGCTTCGCCGGCGCATTTCCCGATACCTCGCCATCGCCGACCAGCGTTTCGCAACGATGCGGAATGGGGTCCGGTTGGAGGAGCGAACGAAGTCGCGGAAAGCTTCTCGACGGCATCCATCGATGCACCGATGCTCGCGCTCGCTAGGAGGCCTCGAGCGTATCCCGGCGTCAGTGCATCGGGTTGAGGGCGGCCTCAAGACGATGGCCGTCGGGATCGACGACAAATGCGGCGTAGTAGCTGTCCCGGTAGTCCGGACGCAGCCCGGGAGCACCATTGTCCTGACCACCGTTGCATAGCGCCGCCGCATGAAATGCGTCGACGGCAGCGTGGGTATCCGCCGAGGAGGCCAGATGGAATCCGGGACCGGGCGCTCGCGCATCCGCGCTCCTGAGCTTGATGGCCAGCTTGTCGCCGCTACCGGGAGTGCCATAGCCGACGGCTTGATCGTCGTCTCCCTGGGTCAGGTCTTCCCCTACGCGCACGTAGCCGAGCCGCAGAAGCGCGGCGTCGTAGAAGCGCGCCGAGCGCTCGATTTCGGAAACGCCCAGGAAGATGTGGTGCAGCATTTGGATAGATGTCTTTCAGCGCTGGACAGTGGATGCTACCCGAAGTGGTGGCGGGTTCATTCCGCTTCGCTGGCCCACCCTGTATGGGAAGCGTAGTGTTCGGCGACGTCGATCAGCTTGCGGGAGCTGGATGCAACGGATCCTTCCTTGCTCCAAAGAAACGGAAAGAAGCTGAAACACTGGCTTCCACCGGCCTGCCTCACGTCTGTCTCCCACCCGGGCCAGCGCAAGCCTTCGTAGAAAATGTCCAGACGGTCGCTGAGCGCCCAGCGGAGGAAGTCCGTGTAGCCGATATCCAAGGCTTCCCATCGCAGCGTGTCGGGTGCGAAGTAGTACATCGCACCCAGGTCGCTTCCCAGGCTGCCGCCGTTCACCGAGAAGAAGCCACCGGCCACATCGTCTGCGACCAATAGGTGGCCCGAAGCGCGGCTAGCATTCCACTCGACGATGTCGCGCGGCAACTTGGGATGGCCCGAACCGAGGATGCGCAGCCAGCCGTGATCGATCAACAGCCCGCCGGTCTCGTACGCGATGGCGCCCATGGTGGAGCGGGTCGTGACTTGGAGACCGAGCAGAACGCCATCGCGTTGTTGCGAAGGCGAGAGCACCTCGAACGGCCGGCTGGTTTCGGAAAGCCATTGCCTGACCAGCGGCATCGCCGGATCAACGCGGTCGAGCAGTTCTTGAAGCGTCAGCATGAATGTCTGATACCTGTACAGCGTGGTGCGGCCGAGCAAAGGGGTCTACCCGACCGCAACGCTTCGATTGGCGTCCAGGATACCAGCCCACGGAATCCCGGACGAATGCGATGCCGGACGCACCGCCTTGCTCGGCGGCGAGCACGATCCAGAGGATCGGGCGCCGCCCGACGTGGCCGGAGCACGCTCCAGTTCCGATGCAAATCTATCCGCTGACCAGATCGTTTGGCCGACCGACCCACGCATTTCCCGGCAAACGTTGACTCTTGGGGCGGTTGCTTGGCATGTCCTGGTGCAGAGCCCACGAGGTGGCCTCGGACGACTCCAGCGGATCAGGCCACCGGCACGGCGTCGTCGGGGTCGTCCAGGGCATGGTGAACGTACAGGTGCTTGACCAGCACGTAGATCACCACGGTCAGCGGCGCCGCCAACACCACGCCCATCGGTCCGAACAGCACGCCGATGCCGAACAGCGAGAACAGCAGCAAGGCCGGCGGCAGGTCCACCGCACGCGCCTGGATCAGCGGTTGCAGCACATGGCCCTCGATCTGCTGCAGGACCACGAACACCAGCAGCGCGCCCAGCGCCACTTGCGGACTGACGGTGAAGCCGAGCAGCACCGCCGGAACCGCCGCCACGATCGGGCCGACGATCGGGATGAAGTCCAGCAGCGCGGTCAGCAGGCCGATGCCGAGCGCCACCGGGACGCCCAGCAGCCACAGCCCAAGGCCGGTCAGGCTGCCGATCACCAGCATCGCCAGGAACTGACCGCCCAGCCAGGCGCGCAACACCTGGCCGCTGGCGGCCAAGGCCTCGTCGGCGACATCGCGCCGGTCGCGCGGCAGCAGCCGCAGCAGCCCGCGCCGGTACAGCTTGGGCTGCGCGGCCAGGTAGACGCCGCCGACGATCATCAGTACCGCGTCGGTGATCCCGCCGCCGGCCGACAGCACGATCGCGCCGGCATGCGTGGCCAGCGTCGAAGCGCCGTCGCGCAACTGGTCGGGGATGCTCTCGATCTGCGGCCCGAGCGGGCCGGACTGCAGCCACGCGTGGAACTTGTTCCATGCCGCCGGCAACGTGGTCCGGAACGCGTCGATCTGGGCGGCGACTTCCGCGCCGAACAGCAACACGATCGACGACAGGATCAGCACCAACAGCAGGATCACCAGGCCCAGTGCCGCCCACTCCGGCACCGGCAGCCACTTGCGCAGTGCCGACGCCAGTCCGTGCAGCAGCACGCCGACCACCACCGCGCCGAACACGACCAGCAGCAGTTCGGAGAGTTGCCAGGCCAGCAGCGCCAGGCCGGCCAGCGCCATGACGACCAGGACCCGCGCCGCGAAGGGCCGCAGCGGGGACGGAGAACTTGGGGCGGAGGACAGCATCTGGAACATCCGGCAGAACGGCAGTGGGCGGACGATACGGTCAGCGAAGTGCAAGCCGAGCGAAGGGCGCGAGGCGCCGCGGTTGCCGGAACCATGCCGGTCCATGACCGGGGCTCGGCGCGGATGACCGGCCCGGGCGCATTGCTAGCATTGGAAGAAGAAGTACACAAAGGCCAACGCCAGGCCGCCCACCCACACGGCGATCATCCCGCAGAAGCCAAGGACGATGACGGCCGATCGAGAAAGCCAACGCATGCCGCGCGAGCGCCGGACGAGGTAAGCGAACAGCAGGCCGCCAACGACGATGCCCACGGCGACGACGAGCCAGCCCAGCAGGTTGACGGTCGGATCCTTCGGGCCGAATTCGGGCGGGCATTGGCTTGTCGCGTAGGCGGGGAAGGAGAATGCAAGCAGTGCAACAAGCGCGCTGCCTGGCGAACGCCGCTGTTGAATCCCTGTCCTTGCTGGCGCAGCGATTGCACAATGGCCGCACGGGCGTCGACGGAGGCCAAGACCACGACAGGCGAAACGGCAGGCGCGGGACGTAGGTCGCATGCCTATCTGAGTTCCTTGCGAATGACCAACTTCAAGCCCGACCAGATCGCGTCCACCGCACAGACCTTCACGTCGACAAAGCCGAGCGGTAGCGCCAACTCCCGGATGGTGTCTTCGGTGATGTCGGTCGGCAGTTTCGATGCCTTCTTGGGCCAGGACACCCAGACAACGCCATTGGGTCTGATCGCGCTTCGCAGCACCGCAAGTTCGGCTTCCAAGACACGCTTGCGCTCGGCGAAGAGATGCACGATGTCGGTGGCAGGGGAGACGGTCGATTCGAAGATGGCCCCAGCGGGAACCGGCTCGAGCAATGCGCGGTAGTTGTCGGGCGCGTATCGCGCAACCACGGTGCTGTTCGCCGCGATACCCAGCTTTTGGGCGAGAGGTGTTCCCGAGTAGCCGGCGGGCTTCATGTCATGACTGTCCGAATGCCTGACTTCGTGGTGGGACCGGGCCGGAAGCACGAACACCGCCCAGGGTGGGCACCCAGGCGACATTACGCTGGTGGCTCGGCTTGGATGCATCGTCGGCTGTATTCAGTAGAACTGGCAAGACCATGACCATTGCCCTTCGGGCGAGCGGAAGAAGTAGCCGACTCCGTTGTCTGCCCACATCCAGCCCACTTTTTCTTCCGATGCCACCTGGAAGACGAAGTCCTTCAAGCCGACGCCATGCTGGATCTCGGTAGGGTATCCGCCGAATTTGGTACCGGCGTGGCGCGCGAAGTCATCGAAGAATGCAGCGGATGCCGCCTCATCGTCGTTGACGGGCGTCAGGTCGATGCAGTCCCAGGCATCTTCCCACCCGGGAGCATCGTCCTCCACCTCGCTCCAGCCGATCGGAAAAGGCCGAAACGGGTGCGCTATGGAGGGAAGCGGCTGCAGGCCATCCAGCGACCTGTACTCGCGGACCAGCCAGCCATCGCCATGCGGGCGATCGAATGGGTGGCGCTGCAGGTTCTGGAACAGTACCAGCAACGCGATGCCTTGCAACTGGGGGGAACGAAGGGCAACTCGTCAATGCGGACCTGCAACAGCGGAAACATCGGCTCGCCCTTCCACGAAGGAAGGCCTTCGTTCGGCGGGCCGACTGCGCGGCAGAACCATGAAGTCAGCGGGTCTTCGGGTGGGCGGAAGCCGCCGACCGTAGCGACGGAAGCACGGCGCAGCTTGGTGCGCAGTTGGTTCAGTACTTCGAGTGCGGTAGGCGTCATGGGGGCGCAATGAAGTGTCGGCGGCGCAGCATGGTCCGCAGCGTTCCTAGAAGCCGTCGCGCACCTGCATGAGGGCGAAGCCCAGGAGATTGAGGCCGAGCCAGAGGTTCGGGTTGCTTGCCCTTGCGTCGTCTTGGGCGAGGCCAATGCCCCAGATGGTGTCGACGGGACTCGCCTCGACGAGAATGCGTGAGCCTGTTTGCTTGAGGAACAGGCCCAACGCCGTGTTCTGAGCAAACTTGGCCTCGTTGGCACTGACCACCACGGCGAAGCGGTTCTCCAGCCAAGTCGCCTCATCGAAGTCGCGCACCTGCCGCCCTAGCGCCTTCGCTGCTCCGGGCGTAGGCGCCTGAAGTACCAACGCTCTTGTTGCCTGATCCCCGAACAGCGCGGCCTTCTCCGCCATCATGAAGTGTTCGGCTGTCGGATAGCGCTGCCCTTCAGCGACGAACGGAGCTTCATACCATTGGCTGAAGCAGGATGCGGTCACTTTGCCTTTGCTGGTCCGATGACCCCAGAAGAAGAGGTACTTCAGGTCCTCGCCAGCGTTGAAACGGGAACGAAGGGCTTCCAGAGGCTGGGAATCATGCATGGTGGATGTCATGGCGCCTACGCAGGAATCAATCTGCACCGCGAAGCGGCGTACGCTCGAACAGCACGCCAGAGTCCATCAGTCCCACCAACAGGCAACGGGGCGTGTCTCGCTGGGAACTTGATAAGGCTCGTATGGTTGATCCACGAAGCCCGTCCAGGTCTCGTCGGGCTTTAGGTGCTTGGGGAACCATGTCGCCACCTCCTCGGGTGTGGCGGAGGTCATGATGTAGACGGTATCCGAAAACGGCCACTCGGGACAGTCGAATGCGGTGATCTGAACGCGGATGTCTTCGACATCCGGACGCTGTGCAATAGTGCGGAAGAGGTCGTGGAACGCGCCGGGTCCCGGAGCGCCGTCAAGGTTGCAGCCGATGCTCCCGACCTCGACGTTACCCTCGAAGAACTCGTCGACGGCCAGCAGTGGTCGCGGGGTGCCAGGCTCGTCGGGATGCCCTAGACGGCTGACGCGCTCGGTGATGCGGTCGAGAGGGGTCATGTGGCTCTAACGTTTGAATTGAACTGATGCGTGCGGCGGCTTTGGCTTGAGCGCATTGCGACGGCTGGCCTCACTCACGCCCCCGCATGTTGCTTACCTTGATCAGCTTCGTAACGGTGAGGACGCGTTTGCATACGCCGAGATTGCCATAGCTCCCCTGCGGTCCGAGTATGCCCTGTACCGTGACATGCGAGATACCCCAGCGCTCCGGCAACTCAGCTTTGGACATGTCGCCGTTGATGCACCATTTTTCGCTCTTGTCGGCAGGAGTCAGATAGGCGAACTCAAAGTTGTAGAAGTACTCTCCCGAGTAGATATCTGTGCCATCCGAGGTGGTGGCGCAGCCTGCGCAAAGCGCCGAAAGAAGTGCTATCAAACCTGTTCGACGTCTCATGCTGTGCCCCAACGTCGGGATTGAGCCACGCCGCGAAGCGGTTCGGCTTAAATGAATTGTTAGGACTGTACGGCAGCATTGCCGGGCTCTGAAAAGGTGCCGAGTAAAGTTTGCTCGAAGCCGGCAATGCTTACGGTTTTGTAGTCAATCATTCGGATGCGGGAGACGGCAAGCTCGACAAGCGATGGGGCCGCATCGGCCAGGCGGTCTTTGATGCCGGGATTGAGGTCCAGGAGCGGAAAAGTCCAACGAGGATCGCCCACTTCGAGGAAGTCGTGAAGAGGCAGCTTGCTCGGGCACTCGTAAACGATAAGCCAGTAGGATCGGAAGTCCCCGACCTCGCGAAGCTCCAACCCGCAATAGCTGCAATGTCTGGGCATAGGCCTACGTGTGCGTTGGGCCCGGCTGCGAAGCGGCCTCGGCTTGAAGGGGCAGTCAGCGCCCGCCTACGACTGCGTAGATAGGATGCTCTCGATCCACTGGCTGTAGTGACTCAGACGGACATTGCAGGTGATTTGACCATACCTCCCGGGCGTTCTGATAGCGCTTTGAGGATCCGACCATGAAGTCAGTCCAGCCACCAGCCAATCCTTGTCAGCCTGGATAAGGACGGGCCCGCCGCTGTCGCCACTTCCTGACCCACCCTCAAGGGGAAGGGCGTCCGATGGCTTGTCGAACACATAGCAGAGCCAGCGGCCATCGGCGCTGGTGACCGTGTTATAAGCGCGGCGAAGCTCCGTGCGGTGGGAGCTGCCGAATGCATAGCCCGTGACGCCGTTACCGGTAGCGCCTTTCCCCATGACCTTGATGGTCTTGCCGAACTCGTCATCGCGCTTGTTGAGTGCGGCTGGCGAGACATCGGTAACAGGTTGTGCCAGCTTGAGAAGTGCGATGTCATCCGAGGAGGAGAGCGCCACCCGGAAAAGCGTCCAATCCCAAGTGGCGAGCGCCTGGTCCAGCAGCGCTTGTGGCGGCTTCTTGTATCCGGGGTGTATCACGACACGTTCAACGTCCCTGGATATCCCATTGATAGTGACCTGCTTGATGTCCGGTTGCCAGGTGACCGCATGGGCAGCGGTCATCACCCATTGCGGTGCAACCAGCACGCCATGCCCCTCACCAGGCATGTCGACTAGCGCAGGAAACTCAGATACCGGAACTCGATACTTCGCGTCATCCACGTCATCCCGAATGACGATTGCGCTTGCACCGAAAGGCACAACGAACAGTGCGAGCAACAAGAGTCGTGTCATATGCGATTCCCTTGGAAGGATCTCCGAGTGGCTCGCGCCTGAGCCAAGCCAAGCCATGATGCGGATGCCGCTGAACGAGGTGTCAGGTGGGCGCCCCGCGCTCGATCAGTACGAAATCCTCCGCCGTCTCCGTCGTGTAATGCACAAGCCCGGCGAAATCCGTGTCGACCATGATGCCTGCGCCAAGATATGCCCAACTGTCCTCGCCCGGCAGGTACTCGTTTGTGTCCATCGAGGCAATGACGCGGCCACGGTAGGCCCCGTCGATCCGGAGAATGTCGCCAACCTCTATGTCTGTGCCATCCGCGTACTTCATGCTGTCGCCTGACGTTCGAGCTAGGTCCCGCTGCGGAACGGCCTCCGATTGAGCGCTAGGCCGCCGCTGTGTGTCCCGGCCGCCAACCAAGGAGGCGGGCAGGCAGGAACAGGATGGCGTGCAGGAGCGCGAACACTGCGGAGAACGTGATCCCCACTAGGCGAAAGGGCAAGGTCAGTAGCCAAACGATCGGCCACAGCACCAAGACCAGCAGGGCCAGCGGCCAGCACAGAACAAAGAGAAGGCACCAGGCAACTGTCGCAATTAGTGCTTTCACGACGCGGCTCCTTTGGCCCGTGAGCGGAAGCGGAAGGATTGCAGCTCCAGGGAAATGCGGCAACTGGCGTGCGACGAACTAGCCAAAGCACCGGATGAAGCGCCAGATATGGCGACGAACTCTCCCAGTGGGCTGACGCCTGAGTCAAGCCGATCCGCGAGGCGAGTCCGGCCGCGATGGTTGGGCAGCATCCGCAACGCCGCACGCGTCATGGTTTGATGCTACTGACGTCAAGGGCGCTGACGATCCGAGCAGCCATGGACCTCCAAGTTGGAAAGATGCTTGCTCAACGCCTAAGCGACCAGGCCCAGGCACTTAACGTGGCGTGGCCGTCTTTTTGGTGTAATGCACAAGCGAGGTAAACGGGCGACGATGGCCGGACGCCAAGCCCAGGTCTGCGAAAAACGTACCGCGTTCCGCCAGACCGAGCTTGCTGACTTGCCATTAGCGCCCCGCTTGACCGAGGGGTCAGGCATCAGCGCGGCCGCCGATGCAAAGCCTACGGGTGTAGAGGCCTGAGCGGCGCGACTTGCAGGTTGGCGTATTGGCCGTCATCTGAATCGACGAAAAGTCCAACAGGGCGTTCGGTATCACCGCTCGACAGCCTGGCGACGACCAGGCTCGGCTCCTTTGCGTGATTCACGAATACGCGCACCTGGCTGGCGGTCACCTCAATCTTGGCGTGAAACCAGGTGTCCGGATCCGGCACCGGGTTCACGGCCTTCTCGAACTGACCCGGTGCGCGTTTCCTCAGATGCTCCCAGGTGTTTTCCGGCCACGCTATGTACTGTACCGAGCGGTTGCGAATGGGCGCTTCGGCGTTGAAGTTGAACGGCCGAAAATACACGGCCTCGAAGGTCTTCTCGTCGATGACGTTGAATGCTACCCCGAGAAAGCTTCTCTGCTTGACGTTCTTGCCCTTCAAGTCGACCTCAATCGTCCCGGTCGAGAAGGTCAACCCGCGCGGAAGCGCCAAACCCACGACTCCAATGGGTGGGTCCCCTTTGGCGATTAGGCGCACCGCAGTGCTCCCATCCTTCTCGGTGCGCTCGACGTTTGCATGAAACACGTTCCACGACTTGCCGTCGGCAATCGTCGAGAGATCCGGCGTGGAAGGTTGCGCCTGAGCTCCATGAGCCAAACCAAAAACTGCAACAAGCAAGGAGAGAGCAATAGTCTTCATCGCAAACCTTTCTATCGTTGATGCTGCACTGAGGTCGCTCATGATTGGCCTTGGTAGGGCGCGATGCAGGTTATATCGATCTGAAGCCGAAGCCTAGAGTCAAGCCCCGCCGCGGAGCGGGTTCGGCTTGAATGAATTGTTAGGCCGCCATGCCGGGATAGCTGGCCGCCAGTGCTTGAGCAGAATCTAACGTATCGGCGATGGAAACCCTACCATCTTCAACCCACCACTTTCCCTTCCATTGCGGCTCCATCTTGCCCCGAATGTGGCGCTGTACGCGAAACCCATCCCATGTTTGATAGATGCACGCTAGTCGTTGAGCGTCTGACGATGCTTCGACGGAAACGCGCTCCCAGCTGTCCGGAGCTGACAGGAGAAGATTGGCGCCTACGACCTTGATTGCTTCCATAGCGACCTAACGCTCGCGTTAACAGGCGGCTGCCAGCGAAGCTGGTAGACGTCCTGTTGAACAACCAGTTAGGCCGGTGACAGGTGCTGCCGCGGTTGATCTACTCATGGCGTTGCCCATTTTGATTGCTGCTTGGGCTCAAGCTGAAAGTAGTTTATTAAAGCTTTCTGCCACTACTTCAAGCTCGCCGGTTTCATGTGACCATGCATAGACCGTAGCACCAAAGGCTGCCCCATTCTTGAGGAAGAGAAGTTGGTCGCCTGCGCCGTTGCTCGCTATAGCAAGTGCGTTCGTTGGAAAGCCTTGCCAGCCCTGACATGCTTGCGATTCGGCAAGAACGTGATTCGCTGTCCGGGCTAAGCGCTTTCTGTCCGATGTGTCGGCGATGGGGTACAGGTTCCAATCGTCGCCGTTGGCCTCCAACTCACCCCCATTGCTCACTTGCATTGCCGCCTTGTATTCATCCGGCAGCGCGGCGCCGAGCGCGTGTTCTGCGGCGATCACAAATTTTTCAGCTAGATGGAAAGGCATGGTTTCGTAACTTGATAGCTAGCAGCGGTGGTGTTTGCGAAAAGCCTAACGCCCAAGTTCAGGGGCGCCCGTTTGGCGTGGCCGAAGCGTGCGCTGGTGGAGGCGTCCCCTGCAACGCCCAGTTAGGCCGGTGCAAGTAGCAGAGCCGACGCGCGGCCAACGAGCCCGCACACGAGGCGCTAGCCTGCTGTGTGCGATGAGCTGCAGTGGCGGCTTCCGAAATGAACCGTGCCATCACGCCTCCCTTTGCGTATGGCGTCAGCCATGCGCTGACGAAGACCTCAATCTAACGCACCTTCAGCCTGCGAGGCCAGTGGCGCCAGTGATCCGCTTTGCTCGCATGACCCGGTGTGTCGTTGCCGCCGAGGAGGCGGCTCGTGTGTCCTCGGCAAGCGGCGTGTTCCGCGAGGGCCTAACTACATAGTTAACAGGCCCCGACCTGCGCAGCAGGTTGGGGTCCTGTTGAACGCCCAGTTAGGCTAGGGATAGATACTTCTACGTTGACTACCATGCGGCCCCCTCGTGTTAATCAAAGAGCACACCTGGGTTCATTTCGGACGGTGAGAACCAGACGACCTGATGCCGTTCAAGAAGAATCCGGGCTTGCTCACGCCATATTGAATGGCAACTGCCTCGCTTCAAGGTTCCCTGAGCGCTGACAATTTTGCTCGCCTCCTCAGCTGCGTTGCGAATGATGCCCGAGAGCTCAGGATCTGACTCAATTGGGTCGCGGAGAGTTAGCGATCTCTTTGGTAAGCGTGAAGCTAAGAGAATGCGCTCCCTTCGTAGCGGCTCTATTTGCTCCAGCACCTCTACGGCTTTGGCAATTGAGCAACCCGTTGCCTTATGAAAGGCAGATGCGTCTTCTGCTGTTATGTGCATCATAGTGCAGGCCTAATGCCTTAGTTAAGCCGCGCCAAAGGCGTCGGCTTGAATGATTAGTTAGGCCTCTCGGACAGCTCAATCCGAGGCGGACCGTTGTCGCAAACCAGCTCATAACGACGACCAGCCTCAAATCTGTGCCGAACTGCCGGGTAGCCGTCTATAAACATCCAGCCAGGGCACAGAAATTCTACCTTGTGTGACCCTGGAGAGACCCAAACACCGAAGTGCTGATTGTCCGGGACCGGCTGCCCACCAATCACAAACATGCCACCAACTCTATTCGTAGGTTGCTCTTCCTGCGATTCTCGAAGCACGATTTCGGCCGCTTGAGGCGACCCACTCATGATCGGGTTAACGGCGCAACCAGCGATCAAGGATATTCCCAACGCTAGGGCAACTCTCAACATGCGGTCTAACACCTGAGTTAAGCCGACTCGCGTAGTGGAGGCTTTGGTGTGGCAAGCTTTTCCTGCCACACCAAAGCCGTAACGAAGCAAGTTCGGCTTGAACGAATTGTTAGGCCGCTGCTCCGGGATATTTGGCTACCCGCTTTCACTTTGGAACACCCATAGCCATCATCCATGTAAATGTGAAGTGGCTCGAAAGATCGGTGGCACGCTGAGCAAGGGCGTTGATCTCGTCAAGACCGATCCTCTGGGCAGGGTCCTTGATCGACACTATTGCTCCGTACTTGTGATCTTCGGTTGATTTTTCATCAAGCGCATACATCAATGGATTGTGTGCAACATGATTCCGATCTGTGTTGAACTGCCGAAGTAGCTCGACTATCCCACGCACGGCATCTTGAGTCTTGCCGTCACGGTCTTTGGCAAGGCTCTCCAGAACAGTAAGGCGCGCAGATTGGGGCCGCTTGTAGGTCTTTTGAGCGAGCGGTGTCCCACCATAATTGGCAATAGCTTGCAGCACACTCATCTCAATCTGAGCACTAGCCATCATGAGCTTACCAATCGCTAGCTCCCAATCGGGTCGACGCGAAAATCTTTCATACAGGCTCATGTGTCGAACTCTCGGAGATGTCTCACAGCGGCCTAACGCCTGAATTAAGCCGACTCGCGAAGCGGGTTCGGCTTGAATGAATTGTTAGGTGCCATCACGCGTCACCGTTGAACACAACGCTTATGTACACCTTGTCGATGGGATCCCAGTACGCCTGGAAGTAGCAAGGACCACCGTCAAAAGCCACCACCATTTGTGCGGCGGCATACTGTGGAGGCGCGTCACAGAAAGCATTAACGAGAACGACTTGTCTGCCGTGGAGCTCCCGCCCCTGGTACTGGAAGGTGTAGCTCCCCCAGTCTGGAAGGCTCCTGTGTGCTTGAGAAGCCTCGCGCGATACATAAGGCTCTATCTGCGATTTGGCCTCGGCTATAACTGGGTCACTCGGTCGCCATGATCCGCCGGGAACGGCCAGCCAGCTGCCGATTGCAATTGCTAAAGCTGCGAGATACTCCATGTGGCACCTAACGCCTGAATTAAGCCGCGCCGCGAAGCGGCGTCGGCTTGGACGAATTGTTAGGCGTCACGGCCATGCTCCCCATCCGCTAGGAATTCATCCGCAATGCGCTGGAGTTCTACCCAGCCTTCCGGCTCAATTTTGCTCGCAATAACAGAGACGGTTCGAAATGGTGTGAGCCCTTCTCCGCTGATGAGTTCGCGCCCAGACGACCAAGCTCCACGGCGACAAAGCATCAATTGCAGTAGTAGCTGCCAAAAAGGTAGGCCGTTCTTGAAGCTGCCTGTCGATAGGCGCGGGACTTTGTCCTTCCTGCTGCGCCACCGGTTCGACTTGCCGATCAGGTCATCAACCGGAATAAGTGTTGCTCCATGTGATGACGGCACGCTACCTGTCACCGGGAAGGCCCCGCCTTGCTCATAGGTCCCGTAACCGTAGCCTGCTCCATCAAGCTGATTCATCGGCATGTAAACAAGCAAGAAAGCAAGGTTGCCTGCCTCCTTGCGTGCGGCGACAAGTTGCTTTCGCAGTTTGTGCCACCCCTGCGCTGAAGCGCACCGTAGCTTATTTGTGTTTGGGTCTAGAACCTTGGCCTGGATGAGGCAACGCTTGGTTCCAAGAGGACTCTGCACGATCAGCTCGAGGTCGGCACCGGTCTTTACTTCTTCAGCCGTCGTCGTCTTCGACACCGTGAGGTCAAACGACGGGCCGCTTGGTGTGGAGGTGCCGGAACCAGCTTGCATGCCTAGCCATATGCACAGCATGTCGCATAGCTCGTCCGTCAGCGTGCGTTCGTCTGTACAGAAGAGCTCAAGTTTCGCAGCTAGATGAGCGCCCACGGACTTAGCAGGCTGGGGAATGTCAGCTATGGTGAGATGCTGTGTAAATGTAGAAGCGGTCGACATACTTTCCCCGGACGCCTAACACTTGAGTTAAGCCGCGCCACGAAGTGGCGTCGGCTTGAGCGAATGGTTAGGGCTCACGCCCCGCACTTCGGGACCACGGCAGGTGCCGGACTCATGTAGGTCGCTTGCCCGTTGCAGATCCTATATGCGAACGACGTACTTGCCAGACTCGGATCAGGCACGGTGGCGGCGTGCATGATCTCGCCGGCGGGCGATAGCAGGCGAATGCGCGCCCCGTCCGGGCTGGCTTGGCCGCCTGGGGTGACCAGCTCAAGCGTTGAGCCATCCGCCAGTTCCAAGGTAGCACTTTGTCTGGATGGCAAGTGGAGGTCGAACGTGACCGGCGTCAGGTCATCGTGCTGAATGTAGCCAACGAACTGGACCTGCTCCGGCATCGCGGCAAACGCCGTGAGAGAAGAACCCATCAGTACTGTTGCAGCGGCGACAGCTTTCATTGCATACCTCCATGTTGCGTGAATGGTGCCAGTGAGCCTTAACGCCTGAGTTAAGCCGAGCCGCGAAGCGGCTTCGGCTTGGACGAATTGTTAGGCCCTTGGCCGGCGGGCTGGGCCTGCGGTACTTCGTTGGGACCCAGCCGGAACATAGGTGTATCTAGCGGACCGACCAGGTTGAGAGAGACGACGAGTTGCAATGCGGACGCCAGCAGAGCCACGACCGAAACCCAGAGGGCAACTTTAGCGACACTCATGGCTTGGCTATGAGTCTCTAGGCTCTGGCGTGCAGCAAGGAGCTGACGCATGGTCTCACCCATTTCAGCGGCGCGAGCTTGGTTCGCAGGATCTAAAACGCGAGCGCGTCCTACTGCCAAGAGCAACTGCTCCAGTTCCTCCTTGGACGCAGAAACGACGGTTCCATTGTCGAAGGCATCTCGCACGTTGTCATAAGTCTTTTCCAAGGGCCTAACACCTGAGTTAAGCCGAGCCGCGAAGCGGCTTCGGCTTGAATGAATTGTTAGGCACTGCCCCGCCTGCTCGCAATACCAAATGAATATGCCTCAAAAGGAAAATCTTCGCCAGGGGAGTAGAACACGGCTCCGCCATGCTCTTTGAAGCTATGAAGTAGATCAAGTGCTAGTGACGACGCGAGGCAAAGAGCTTGGAACGAGCTCCTGCCATGAGCATCGTGAAGCCGACTGTGAAGTGGCGGTAGCGCAACTGGGCAAGCCCACTCATGCGGATCGTCCCCGACTTGGGAAGGCGCGCCAATCTCGATGCGGATCTCGAATGCATCCTCGCTGGGGCGCTGACCCCAGATTCTTTCGCTGGCAATCTCTGGGTTCATAAGTGCGGTGCCTAACGCTTGAATTAAGCCGACCCGCGAAGCGGGTTCGGCTTGAATGAGTTGTTAGGTGCGGGCCTGTACACCGCTACCTCTCCAGCCCCAATGCTGCCAGCACAGCGTCCTGATGCCGGCGCGAGAACCGGCAGGTTATGCCAGTCCGGCTGTCGCGATAGCCAAATTGCGAAGCCTCCCAACTCCAGGTGGTGGCTCCTGACCAGCGAATAAGCAGCCGGAGGTCCCTCACGTACTCGGGAGGCTCCGGTACGCATGAACTGGGCAAGGACTTGGATAGGGCGTCCAGCTGGCCCGGCTTCTCTAAGACGAGATGGTGGTCGTTGGCGTTAGAGAGTGCCGCTGCATCCAAGTCGACAATTGAGGTGCTGTCGAACGAGCGATAGAAGACCTCGGCCTTTGGTCTATCCGGGATCGGACTACCCGCCATAGCCGTACTAGCCAAGAGCAAGAGTGCTGTTGTCGGAAGTTTGCGAGCGAGCTTCATGTCGCACCTAACGCCTGAATTAAGCCGAGCCGCGAAGCGGCTTCGGCTTGAATGAATTGTTAGGCACCAGCGCGATCTCCACCAGTGCTAGTGAGATAGACCTTGCTGCCGATAGGGATCTGGTCCTTGGACAGCGAGGAGGGCAAGCCAATGGGCGCAGAAGGACTGTCCGGAAGCGGCATGCGGCCATAGTTGATCATCTCTACGCCAGCTATTTGTGTGTCGATGCGGTCGCCGCTGGGTGTGACGATGAAAATCGGAGTGCCAATCCGAATTGATGGAAGGCTAGGCTTGTTAAGAATCCCGGGAACAAGAACCGGTCCCGGACGCCCCGAAAGCTTAAAGATCTCTTCGACTGTGAAGAGCAGGATCTCTGACATGGTGCCTAACGCTTGAGTTAAGCCGTGCCGCGAAGCGGCGCCGGCTTGAATGAATTGTTAGGCGGCTAGCCGGAACAGTGACTCGTCCTGCGGCCAGCTACCCTCATACGTCTACGACTCAAGGCAGCTAATGTAGCCGTCCTTGACCCATAGAATAAGTCCGGCACCAGCAGGCAGGTCGGGATGGTAAGCATGCCCTTTGGGCATGTCCTCGATCTTCCAGCGAGCCTCATCTAGCTTTGGAGCAGACGGGTCTACGTAAAGCTCTGTGTATAGGCCAACGCCTGTGTAGTCCCGCGAGATGCAGGTGGCTTTAGCCAGCTGAGCGAGAACTATGTCTCGTTGGGCGTCCGAAAGCGCGATTGTTGCGATTGCTTCATGCTCGTAGCCGCTGAGTTCTTCCATGACCGCCTAACGCCTGAATTAAGCCGGCCCGCATCAGGGCGGCGACTGAGTGCAAATATAGCCGAAGGCGCGCACTTAGGCGCTGCCCTGATGTGGGCTCGGCTTGAATGAATTGTTAGGCAGCAGTCTAACCCTCGTGGCGGTAGAAGGCGTAGCCCGAAGGATTGCGCCCAAAAGTGCCGGTGAACCAACCCACTTGAAATGACTGGTCAACCGAAAGCACTGGCACTGAACCTAGATTGGCTTGCGCATAAGTGCCGCCCGGGCGCCACTCGGATAAAACTAGGCTTTTTGCTAAAGATTCGGCGCTTGGCAGATCGGCAGCATGAACTTTTCTGGTGGTAAAAAAGCCGACAGCCGGCTCACCCTCAAACGGCAGCTCAATTCCACGACCATTGATGATGACTTTGAAGTGCGGCATGTTTGGTCTGCTGCCTAACGCTTGAATTAAGCCGCGCCGCGAAGCGGCGTCGGCTTGAATGAGTTGTTATGCCCCATTTGTGGCGGCCCTTTTTGAGCGCCATGCAGCCAAGGCTTGAATGACGTGCTGCAGCTTAGCGACCTGCTCCTGGGAGAGTGGCGCACGCTTGGTCCTGCGGAGTATGGAGTCAAACATGTAGCCAGACCGGAAGAAATAGGGGCGAAGCTCAAGGAAGCAGATGGCAGCCTCCATAGACTCGGGGTCACCAGCCACGATGCGGTCCAGCGCCCCCTCAAAGCCGCCGGGAAATGCCAGTTCGTTGTATCTAGAGTGGAAGATCTCGCAGGCGCGCTCCCATTCGTGGCGTTTGTCAGGGCTTCGATCGCGCTGCGCGAATGTCGCGTGCACGCGCGCATGCAACCGCGCGACCTCCTCGGCGTTTGATTGAATCAGCAGCTTGAAGCGGTCTGAGGGATGGGGCATAACACCTGAGTTAAGCCGCGCCGAAGGCGTCGGCTTGAATGATTGGTTAGGCCACTGGCCCCGCGCCATACAACTCCTCCCAGTAGTGACCGTAACCCCATGCCTTGGCACCTGAGGATCGGCAGATGTAAGACCTTTCATCAGTACGTAGCTCACTCGTGCACTCAAAGCTGAAATGTGCGCTATGAAAGACATGACCATAGGACTCCTTGACCTCGATTCCTGTGACCTCGAATGCGACATTCATCGATGCATGCAGCAGTGCGTCCGCGGGAATGTTATGCGCCTCCGACTCTTTTAAGAGCCACTCTCGATAGCTAGCACCGGTGCGCATCTCTGGCTTGGAGAGGCCATCAATTGAGGCAGTTCCTTGCAGAAAATCAAACTCCACTACGCCATTCTTCTCCCTCGCCAAGACCGCTAGATCCAGCCCCTCGGGAAGATCCAGGAATCTCTGAGGAAGCATGTTTGCAAAATGTTGGATCACCTTGCGGCGCATGAAGGGGTCTAACGCTTGAACTAAGCCGCGTTGCGAAGCAACGTCGGCTTGAATGAGTTGTTAGGCAGTGAGTGGCCGAAACGGTTGAGACCGCAACCGTGCTCCCCAGCACTGCCCGCCTGAGCCGAGTGTGCCACAGCTTGCGGGATGAAGCTTGCGCCGCAATGCCACGGGGCCTGTTGGCTCCGAAGCCAGGCGCAATGAGTGCCGCGCGGCAGTGACACGAAATGACGAAGCGGCGGACTGTCCGATGCCAGTTACGGTGAGAACCCCTGTCCGGAGCCGACCGCGTGCGCGCCAGTGAACTGGTCGAATATGCGAGCACCGATGCTGTTGCTCCACCACGGCCTAACGCTGGAGTTAAGCGGCACCGAAGGTGTCCGCCTTGAACGAGATGTTAGGCATTTGCGCGACACCAACGACGTGCCGCGGCAAATGCCTTGTGACGAACTAACTGGGAAAATCCCACATGCTGAGCAACTTCGTCTAGAGCTTCTACGACCTTAGTGTCAATTGGCGCACCTTGCGCGAGCCACTCAATTGCAAGCCTGACCCAGTATTCCGTAGGCCAACGTAGCGCAGCAAGAACCACCTCACGGGCGATCTCCTCGGACCCGTCGTAGTCTTTGTACGGAGAATCAAGGTTGACTAATAGAGGCCGAATATCCATTGATGCCTAACGTTTGAGTTCAGCGGGCGCCGAAGGCGGTCCGCTGGAATGATGGGTTAGGCCTCATCGGGGCAGGCCAAGAAGGCGTTCAATTAGCTTCTTCTTTCCTTCAAGTGCTCGTAGGATGAAGGTCTGATAGTCCTCTTTTGGATAGTCAGGGTTCGGTTCGCGCTCACCGACGAACATGCTTGCAATCTTGGCTAGATCCTTGGCCCAGTCAACCTTTGCAATTGGTGGTGCGCCGATCTGAATATTTCTCGGAATCTCCCCGTAAAGCAACTTCACCTCTTCTAGATGTTCCTTCAGTGTGCTCGTCTTAGCAGATCGAGCAGAACTAGATACGCGACTTTGGAGCAAGCGCTGCACTTCCTCGTAGTTCGCTTCCTCGGTGGCACCTTCCCTTCGAATGTAAATTGCGCCGGAACGAATGCCAGTGCCTGCGCGCTGGGCAACATAGGGCAGCGATTCTTGGTCAGATTGCACAAACAAGACCTGAAAACGCTTGCCAATTAGCGCCGGGTACTCAGCCGCAGCGTACGAGAAGTCAGCAATTTCCAAGGACGTGAGCAGTGGCTCTGGCAGATATAGGCGGATTCCGGAGACGACGTCCGCCTTATCCTTGAGTTCGGTGATGCCAACTGGTTCTAACCCAGTGGTGCTCTCCTTAACACCGAATATCAGACATCCACCTCCGACGTTTGCGATACCTAGCAGATGCTTTGCGACCGCAGCGTGCTCAGGCCACTGCTCTTTGAAGTCGCAGTTGCGCAGCTCGCCTACGTGTTCCTTCAAAAAAGAGCGAAGGGATTCGCGCGAAGGACTCTCGAAGAACCGAGAGAAGGATTCGTGAACCGACTTGGGGGCTAGCTTATTCATGAGGCCTAACGCCAGAATTAGGCCGACCCGCCAAGCGGGTTCGGTTTGAATGATTTGTTAGGCCGCCCCTGACTGATCACGCGACCACCCCAATTGCCCGCAACCGGTCAGCAACCTGCGCCAACGCCTGCGGGTGAGATTGGAGCTTACGCAGAAAACGAGTGCGCCACTTAGTCCAGTTTGCAGCGACTGAATGATTTGCCTCTGCGGAAGCACCAGGGTCGTCGTCAAAGCCGAACTCGAAACCGCAGCTACACATAGCGAATGAGGTGCTACCGTCGCTGTAGTAGGGCTGCTCGGCGAGCTCGACGCTGCCGCACACTGGGCAAGCCCAACTCCCAGACTCCGAGCGATACAAAGTTGCATCGGTGCCGTCTCTGAGGGTTACACGATGAGCTTCCATAGCGGCCTAACACCTGAATTAAGTCGACCCGCGAAGTGGGTTCGGCTTGAATGAATTGTTCGGCCGCACAACTGCACAAAATGCCGCGCCAGACAGAAGCCCAGATACAAGCCCTAGCCCTGCAAATACCCAGAGTGGCTTGTATAACTGAAAGCTAAGCGCCCAAAGCCCGGTGAGGACACCCGCGCCCGCCGCGGCAGCACCACCGCACACGTATAGCCAGTTCAGACGACCGTGTTTTTGGAGCAACAGGACGTAGGGCAGGCCAAATAAGAGCGAGACTGGAATACTCACCATAAGGCCGAAGGCGTAAACGATGAAGGCAGCTACAAAGACATCGCTCACATTAAAGTTCGTTGGCTCAGAAAGAAGACCATACATTAAAAAGCCGGTGGGCGCGGCGAGTGTGGCTGCCGCGATTCCCATGAGTGTATGTCGTAGCGTGGAAGTGTCCATGCGGCCTAACTACTATTGGACCGCCCTAAAAGCGGCGTTGCACCAAGTATCGACTAACGCCAGAAGTCTGGGAAGAGGGGAATTCCTACTTCGTAACAATGACTTGCCGGATGGCAACCGGCGGTCTTGGCGTCGATGCTGGTTGCGTTATCCGACGTTTGAGCAGGCGTATGAGTTACACCCGTGACGATGCAGGCGTAACGACGCGCCTGGCGCCCCAGCTGCTGGATCGGGTCCGTGGTCGGCTGCGGCTTCGGCATTACAGCCTGCGCACCGAGCAAGCGTATGTGGGCTGGATACGGCGCCTCATCCCGGCCAACGGCAAGCGGCATCCGGCGCAGATGGGGCAGGCCGAGGTCGAAGCGTTCCTGACCGATCTGGCGACCCGGGGGCAGGTCTCGGCCGGAACGCGGAATCAGGCGCTGGCGGCGCTGTTGTTCCTCTATTGTGATGTTCTGGGCGTGGAACTGCCCTGGATGGAGCATCTGGTGCGCGCCAAGCGGCCGCGGCGGATTCTGGTGGTGCTCTCGGTCGAGGAGGTCGCGCGCTTGCTGACGATGCTCAAGGGGTCTTGTCGGCTGATGGCGGGGCTGCTGTACGGCAGCGGGATGCGGTTGCTGGAATGCCTGCGGTTGCGGATCAAGGATGTGGACATGGTTCGCGGCGAGATCGTGGTGCGCGACGGCAAGGCAGCAAGGATCGGCGGGTGCCGCTGCCGCGCAGCCTGCGCGGGGAATTGACGCAGCAACGCGAGTGGGCGCTGTTGCTGCACGTCGCGGATCTCGCCGACGGGGCGGGAAGGGTGTTCCTGCCACATGCGCTGCCGCGCAAGTATCCCAATGCCGATGTCGAGTCCGGCTGGCAGTATCTGTTCCCTGCCGCGCGCCGATCGGTGGATCCGCGCAGTGACCGAGTGGGCCGGCATCACGTGTCGGAGGAAACGCTGCAGCGCGCCGTGCAGGCGGCACGGCGCCGTGCAGGCATCGCCAAGCCGGCGACCTGCCACACGCTGCGGCATTCGTTTGCCACGCATCTGCTGGAAGCCGGCCACGATATCCGCACCGTGCAGGAGCTGCTGGGCCACAAGGATGTGGCCACCACGCAGATCTACACGCATGTGCTGGGGCGCGGGGCCTCGGCGGTGCGCAACCCGCTGGATGGGCTGGGTGTCGGCGGTGGATGACGCTGGCGTCAGAAAAAAGCAACCCAGCTGTGGGCTTTTGTGGTCACGCGTCGGGACTGAAGTCCCTCCCACAGTGCAATCCCGGGATGCCATGAAGACCGTGGGAACCCACGGTCTTCATGGCAACGCCTCAACCGTCCAACATCGCCTTGTCGCGCACCGCGCCCTTGTCGGCGCTGGTCG
>Ga0182005_1000337_pt1 | contig 27196 bp, 22 predicted proteins | sample Sormic07211103_1_FD_123021 | JGI IMG/M metagenome (GOLD analysis project Ga0182005, IMG submission 123021) | Rhizosphere microbial communities from Sorghum bicolor, Mead, Nebraska, USA - 072115-103_1 MetaG | ecosystem: Host-associated > Plants > Roots > Rhizosphere | place: USA: Nebraska...
GTATCGACCACGGCGATCGGCGGCGGCGCTACCTGCCAGTACTGGTCGCCGGCATGGATCGCGGCGCCCTTGGAGCCGAGGGTCAGCAGCACGGTCGCGTCCGGATTGAAGCTGCGCAGCGTCGCCAGGGCGGCTTCGGTGTCGTCGGTGCGGAACAGGCCGGCCAGGTCTTCGTCCGAAACCTTGATCACATCCGCCAGCTGTGCCATCTTTTTCAGCACCGCGTCGTAGCGCTGGTCCATTACGTTGCGGAAATTCGGGTCGTAGCTTATTTTCACGCCGCGGCTGCGCAAATCCTCTGCCAGCTCGATCAAGCGCTCGGCCAGCGGCGAGCGGGTCAGGCTGATGCCACCGAAGTGCACCCATTGCGCAGCCTGCTGCCAGCCGCTCGGCAGCGCGCCAGGGTCGAATGACAGGTCGGCGCTGTTGTCACCGATGAAATTGTATTGCGGCGGCGAGGTTTCATAGACCACCGCCAGCAACGGCGAACGCGCCGCGCGCTGCAGGAAGCGCAGGTCGAGGCCGGCTTCCTGGCTGGCAGCGTACAGTTCGTCGCCGAACCAGTCCTGGCTGATGGCGCCGGCAAACGCCGATGAAACGCCCAGGCTGGCGGCGGCGCGGGCCACGTTCCAGGTCGAGCCGCCGGTCTTGCTCAGCCACTGGTCGGCGCCGACCCGTATCAGGTCGGTCAACGCTTCGCCGGCGCTGACGAATTGAGGAAAGGTGAGAACGGGTTTGTCAGACATGACAGCATCCATGCAATGTTTAAAGGAATTGATTCAAGTGCTTATTCAAACGTTTACTCAAGCGGACTGCCGACCGCCGCCAGTGCTTCCAGGTACGCGCCCATCGGATGATAGAAATCGGTTTTGCCGTGCGGCGGTTTTTCCGGGCCATAGCGCCGGTTGTCCTGCCGCAGGATGCGGTACCAGCCGCCGCGTTCCTGGTCTATCAGGTGCGCGCTGCTGTAATCCCACAATTTGCCGTAGCTGTCCCAGTAAGCCTGGTCGCCGCTACGCGCCGCCAGCAGCGCCGCGGTGGCCAGCGATTCGGCTTGCACCCAGAAATACTTGTCGCCGTCGCAGACGCTGCCGTCCGGCGCCAGTCCATACACCATGCCCCCGGATACCTGGTCCCAGGCGGCCGGCATGGTGACATCGAACAGCTCCCGCGCGCGCGGCAGCAGCCAGCCGGCGTCGCCTTGCAAATGCAGACGATGGCGCTCCAGCAGCAACAGCAGCTTGGACCACTCGGTCATGTGGCCGGGCTGGAAGCCCCACGGGCGGAACATGTTGCTGCTGTCGTGGCGGTTGTATTCCCAGTCCACGCTCCAGTCGGCATGGTAGTGTTCCCAGATCCAGCCGTCCGCCAGCGCCGCCTGGCGTATCGTGATGTTGTGCGCCAGCAGCTCGGCGCGCTGCAGGTAGCGTTGCTCGCCGGTGGCCTCGAACGCTGCAATCAAGGCTTCGCAACTGTGCATATTGGCGTTCTGGCCGCGGTAAGGCGACACCACGCCGGCCGGCGTCGCCTCGTCGGCGTACAGGCCGTCCGCTTCTGACCAGAACAGTTTTTCCATCAGGTCAAAAGTGGCGCCGATGCCGTCGGCGGCGTCGCTGATGCCGATGCGCAGGGCATGGGCATGCGCCAGCAGCACGAACGCCAGGCCGTAGCAATGCTGGGTGCGATCGGCTGCGGCGCCGTTTTCGAGCACCCAGGCGTAACCGCCGTATGACGGTTGCCAATGCTGTTGCTGCAGGAAGCGCAAACCATGGCGGGCTGCCTCGCGGTATTCTTCCTTGCCGTCGAGGCGCCAGGCGAGGGCGTAGCAGAACACCATCCGGCTGCTGTTGACCAGGTGCCGGCTGGCGCTGTCGTAGACGCTGCCGTCGTCGTTCAGGTAATGGAAAAAACCGCCGGCTGGATCAATCGCGCGCGGATGGAAGAAGGCGATGTCGCGCCGCATCCTGTCGCGCAGGAATGCTGGATCGCGGTAGTCGGGCGCTGCGGAATCTGGTCTCATGTCTGTATTTTTTATAGGTGCGTCGCGAGCGGCACGGAGCGGCGTCAGCGAAAAAACGAATCGAACTGCATGTCGAACTGCTGCAAGGCTTTTTGCGCGTTCTGCATTTTCTTGCGGAATTCAGGGCCGCGCTTGAGCGCCAGGCCGACCGCCAGGATGTCGATCACCACCAGGTGCGCCAGGCGCGCCGAGATCGGCGTATAGGGATCGATGTTGAAGCTGAGGTCGATCGGCACCAGCACCGTGGCCAGCTCAGCCAGCGGCGTGCCGCTGGGGCCCAGCACGATGATGTCGGCGCCGCCTTTTTTGGCCAGCTGCACGCTGCGCAGCAGGGCCGCATTGCCGCCGCGCTGCGAGATGGCTACCACCGCATCGCCCGGTTGCAGCAGCGACGCCGCGATACTGTGGATATGCGGATCGGAGTAGGCGACGGTGGGAACGCCGGAGCGGAAGAATTTGTGCTGGGCGTCTGCTGCCACGATGCCGGAAGTGCCCTGGCCGTAGAACTCGATCTTGTTCGCCTTGAGCAAGACGTCCAGCGCCTTCTGGATCGCATCGGCGCTCAGGTGGTTGCGCAGGTCGAGCAGGGTGTTGATCGAGCGGCTGCAGATCTTGTTGACCAGGTCGGCGGCGATATCGTCCTGCGCCAGCATTTCGTTCGCGCCCGGCAGCGCCACCGCCAGGCTTTGCGCCAGCTTCAGCTTGAAATCATGCCAGCCTTCGTAGCCGATGGCGCGGCAGAAACGCACTACCGTCGGCTCCGACACTTGTGCGTTCTTGGCCAGGGCAGTGATGTTTTCCGCCAGCGCCAGCTGCGGATTGTCGAGAATCGTCAGCGCGACCTTTTTCTCCGACTTCGACAGCAAGTCGATCTGGGTCCGGATCGCATCCAGCAGCATCGTCATTCGAGTTCCAGCCCGGTCAGAGTTCTGGCAGCGCTTCTTCACGCCATTGCAAGCCGTCGCGTGCAATCAGGGCGCTAGCCGCAGCGGGGCCCCAGGTGCCGGCGGTGTACGGAATAGGATCGTCTTCTTCCTGGTCCCAGAATTCCAGGATCGGTTCCACCCATTCCCATGCCGCTTCCAGTTCGTCGCTGCGCATGAACAGCGTCAGCTGGCCGCGCAAGACGTCCAGCAGCAACCGTTCGTAAGCTTCCATGCGCGGCGATTTGAAACTCTCGCGGAAATTCAGTTCCAGCTCGACCGGCTTCAGGCGCATGCCGTCGCCTGGAGTCTTGGCCATCAGGTTCAGGGTCAGGCCTTCGTCCGGCTGCAGGCGGATCACCAGGCAGTTCGGCTCAAAGCTGCTGTTCGGCTGGGCGAAGATCGAATGCGGAATGGTCTTGAAACGAATCACGATTTCCGCCAGCGAATCGGCCATGCGCTTGCCGGTGCGCAGGTAAAACGGCACACCGGCCCAGCGCCAGGTGTCGACTTCGGCCTTGAGGGCGACAAAGGTTTCCGTGCGCGAGTGCGGATTGGCGTCGGCTTCCTTGCGATAGCCCGGTACGGCGACGCCTTCGACGTGGCCGGAGCGGTATTGGCCGCGCACCACGTTTTGCGCCAGCGTAGTCGGCGTGAAGCGTTTCAGCGAGCGCAGGACTTTCAGCTTTTCATCGCGGACCGCATCCGGCGTAATCGATACCGGCGGTTCCATGGCGACGATGCACAGCAGCTGCAGCAAGTGATTTTGCAGCATGTCGCGCAGGGCGCCCGAAGTCTCGTAGTAGCCCATGCGGTTGCCGACGCCCAGCTCTTCGGCAATCGTGATCTGCACATCGGAAATCCATTCGCGGCGCCACAGCGGTTCAAACAGCACGTTGCCGAAGCGCAGCGCCAGCAGGTTCTGCACCGTCTCTTTACCGAGGTAGTGGTCGATACGGAAAATCTGCGATTCGGCAAATACTTCGCCGACTTCGGCGTTGATCTGCTTGGCGCTGGCGAGGTCGCGGCCGAGCGGTTTTTCCAGCACTACGCGCGAGTTGGAAGTGGCCAGGCCGCAGGCGGCGAGGTTCTTGCAGATTTTTGAAAACAGGCTGGGCGGGGTCGCCAGGTAAAACACATTGGTGATCGCGTGGTCGGGCCGCATGGCTTCCACCAGCGCCTTGTAGGAAGCGGTGTCGGTGGCGTCCATGCCGACATATTTGATGCGTTTGCAAAAACGCTGCCAGACCGTGGCGTCCAGGCTTTCCTTGCTGATGTGCGGCTTGGCGTCTTGTTCCACATGCTTGAGGAAATCCGCGTCGCTGCTTTCATGGCGCCCGATGCACAGGATGCGCGCTCCCGGCGGCAAGTCGTTGGCGCGGTCGCGCGCATACATTGCCGGCAGCAGCTTGCGCATCGCCAGGTCGCCGGTACCGCCAAAGATTGCCAAATCGAATTCTGCAAGAGCCATGATAATTAAGACCTATAAATTGCTGCCGCTATTGAGAGATAGATGCAGGAAGGTTGGCGCAGCCTTGGGCCTTCCCATCCTGCCGAGAAATATAACCCTGTTATGACAAAGCTGTACGCGCCAACGCAATCAGGCCGTTGGTTGAACTGTCATGGCCTTGCGGAGCAGGAGCCGTGGTCAGTTCGCCCAGGATATTGCTCGCCAGGACCTTGCCCAGCTCGACGCCCCACTGGTCGAAACTGTTGACGTCCCAGATCACGCCCTGGACAAACACTTTGTGTTCGTACAAGGCGATCAGCGCGCCGAGGCTGGCTGGCGTCAGCGCTTCCATCAGGATCGTGTTGCTGGGACGGTTGCCCGGGAAAATACGGTGCGGCAGCAGGGCGGCGACCTGGTCGGCCGGCATGCCTTTGGCTTGCATTTCCGCTTGCACTTCGTCCGCATGCTTGCCGCGCATCAAGGCTTCCGACTGGGCGAAACAGTTGGCCAGCAGCGCCGCCTGGTGGCCTGGCAGCTGGTGGCTGGCGTGCAGGGTTGCAATGAAATCGACCGGCGTAACGTCCGTGCCCTGGTGCAGCAATTGGAAATAAGCGTGCTGGCCGTTGGTGCCGACATTGCCCCAGATGATCGGGCAAGATGCTGCTTCAAGCGTGGCGCCGTCGAGGCTGACGCGCTTGCCGTTGCTTTCCATTTCCAGCTGCTGCAGGTAGGACGGGAAGTTGCCCAGGTCTTGGTGGTAGGGGGCGATCGATACCGAACGGTAGTCGAAAAAATTGCGGTACCAGACACCCAGCAAAGCCAGGATCACCGGCATGTTCTGTTCCAGCGGCGCATCCTGGAAATGCCGGTCCATGGCGTGGGCGCCGGCCAGGAATTCGCTGAAATGCTCGAAGCCGACAGCCAGCGCAACCGGCAGGCCGATCGACGACCACACTGAATAACGGCCGCCGACCCAGTCCCAGAACGGAAACATGTTGGCAGCATCGATGCCGAACGCCGTGACGCCCTGGACATTGGTGGAAACGGCAACGAAATGTTTGCGCAGGTCGGATTCTTGCGCGCCGGCTGCATTCTGCAAAAACCAGTTGCGCGCCGAATGCGCATTCATCATGGTCTCTGCAGTGGTGAAGGTTTTCGAGGCGATCACGAACAGCGTGGTTTGCGGATCGACCTGCTTGAGCACGGCGTCAAGGTCGTCGCCGTCGACATTGGATACGAAGTGCGGCGTCAGGCCGGCTTGTTGATAAGGACGCAAGGCTTGGCACACCATCTTGGGGCCAAGGTCGGAGCCGCCGATGCCGATGTTGACGATATCCTTGATCGGCTTGCCGCTGTAGCCCAGCCAAGCACCGGAACGAACTGCGGCGGTGAAAGTCTGAACTCTTTCAAGCACTGCGTGCACATCGGCGCTGACCTGCTGGCCGTCCAGCTCCAGGGCCGGCAGGCGCGGCGCCCGCAGGGCTGTGTGCAGGACTGCGCGGTTTTCGGTGGTGTTGATTTTGGCGCCGGCAAACATTGCCTGGCGCCGGGTTTCGAGCTGGCGTTCCCGGGCCAGGGCAAACAGGTGGCCCATGGTCTCCGCGGTGACATTGTTTTTTGCATAATCGAGGAACAGGCCGGCTGCCTTGACGGAGAACTGTTCAAAGCGCAACGGGGCGGCGGCGAACAGTTCGCGCAACGACGTATCTTTGACTGCTGCGTAATGGGCATGCAAGGCTTGGAAGCTGGCGGTAGTATTAAGCGCTGGTTGTGGCATATCCGGAGTCTTTATTGTCGGTCAGGAATTTATACGACTATACAACAGTTATCGGTAATTTCACTACAAAATATTTTGTAGCGCGCTTGTTTAACGTGGCTTTGCGGTCCGCGTTGGCCGGGCGGCTTGTGGTTTTCTCCAGATAACGGTCATGGCTTGTCGTACGGCTAAGGGTGTTGCTTCGTAGGTGAGGCGGGGCTGCCTTGAAAGATGGATGAGGGCAGGCAAGGGTGGAAAAAAGGGCGGTAAATTAGCGTTGCTGCATTATTTTGTAGTAAAATTTCAAATTCCTACTGTTTCAAGGATCTAATCATGTCTGTTCAAGCCAGCGTCGCCAAAGTCACCGAACGTATCGTTGCGCGCAGCCAGCCTTATCGTAGCGCTTATCTGGCGCGCCTCGAGCATGCGCGTCGCCAGGATGTACAGCGCGGAGCGCTGTCGTGCACCAATCTTGCACACGGTTTCGCCGCGTTTCCAACGAATGATAAATTGAGACTGAAACAGGACAAAAGTTCATCGGTTGCGATCGTCTCTTCGTATAACGACATGTTGTCGGCGCACCAGCCGTTCGAGCGTTACCCGCAAATCATCAAGGATGCAGTCCATGCTGCCGGCGGCGTCGCCCAGTTTGCCGGCGGTACGCCAGCGATGTGCGATGGCGTGACCCAAGGCCAGCCCGGCATGGAACTGTCCCTGTTCTCGCGTGACGCGATTGCGATGGCGACTGCGATTGCGCTGTCGCACAACATGTTCGACGCTGCGGTCTATCTCGGCATTTGCGACAAGATCGTGCCGGGATTGCTGATCGGGGCGCTGCATTTCGGCCATCTGCCGGCGGTGTTCATCCCTGGCGGGCCGATGACCAGCGGCATGACCAACAAGGAGAAGGTGAAGATCCGCCAGCTCTACGCTGAAGGAAAGATCGGCCGCGCCGAACTGCTGGAGGCGGAAGCCAAGTCTTACCACAGCGCCGGCACCTGCACTTTCTACGGCACCGCCAACAGCAACCAGATGCTGATGGAAGCGCTGGGCCTGCATCTGCCGGGTTCCGCATTCATCACGCCAAACACGCCGTTGCGCGATGCCCTGACCGCCGAGGCGGCGCGCCAGGCATTGAAAATCACTGACCGCGGCAACCAGTATCTGCCGGTCGGCCACGTGGTGAGCGAGAAGAGCATCGTCAACGCCATCGTCACGCTGCTGGCGACGGGCGGCTCCACCAACCACACCTTGCACCTGGTGGCGATCGCCAAGGCGGCCGGCATCGTCATCGACTGGAACGATTTCGATGCGCTGTCCGCGGTAGTGCCGCTGGTAACCCGCATCTATCCGAACGGCGACGCCGACGTCAATCACTTCCATGCCGCCGGCGGCACCGGTTTCGTGATCCGGGAATTGCTGGATGCCGGCCTGATGCATGAGGATGTCAAGACCATCCTCGGCGATAGCCTGCGTGCCCATTGCGCCGAACCATTCCTGGAAGGCGAATCGGTGGTGTTCAAGCCGGCCCCTGCCGTGAGCGGCGACGATTCGGTGCTGCGCACGGCCACTGCGCCGTTTTCCGCCGATGGCGGCTTGCGCCTGCTGACCGGCAACCTGGGGCGCTCGGTCATCAAGATTTCCGCGGTCAAGAAAGAACATTGGGTAGTGCAGGCGCCGGCAGTAGTGTTCCATTCGCAAGAAGCGTTCATGAAGGCATTCCGCGCCGGCGAACTGGACCGCGATTTTGTCGCCGTCCTGAGTCATCAAGGCCCGCGCGCCAACGGCATGCCGGAACTGCACGCATTGACGCCGGCGCTGGGCATCCTGCAGGACGCCGGCCGCCATGTGGCCCTGGTCACCGACGGCCGCATGTCAGGCGCCTCCGGCAAAGTGCCGGCAGCGATCCATGTGACGCCCGAAGTGCTGGCCGGCGGTCCGCTGGGCCTGGTGCGCGACGGCGACATGATCCGCATGGATGCCGAGCAAGGTATACTGGAAGCCTTGGTGCCGGCCGAAGAATGGGCGCAGCGCCAGCCGCTGGCGATCGACCTGACCGCTAACCACGTCGGCATGGGCCGCGAGCTGTTTGCCATGTTCCGCACCACGGTGAGCGCAGCGGAAGAGGGCGCCACCAGCTTTGGTTTGCCGCCCGTCCTGAACAATCCGGAAGCTGCCGCACATTCAGAACAACCACAGAAAGCAACGATATGACCTCCACAAATCTCCTTTACGGCAACCAGCTGCTGGACATCATGCGCGCGTCGCCGGTGATCCCGGTGATCGCGATCGACGATATCGAGCATGCGGTGCCGCTGGCCAAAGCCTTGGTCGCAGGCGGGATCCGCGTGCTTGAAGTGACCCTGCGCACGGTGCATGGCTTGCCGGCCATCCGTGCCATTGCCGAGCAGGTGCCGGGCGCGATTGTCGGCGTCGGCACGTTGACCCAGGCTGACGAATTCGTCGCCGCGCGCGATGCCGGTGCGGTGTTCGGTGTCTCGCCCGGCTTGACGCCGGCCTTGATTGCTGCCGCCAAATCCAGCGGCCTGCCGCTCTTGCCTGGCGTGATGACGCCGTCCGAAGTGATGGCGGCGCGCGAAGCCGGCTTCCGCCAGCTGAAGCTGTTCCCGGCAGTGCCGGCCGGCGGCGTCGGCATGCTGAATGCGATTGCCGGTCCCCTGGGCGACGTCACGTTCTGCCCGACCGGCGGCATTTCGCTGGAAAGCGCGCCGGATTTCCTGGCCTGCAAGAACGTCGCCTGTGTCGGCGGTTCCTGGCTGACGCCGAAAGATGTGCTGAAATCCGGCGACTGGGCGCGCATCACCGCCTTGGCCGCTGCCGCCAGCAAATTGCGCAAGACGCTCTGATCCATCTCCCTCATCCTCCCGCCGTCACGGTTAGCCAACAGTGACGGCGGCTGCAAGCCGCATTTCATTTTCCCTTCTGTTTTTCTATTGCGCGTCAATCCTGGGATTTCGTCAAACCGGAATCCGCAGGCGTTCGGCCATGCTTCTGCCTGCCCGTTTTTCGGTTAGGGAGCGCTTGGCCGGCGCGATTGTTTTGATTTCATTGGCCGTCAGATGTTATTCATTGTTATAAATTGAATTGCGTATATCAATAGTATTTGACTATATTTCCCATTGGAAATTATCAATATGAAAAGATGTTTCAGAACTTCATAATTTGCCGGCGTATCCCCGCACATGACAAAACATAGAGGCCAAATTATGAAGATATCCAGACAGTTTTCACTCTCGCGCATCGCGGCCTTGGGCTTCGGCGCATTGCTGGCATCCACTGTTACCGCCCAAACCATGACCCGAGACAATGGCTCGCCGATCGGCGACAACCAGAATTCGCAGACCGCCGGTCCAGGCGGGCCGGACGTGCTGCAAGACACGCATCTGATTGAAAAGCTGCAGCGCTTTGACCGCGAACGGATTCCAGAGCGCGTGGTCCATGCGCGCGGCACCGGCGCCGCAGGAGAGTTTGTCTCCTCCGGCGATTTGTCCGGCCTGACGCGCGCCAGCCTGTTTGCCGGCGCCGGTAAAAAGACGCCTGTGTTCGTGCGTTTCTCTACCGTGATCCACCCAAGCGGCTCGCCGGAGACGCTGCGCGATCCGCGCGGTTTTGCCACCAAGTTCTATACCGACCAAGGCAACTGGGACCTGGTCGGCAACAATCTGCCGGTGTTTTTTATCCGCGACGCCATCAAGTTTCCCGACATGGTCCATTCGCTGAAACCGTCGCCGATCACCAATGCGCAGGATCCCAACCGCTTCTTCGATTTTTTCAGCCACCAGCCGGAAAGCACCCACATGCTGACGCGCGTGTATTCCGACCTCGGCATCCCGGCTTCTTACCGCATGATGGATGGCAACGGCGTCCACGCATTTAAAATGGTCAACGCGCAGAACCAGGTCAGTTATGTGAAATTCCACTGGAAAAGCCGGCAAGGCGTGAAGAACCTCACGCGCGCCGAAGCGGCCAAAGTACAGGGCGAAGATTTCAATAACCTGACCGATGACCTCTACGCTGCAATCAAGCGGGGCGAATTTCCAAAATGGGACCTGTACGTGCAGGTGGTGAAGCCTGAAGATTTGGGCAAATTTGCTTTCGATGCCCTGGACGCCACCAAGATCTGGCCCGGCATCGCCGAAACCAAGGTTGGCACCATGACCTTGAACAAAGTGCCGGAGAACTTCTTTGAAACCACCGAATCGGTCGCCATGGCGCCATCGCACCTGGTGCCGGGCATCGAGCCGTCGGAAGACCGCATGCTGCAGGGCCGCCTGTTCTCGTATGCGGACACGCAGTTCCACCGCCTGGGCGCAAACAACCAGCATTTGCCAATCAACCAGCCATTGGCGAAGGTGAATAATTACAACTCCAACGGCGCCGGCGCTGTCGCCAATCCGCCCGGCGATGTCAATTACCAGCCGTCGCGCCAGGCCGGCAGCTATGCCGACGATGCGCAATACAAGGCGGTGCAGACGCCGCTGAGCGGCAGCACGCAACAGGCGCGCATCGCCAAAACCGACAACTTCAGCCAGGCCGGCGATTTCTATCGCGCATTGTCCAGGCAGGAGCAGGAGAACCTGATCGGCAATCTTGCCAGCGACCTGGTAAAGGTCGCCAATCCCGAAACCAAGCAAATCATGCTTAGCCATTTTTACAAGGCCGACGTTGATTACGGCACGCGCTTGACTGCCGCGGTGAAAGGCAACCTGGCCGACGTCCAGGCGCGGGCGAAAAAGCTCGAGGGCTGATTGCCCGGGCTGCGATAGCCAGCCAGGCATGTGTAGCTGAAACTGGCCTGCATGCCGCGTCGCCAACATCGCAATGACATGCGAGATCGCCGTTTGCCGGCGGTCTCGCATTTTTGTTTATCCACCGGAAAACGGGCTTGCCGCGGGCGAAAAAGTCTCTTTTGAGCTCTTTTCAGACATTTGGGTAATAGCTTTCGAAAAACTCATTACTGGACGTCATCAAGAAAGTTGGTTATAATGGCAAACTCTCAACAACATGGTGCTGCCTCAACGGCACATTTTTGGGTTTCGTGACTCGCGTCAGCGGGTTGTCTCACGCTTCGGCAACGCCGGAGTTTCACCAAAGTCGGGGAATTCCTCGCATTCTTTGCCGCCCCATGCGGCAGTCGGCTTGTTCAATGTCCTCCCTGCGGGAAGACCGGACGAGATTATAAAAAATTGAGTTTGTATGTCGCGCTGACAGGTTCCGGCCATGCCGTTTCGTGTTTTGCGGTCATGCAATATGCAGCGGAAAAGAAGAACCGTTGGCGTAGCCGCAGGCAAAAAGCCGGCGTGCCGCGCCGCGAGTTTTCCGGCGCTGCCTATGCAAGGGAGTAAGCATGACGAATCGCTATCGCAACGCCATGGCCGGCGCCGCCGTCACACTGCTGGTGGTGGCCGCCATCGCCTGGTCGATCGGCCCTGCAGTCATCCGCCAGTACCAGGGCGACCTGGTCTATTACACCGGCCGTCACCTGGTGCTGGTCGCCTGGTCGATGTCGCTGGCGCTGCTGTGCGGGATCCCCGCCGGCATCGTGCTGAGCCGGCCGTACTTTTCCCGCCACGCCGAAAAATGGATGCAGATCTTCAATATCGGCAACACCATCCCCTCCATGGCGGTGCTGGCGCTGGCGCTGGCCATGTTCGGCATCGGCGACAAGCCGGCCATCCTCGCCTTGTGGCTGGCCTCGCTGCTGCCCATCGTGCGCAATACCTATGAAGGCTTGAAACAGGTTTCTCCGGCGATGAAAGAGGCGGCCAAAGGCATAGGCATGCGGCCGCTGCAGGTGCTGTTCCGGGTCGAGCTGCCGAATGCCTTGCCGATCATCGTCGGCGGCGTCCGCACCGCATTGGCGATCAATGTCGGCACCGCGCCATTGTCCATCCTGATCGGCGGCGAGAGCCTGGGCGGCCTGATCTTCCCTGGCATTTACCTGAACAACCACGGGCAGTTGCTGCTGGGCGCCACCGCCACCGCCGTACTGGCGCTGATGCTGGACGCGATCGTTTCGCTGGGCAGCAACGCTTACCTGAGCAAGCGCGGCCTGCTGCGCTGAGCGCCATCCATTCTGACTAGGAACAAACATGCATAAATTCCGTATGACAGCATTGCTGGCTTTCACGCTCGGCCTGTTCGGCGTGACGCAAGCGAATGCGGCCGGCTTGGTGGTCGGCGGCAAGAACTTTACCGAGCAGCTGATCCTGTCGTCCATGACGCAGCAATACCTGAACGCGAAAGGCTACACGGCCAGCCTGAAAAACGGCCTTGGCACCACCATCATGCGCCAGGCGCTGGAAAGCGGGCAGATCGACATCGTCTGGGACTACACCGGCACCGCGCTGGTCGTCTACAACAAGATAGATGAAAAGCTGGACCGGGACCAATCCTACCAGCGGGTCAAGGAACTGGACGCGCCGCGCAAGCTGGTCTGGCTGCAGCCATCCGAACTGAACAATACCTATGCCTTGGCGGTCCCGCGGCAACGCGCCGAGGAAGAGGGCTTGAACACCATCGAGGACCTGGCCGACAGGATCAACCAGGCAGGCAAACAGGATCCGGATAAAAAATACCTGATGGGCATGGATTTCGAATTCGCTTCGCGCCCCGACGGCCTTGAGCCGCTGCAAGCACTGTACGGTTTCAGCCTGGACCGCAGCCAGGTGAAGCAGATGGATGCCGGCCTGGTGTATACCGCGCTGCGCAACGACCAGCTGAATGTCGGCCTGACTTATTCATCCGACGGCCGGGTGCAGGGCTTCAACCTGAAGCTGCTGCAGGATAACAAAGGGTTCTTCGCCTTTTACAGCGCGGTGCCGGTAGTGCGCCAGGAGATCCTGGACGCCAATCCGAAGCTTGCCGAACAGCTCAACGCGCTGTCGGCAAAGATCGATACCGCAAAGATGACCGAGATGAACAAAAAAGTGGATATCGACCAGTTGCCGATAGCCCAGGTCGCTGCAGATTTCCTGCGCGCCGAAGGCTTGATATAAGGATGCCGCATGAATTTTCTTGATTATTTGACGAGCGCCTGGCCCGAAATCCTGCAGCTCACGATCCAGCACTTGGTGCTGGTAGGGATAGCGGTCGGCCTGGCGATCCTGATCGGTGTGCCGCTCGGCATCGTGATGATCCGCCACCGCTGGCTGGCCAGTCCGATGATGGGCCTGGCGACCGTGATCCTGACGCTGCCGTCGATCGCCTTGTTCGGCTTGATGATCCCACTGTTTTCCCGTTTCGGCCAGGGACTGGGGCCGTTGCCGGCGATTACCGCGGTATTCCTGTACTCGCTGCTGCCGATCATGCGCAACACCTACCTGGCGCTGGACGGCATCGACCACGGCATCAAGGAAGCCGGCATCGGCATCGGCATGACGTTCTGGCAGCGTTTGCGGCTGGTCGACCTGCCTTTGTCGGTGCCGGTCATCCTGGGCGGCGTCCGCACCGCCGTGGTCATGAACATCGGCGTGATGGCGGTGGCGGCGATCATCGGCGCCGGCGGCCTCGGGGTCCTGATCCTGCACGCCATCAGCCAAAGCAACATGCAAAAACTGGTAGTCGGCGCGGTGCTGATCAGCGTGCTGGCGATTGTCGCCGACATGCTGCTGCAGGTGCTGCAGCGGCTGCTTACACCGAAAGGAATGCAAAAACCATGATTCAACTCGACCAGCTCAGTAAAGTATTCACCCAAAAAGACGGCAGCAAGGTCAAAGCCGTGAACGCGGTTGACCTGACGGTTGCCGAAGGGGAGATCTGCGTATTCCTGGGGCCATCCGGCTGCGGCAAGACCACTACCCTGAAAATGATCAACCGCCTGATCACGCCGACTTCCGGCCGTGTGCTGCTGGACGGCGAAGATACCACCGGCCTGGATGAAGTCAGCCTGCGCCGGAAAATCGGCTATGTCATCCAGCAGGTCGGCCTGTTTCCCAACATGACCATCGAAGAAAACATCACCGTGGTGCCGCGCCTGCTTGGCTGGGACAAGAAGCGCTGCCACGAGCGCGCTACCGAACTGATGGCGATGGTGGCGCTTGATCCCAAGCGATTCCTGAGCCGTTATCCGCGCGAGATGTCGGGCGGCCAGCAGCAGCGCATCGGCGTGATCCGGGCGCTGGCGGCCGATCCTCCGGTTTTGCTGATGGACGAACCGTTCGGCGCGGTCGATCCGATCAACCGCGAATCGATCCAGAATGAATTTTTCCAGATGCAGCGGGCGCTCAACAAGACTGTCATCATGGTCAGCCACGATATCGACGAAGCAATCAAGCTGGGCGACAAGATTGCAATTTTCCGCGCCGGCAAGCTGGTGCAGGTGGACCATCCTGATACCTTGCTGGCGCGTCCAAAAGATGAATTCGTCGGCTCGTTCGTCGGCCAGGATGCGACCTTGAAACGCCTGCTGCTGGTGCGCGCCGGCGACGCCGCCGCCAATTCGGCGACGGTGCTGGAGGACGCCAGCATGGCTGCCGCCTATGGCGTGATGGACGATAACGACTACCGCTACGTCACCGTCACCAACGCCGCCAACCACGCGCTCGGCTATGTCGCCAGGCGCGATGCGCGCGGCGGGCAGGGCGCTTGCATCGACAAGATGAAGCCGTTCCCGGTCAGCGCGGCGCCGGATGAAAACCTGCGCGTGGTGCTGTCCAAGATGTACAAGCACAGCACCAGCTGGATGCCGGTGATCGGCCAGGACAACAGCTACCTGGGCGAGGTGACCCAGGATTCGATCGCCGATTACCTGAGTTCCGGCCGCACGCGCGCTTAACCGGTTTCGTCCGGGCAGGGAAATGCGCGGGGTTTACGTCATGAGGCGTAAACCCCGCGTTGCATTTACAATGCAAGGTTTTGCCAGCCTCATTTCTCATTTCAAAATCCATGACCAGGTACCCAAGGTGTTCCCACGGAGCTAGCGCATGACGGCTGGCGTGATTGCTTTGGTATTGTGCGCAGCCTTGCTGCATGCGTCCTGGAACGCCATGCTGAAAAGCAGCGGCGATCGTTTATGGGCCATCACCTTGATGACGATCGGTTCTGCGGTGGCGTCTGTTCCCATTGTGCTCTGGGCGCCGCTGCCGGCCCCTGCCAGCTGGCCTTATATCCTGATGTCGGTGGTGCTGCATGCCGGCTACAACCTCTTTTTAGTCCGTGCGTACCGGGCCGGCGATTTCGGCCAGTCTTATCCGATCGCGCGTGGCTCCTCGCCGCTGCTGGTGTCGCTCGGCGCCGCCCTGTTTGCCGGCGAGCGGCTGGGAATCCTGACCCTGGCAGGGGTGGTGCTGATCTCGGCAGGCATCATCAGCCTGGCGCAAATCAAATTCAGGCGCGGCAACAGCGTGGCTGGCAGCCGGCAGTGGGATGCGCCGCTGTCGGCGTTCACCACCGGCGTTTTCATCGCCGGCTATACAATCGTCGACGGCCTCGGTTCGCGCCTGGCCGGCAGCGCTGCGTCCTATGCCGGCTGGATGTTCCTGCTCGACGGTTTGCCCTTGCTGGCGATCTACCTGTCGATGCACGGCAGCCTGCGGATTGGCTTGCGCGAGCGCGCTACCTGGAATGCGCTGGGCGGCGGCGCCATGTCACTGCTGGCATATGGCATCGTGATCTGGGCGATCACGCTGGCGCCGATGGGACCGGTCTCGGCCCTGCGCGAAACGTCGGTGCTGTTTGCGGCATTGATCGCGCGCATGTTCCTGGGCGAAGCGTTGACTTTGCGCAGGCTGTTGTCCTGCGCGGTGATTGCGTTGGGCGCCGTGATGCTGGGCTGGTCGGCTTGAATTGACGCTGACGGCAAGAGAATAAAAAAGGCCGCTGGAAATTTCCAGCGGCCTTTTCATTTATTGCGAGCAGTGCCGGGCGATCATCAAGATCGCCCGGCTTGTTGACTGCTGCTTAGCGGTCGCCGAACGAGCGACGGGCGCCGCTGTCGTTCGAACGATTGCCTTTGTAGCCGCCGCCACCGCCGTCTTTGCGCGGTGCGCCTGGCTTGCTGAAGGTACGGCCGCCTGGTTTGGCAGGGCCACCACGATTGTCGCCTGGTTTCCAGCCGCCTGGCTTGTGGTTCGAGCGCGGAGCCGAAGCCGAACGCTTTGGTTCGAAGCCTTCAACCACATCGACCGGGATCAGTTGCTTGGTGAAACGCTCGATACGCTTGACGTTGACGCCTTCAGCGTGGTTCACCAGCGATACCGCGACACCGTTACGGCCTGCACGGCCGGTACGGCCGATACGGTGGACGTAGTCTTCCGGGAATTTCGGCAGGTCGTAGTTGAATACGTGGGTGATGGCCGGGACGTCGATACCGCGAGCGGCAACGTCGGTAGCCACCAGCACGCGGACTTGACCGCGGCGCAGGCTGTCCAGGGTACGGTTACGCGCGCCTTGGTGCATGTCGCCATGCAGTGCGGCAGCAGCGAAACCGGCGATGTTCAGGCGGTCGGCGATAGTGTCGGCATCACGCTTGGTGGCAGTGAATACGACTGCCTGGTCCATGGTGACGTCGCGCAGCAGGTGGTCCAGCAGGCGATTCTTGTGCGACAGGTCGTCGACGAAGTGAACCTTCTGTTGAATGTTTTCATGCTTGGTGGCCGAACCGGCGATCTGGATGATCATCGGGTTCTTGGTGATGCGTTTTGCCATGTTGCCGACCACGCCGTCCAGCGTAGCGGAGAACAGCATGGTTTGACGCGATTCAGGGGTTGCGTCGACGATTTTTTCGATGTCGTCGATGAAACCCATGTCCAGCATGCGGTCAGCTTCGTCCAGCACCAGGATTTGCAGTTGCGAGAAATCGATCTTGCCCGATTCCATGTGGTCGATCAGGCGGCCTGGAGTAGCGACCAGGATTTCAGGATTCTTGGCCAGCAATTGCATTTGCTTAGGGTAAGGCATGCCGCCCAGGATCGAGATCGCCTTGACGCGCTTCATGTGCGAACCGTACTTGTCGGTCGCAGTGGTTACTTGCAGGGCCAGTTCGCGGGTCGGCGTCAATACCAGCATCTTCGGCTGTGCAGGCTTGAAACGTGGACGCTCGCCGCGTGAACGGGAAGCTTGCATTTCTTGATTCGGTGTCTTGCCTGCGGCGGCCGGGGCAGCTTGCTGCTCCGAGGCGAATTTGTGCAGCGCAGGCAGCATGAAAGCTGCGGTCTTGCCGGAGCCGGTTTGCGAGGAAACCAGCAGGTCACGGCCTTCGATGGCAGCAGGGATGGCTTGTTCTTGGACGCTTGTCGGTTTTGTGTAGCCAGCTTCGGTCAGTGCTTTGATAACGGACGTGTGGAGGCCTAGTGATTCAAAAGTCATTTTTTTCTTTCGTAAAGTGCAGCGTCATGAACTACAGACAATCGCTATGCGATGAATGCAGCGAACGCAAAAAAGCAACGCCAACCAACGAAATGACTAAGAAACAAATACAAAGAAATTTCGGCACAAAAGCTTTGCGCCGGGACGGTGTCAGGATCGACACACAAGGCGGGAGGGCTTTTACAATGCGATGTTCCAATTTGAGGCCGGAACACGCTTAGGCTTGCGCAGCTACTTATTGTTTTTACAGCGCCACCGGATCAGGACCCGGTAACTTGCTGTCTGCGCTCGTTATTGCAACGCAGCACAGAATAATACAATACTTTTACGGTTGATGCACCTTATTCATGCGATTGCCGCAAATTAGGGTCGGTTTGCAGCTGTACCGTTGTTTGCGGCGCATTTTCAGGGATTGCAGTTGCAGCATAGGCAACTGTTGCTGCAGTCGGATAATGCCGTCGCCTGGATAGCCTGCAGGCAAACGCCCAGCTGTGCCGGGCGTTTGCCTTGTTCGTGCTAACCGCGTGCGGTAGCGTCTTGCTGCCACAAATTATTCGGCGATGCCGCCCACCACGTGCGAGAAACCGCCGTCGACATAGGTGATTTCACCGGTGATGCCGCTGGACAGGTCCGACAGCAGGAAGGCGGCGGCGTTGCCGACATCCTCTACAGTCACATTGCGGCGCAGCGGGGCGTGCTCGGCGACAAACCCCAGGATCTTGCCAAAACCCTTGATGCCGCTGGCGGCCAGGGTCTTGATCGGTCCGGCTGAAATGCCGTTCACGCGCACGCCCTTGGGGCCCAGCGAGCCGGCCAGGTAGCGCACGCTGGCTTCCAGCGACGCCTTGGCCAGGCCCATCGTGTTGTAGTTGGGGACCACGCGTTCCGAACCCAGGTAAGTCAGCGTCAGCAGCGCCGAATTCGGGCGCAGCATCGGCAGCGCGGCTTTCGCCATTGCCGGGAAGCTGTAAGCGGAAATGTCGTGCGCGATCTTGAAGCCTTCGCGCGACAAGCCGTCGAGGAAATCGCCCGCAATGGCTTCCGCAGGAGCAAAACCGATGGCATGGACCAGGCCGTCCAGGTGGTCCCAGGACTTGCCGAGGTCGGCAAACAGGGCGTTGATCTGCTCGTCGCTGCCAACGTCGCAGTCGAAAATCAGTTCGCTGCCGAATTCTTTGGCGAAATTGGTGATGCGTTCCTTGAAGCGCTCGCCGACGTAGGTGAAGGCCAGCTCGGCGCCTTCGCGCTTGCAAGCTTGCGCAATGCCGTAAGCAATCGAACGGTTGGACAGCAAGCCCGTGATCAGAATTTTTTTGCCTTGCAGGAATGCCATATTGACTCCAGAGATGCGCGCCGCGGGTGCTGCGGACGCTTGGGTGTGTAGTTCTTGTTGAACAGGGCAAGATTGTAGGGGTTCGCCGCGCTCACGGCAACTCTGGCGGCTTGTTCACCAATCATGCATTTTTGCTATCGGGCATCGAATGAAAAAAAGCCCATGGTGCGCGCAAGGCGGCGCCATGGACCTTTTTGACCGGCATTGCTGGAGCTATCAGCCGCGCGAGCCCCGGGAGGACGCCAGGACCACCGGTTTGGTGTTCTTTTTAGCCGCGACCTTGTTCTTGCTGCCGTGGCTAGTGCTTGCCGTTGCCTTATGGTATTGCACGTTATGGCCGGCTTTCCTGCCGCCGGAGTTCGACGCCACCATGCGGTTCGGCACTTGCAGCTGCAGGCTTTGGCCATGGCTGATGCTGTCGCGGTGCAAGCCGTTCCAGGCTTTCACCTGCGCCACGCTGACGCGATAGCGCGAGGCGATCGAAGCCAGGGTGTCGCGCTTGCCGACCTTGACATAGATGCGGCGGGTTTCAGGCGCGTCCGGGGTGACTGCCATGGTGGCGTTGTCGGCCACTTCGGCGGTGATGTCGCCGCTGGCAGCTTCGGTTTTCGGCACCAGGATGGTAGAGCCGGCCTTGAGCAGCATTCTTGGCGGTATGTGGTTGACTTCCCGGATGATCGCCGGCGTGGTGTCGAAGCGGGCGGCGATGGTTTCAATCCGTTCGCGGGCGCTGCTGACGGTATGCGAGGTCCAGGAAGAAAGCGTCTGGGTCCACTTGGTCAGGTTGTTCTTGAATTTCTCGGCATTGCTTTCGGGTAGCAGGATCTTGGTGTCGCTGCTGCCGATGATCACCGGGCGGTTGAATTGCGGATTCAGGGCCTTGAATTCATCCAGCGACAGTTCCGCCAGCTGGGCCGCTACCTTGACGTCGATATCGCGGGTCTTGCCGATGGTGACGAAGTAAGGCTGGTTGTCGACCTTGGGCAGCGCGATGTTGTACATCTCCGGCGCGGCGATGATGTTCTTGACGGCTTGCAGCTTGGGAACGTAATTGCGCGTTTCCGCCGGCATCAGCGGCGCCAGGCTGTTGAAGTCGATCGGCAGGCCAGCGGCCTGGTTCTTGTTGATGGCGCGCTGCACCGAGCCTTCGCCCCAGTTATAGGCAGCCAGCGCCAGTTGCCAGTCGCCGAACATGCCGTACAGTTTCTGCAAGTAAGTCAGCGCTGCATCGGTTGAGGCCAGGACGTCGCGGCGGTCATCCTTGAACATGTTTTGCTTGAGATTGTAGTCGCGCCCTGTGGCAGGCACGAACTGCCACATGCCGGCGGCCTTGGCGCTCGAATAGGCTTGCGGGTTGAACGCCGATTCGATGAACGGCAGCAAAGCCAGTTCGGTCGGCATGCCGCGTTTTTCCAGTTCTTGCACTACATGGAACAGGTAGCGTGAAGCGCGCACCGTGGTGCGTTCGAAATATTCCGGGCGGGCGCTGTAAAAATCGGTCTGGCTGACCACCTGCTGGTTGTCCAGGTCAGGGATGCCAAAACCTTTGCGGATGCGTGCCCAGATATCGATCTGTTCCATGCCGAGCATGCCGGCGCTGGGGTCGTTCGGGTCGATCAGGCTGAAAGTGGGGGTATAGATGGAAATGTCGTTGGCCTGGGCCAAGAACGGAGTGCCGAAAAAAGCGAGCGCGGCAAAAGCGAATGTCTTGAGTTTTAGCTGATACATGGGTTCAATTTATGTGACCGGGATGTAATCAACCGGTAATAATGGATTAGACGCAGTGTACGTAAGGCGGTTTTCTCCCGTCAAGCAGAAATTGCACTGTTACAAGAGATAAGTGATTGATTTATCAGGTATTACTTTTAATAAATCGATATGCGGAGACTATCTAACCGGCAATCACAATCAATGACGATGAGTGCGGCCTCGGATTGCCGGATTACTTGAAATTGTTTTTCCACTCGCGCAGGGCTGCGAATGCCGCCACCGGATCGGCTTGCCTGGCCTGGTTGCCGAGGCGGCCGCTGGCTTGCAGGCTGGCAATAATGGTTGCTTGCTGGTAGCGCAGGAAGGGATTGGTGGCGTTTTCCAGGGCGATGGTCGACGGCACGGTGGCTTGCTGGCGTTCGCGTTTGGCTTGTTCGCTGGCCATGCGGGCAATCAGGGCCGGATTGTCCGGCTCCACCGCCAGCGCGAAACGCAAGTTCGAAACGGTATATTCGTGCGCGCAATACACCTGCGTGCCCGACGGCAAACGGCTCAGCTTTGCCAGCGAGTCGACCATCTGCGCCGGGCTGCCTTCAAACAGCCGGCCGCAACCGCCGGCAAACAGCGTGTCGCCGCAAAACAGCCAGGGATGGCCTTGCGCCACGTAGGCAATGTGGCCGCTGGTGTGGCCTGGCACATCCAGCACCGACAACGTCAGGCCTAACTGAGGAACGGTGGCAGTGTCGCCTTCCTTGAGCGCGTGGCTGACGCCGGCGATGTCTTCTCCGGCAGGGCCGAATACCGGTATGTCGAAGTGCCGCAGCAAAGTTTGTACGCCGCCGACATGGTCAGCATGGTGATGTGTCAGTAAAATAGCGACAAGTGTCAGGCCGTTGGCGTCGAGCGCAGCCAGGATCGGCTGGGCATCGCCGGGGTCGACCACCGCCGCATGGCGGCCATCGTGAATCAGCCAGAGATAATTGTCGTTAAACGCCGGCACCGCCAATACACTTAACGGCTTATCCGATGGTTCACTCAATGAGTTATCAATTAAGGCAGGCATGGCACATCCGTCGTCAGAAAAGTCCATTATAGCGCTCGGCCCCTGGCTGCAGACGCCCACCGGCAGTTACATGCTGGAGTGGGAGCAGGCGCGCCTGGACGCGATGACGGCGGACATCTTCGGCTTCAACGCGATGCAGATCGGCGTGCCGCAAATCAAATCCCTGCAAGCGAACCGGATGCGCCACAAATGGCTGACAGACAGCCGCCTGCCGGAAGCGGGCGAAGCGCAATCCGGCGTGGTGGTGACCCACGATTTTGCCGAACTGCCGTTTGCCTCGCAAAGCCTGGACCTGGTGGTATTGCCGCATGTGCTCGAGTTCGCAGCCGAGCCGCACCAGATCTTGCGCGAGGTCGAACGCGTGCTGATTCCGGAAGGGCAGGTTATCATCTGCGGTTTTAATCCGGCCAGCTTGTGGGGCGTGCGCCAGACTGCCGGACGCATGTCGGGCGTGCATTTCCTGCCGCAGAACGCCGAATTCATCAGCTTGCTGCGCCTGAAAGACTGGCTGAAACTGCTGAACATGGAAGTCAACCGCGGCCATTTCGGCTGCTACGCGCCGCCGTACACCAGCAGCAAGTGGCTGCACCGGTTCGCCTTCATGGAAAAGGCCGGCAACCGCTGGTGGCCGTATTTCGGCGCGGTATATATCGTGCAGGCGATCAAGCGGGTGAAGGGCATGCACCTGGTCGGCCCGGCGTTCAGCAAGCAAGTGATCAAGGCTGCGCGCGGCGTGCCGGCCACCAACAAGATACACAAGACGGACCGGAATGGCGCCGAGTAGCCAGGACAAGGTTCTCACATATAACAAGCAGCGAAAGTGAAGCAGACAAGCATGGATAAAGTAGAGATATATGCCGATGGCGCCTGCAAGGGCAATCCCGGGACCGGCGGCTGGGGTGCGCTATTGGTGGCGGATGGCAAGGAAAAGGAATTGTTTGGCGGCGAACGCAACACAACCAACAACCGGATGGAACTGAAAGCGGTGATCGAAGCGCTGACCGCCCTGACTCGTCCTTGCGAGGTGACGGTATTTACCGACAGCCAGTATGTGCAAAAAGGGATCAGCGAATGGATCCATGGCTGGAAAGCGCGCGGCTGGAAAACCGCGGCGCGCGAACCGGTGAAAAATGTCGACCTGTGGCAAGCACTGGATGCGGCCCAGGCGCAGCATAAAATCGAATGGAAATGGGTCAAGGGCCATGCCGGCCACGTCGGCAACGAGTGCGCCGACCAGCTCGCCAACCGCGGCGTGACCACGGTTGTATAAAGCCGCCACAGCCTGCCGCATTGCCTGCTGCGCGCTACGATAAATATATGTTTGTATTGAAGATCAAGTGACCATGCGACAAATTGTTCTGGATACCGAAACCACCGGCCTCAACCCGCGCACCGGCGACCGCGTCATCGAAATCGGTTGCGTGGAACTGCTGAACCGGCGCCTGACGGGCAATAATTTTCATCGCTACATCAATCCCGAGCGCGATTCGGAAGAAGGCGCGCTGGCGGTCCACGGCCTGACCACCGCATTCCTCAGCGACAAACCGAAGTTTGCCGAAATATTCGACGAACTGCGCGAGTACATCCGCGGCGCCCAAGTCATCATCCACAACGCCCCCTTCGACCTGGGATTCCTCGATGCCGAATACAAGCTGCTAGGCAAGGGCGCATTTTCCGGCGATATCGCCGGCGTCATCGACACCCTGGTGCAAGCCAAGGAAATGTACCCTGGCAAACGCAACTCGCTGGACGCCCTGTGCGACCGCTACGGCATCTCCAACGCCCACCGCACCCTGCACGGCGCCTTGCTCGACTCGGAATTGCTGGCCGAGGTGTACCTGGCGATGACGCGCGGCCAGAACAGTTTCAGCATCGATCTCGGAGCAGGGCAGGAGGATGCGGACGGCGGCGGCGCGGCGCTGGAGCTGCTGCCTTTAGCCGAAATCGTGGTGCGCGCGGCGAGTGCGGAAGAGCTGGCTGAACATGAGCTGCTGCTCAATGGCCTGGACAAGGATGCCAAGGGCGCGTGCATATGGCGCCAGCCGGCCGCAGATGCGGTGGAAAACCCGCCGCAAAACTGATCTTGTAAAAAATCCACACAAGACACTAGCCACGAGCGAGATTTGCCATTATAATTTCGCTTCTTTAGGCGCGTAGCTCAGCTGGTTAGAGCACTACCTTGACATGGTAGGGGTCGTTGGTTCGAGTCCAATCGTGCCTACCAGTATTCTCGATGTTGTGGGAATGCTGGGATAAATCGAGAGCAACTCCCGGTTTATTTTATGAAAATCGTTTTGGCAAATTATGGATGGAAGCGCGGTATGGCTTCCATTTTTGCTTTCTGTCTTCCTCAGCCTTCACAGAGTCAGTCCATTTCGCATAAATTGTAAATGGCGACTGTGCAATTGCAGGCCTTTGCGCACGCGACTTTTCAAGCGTATCAACGTCGGCTTTCAATATTCCTATCTCTGGTTGCGCTTGTCATGCCATGACTCTTCATCCGATTTCGTGGCTAGCGCCTATTTGCCAGTGTCCGTTATCGACCGGAAATGGTTCCTACTTGCTTGAAAAATTTGATGTTGTTGCAACAATCTTTCCGTGGCAACATAGAGTGAAGTTATTTCCATGCATGAATACACAACTCTGCGGCCGATTGCTGAATTATGGCGATAGATTTGGCGTTTCTATGCTTGGCACAAAAAAGGAAGCTCGCGAAGCAGCGACTGCCATTTGGTAATAAAACAAACCGATTGTGAGACAGTAGTGGAAAAAACAAATGGGTTCGATACGGATACCTTTGCTGTGTACCTTGCCAAGCAGTACATCGCAAAAAAAGGTTTCACCGTCGGTACGGTACCGGAAGCAAGTGCGCTTGCTGAGGAATGCGACATTATTCTTACTGGCTTGACGGCCATGAACCTGCAGCTCATTTGCATGGTCGATTGTGAAGCAAATCCTGGCAAACGTTTCACCATGTCCCCTAGTGCCGTAGAAGAAATAGGTCAACAATGCCTGAAATATTCCGGTGCGATTAATGGAAGCAAGATGCCGGTTTCAATCCAGATAATGGAAATCGGGAAACGCCCAATTGATAATTCGGACCGCGACCGGCTAAAAGGGTTTAAACGGCGATCAATTTTTTCCAAGGCGGTTCTCTCCGCCTGGATCATCGATAGTTCAGCGGGTTCAGTTTGGAGTAACGCGGCATTTAATGGACGTATGATAGGGCGCCTATTTATCGAACAAATGATACGGGAACCGCGCGCCGACGATTCAACCATGCAGCCTGTCGTGGCTGCTGTGCAAAATCCGGGCGTTCCATTCTTAACCTACGGATTAATGGCGACATTGGCGGCCGTCTTTGCAGGTGAACACATATATGGGATTGGGCCGTCAAGTGGCTTGCTGACGCCAAGTGTTCAGACATTGGTCGCATTAGGAGGTTTAACATATAACAAGGTTTTTCAATCGGGTGAGTGGTACCGCGTTTTTTCTGCGACCCTGCTGCACGCTGATTTATTCCATCTGATTTTCAACGGCGTGGCGTTGTATATGGCAGGCGCCGTACTAGAAAACCTCGTTGGCAGAGCCTGGTTTTTTGCGCTATTCGTGCTGGGTGCGGTGAGCGGCTCATTCATGTCGCTCGCAGTTAATCCGCATACGGTCGTTTCTGTAGGGGCTTCTGGTGCGATCATGGGGCTTTTGACTGCAGCATTCGTATGCAGTTTCAGGCTCCCGGGAGGCGTCAATCGTAATCAGATCCATGTCAGCCTGCTTCAGATACTGATCCCGTCACTCATTCCTTTAGCTGTAAATAGAACTGGCCAACACATCGATTTCGGCGCGCATCTAGGTGGTGCATTAAGCGGTGCACTGGTAGGTCTGGTGATGTTGAAAACATGGCCAGTAACAAAGACACTGCCGCGGTTCGTCGGTTTTGCGACAGTATTGTCTTGCGCCGGATTTGCTGCATTTGTATTTGCTGCGGGTCCTGTCATCCAACGCTACGGTACTTACGCACTGAACACGTTGCTGATTCCAAATAATCAAATACCTGAATCCAATGCTGAGAAGAAATTGCAATCCGTTGATTTGGTAGGACGTTATCCTCGGGACCCACGAGCCCGCTATTTTCGTGCGTCTGCATTACTTGAAGCGGGCGATGCAGATGGCGCTGTCCGCGAGCTGCGTGCAGGCCTAAATGAAAAGGAAATTCTTGAGACGAAATTTTCTCCAGACCTTGAGTCGCGCATGCAGACGATGCTTGCATTCGTGCTCGTAGATAAAGGTCAACAGACTGAAGCCAAAACTATTGCACTACAGGTCTGCAGGAGATCGCCGAATGGACCGATGCATGATGTGCTTATAAAGAGCCGCCTTTGTGATTAGATAAAACAATCATTAGTCGTCCCGTCCTTATGGGGGTGTCTGTCGCAAAAGACCTTGTCGGCTCGGATGCAATCATGAAAATAGTGAAGAAAATCGGGTTGGCGACCTGCTTTCTGGCCAGAGAGCCGTCATTAAATAACTTGCACGACTCGTCACCTATCGTAGGCGAGTCTGCCCCTGATTGTCCCTAGATTCCCCTATCTATTTGGTTCGAGTCCAATCGTGCCTATCAGTATTCTCGATGTTGTGGGAATGCTGGGGTAAATCGAGAGCAACTCCCGGTTTATTTTATGAAAATCGTTTTGGCAAATTATGGATGGAAGCGCGGTATGGCTTCCATTTTTGCTTTCTATCTCCCGCATCCGCGAAATCAGTTCACTTTATATCGGCCGTAAATAATATTTGCATTTGCCCGAGCTAGTTGGCGGCCGATGTGTGTCGGGTTGTTGATGAGAGCCAGACCTCGATGCAATTCAATACGCTCATTTTTTTGCTGCAGCCATAAGAACGCCTCGCTGTCGCAGATCGCCAACAAGAATGTGAACTCTTGCAAAATTCGCTATTTCGAAGTATTTCCCCTTGGTAACTAATGATGTTGGCAGTTATGATTTGGTGAAATATTTATCAAGCAGATTCTCAGTCATATCCATTGCTAAAAAAACCATAATATTGATGTCGATTTAATTTCCAGGGGCGTCGCATGAGTAGTGTGTTCAAGTCTTTGATAATGGGGCGTCAGCATGGCCGCATAATGCGGCTCTCTTTCCCGCACGACGATGGTCCGCAAGCCCAACTCCTGGTCAACAAACTCGATGCAGTAGAAAGCCTATCCCGCGATTTCGAATTTAATGTCGAATTGATATCGGATGATCCGGCATTGGCGCTCAAGGACCTGCAAGGCAAGCTGTTCAGCGTAGAGCTGGTGCGGGCAGATGGCAGCCTCCGGTATTTCAGCGGTTTTTGTTTCGAGTTCCGTATGACCAGGACCGATGGCGCCATTACGTTCTACCAGGCCAAGCTGGGTCCGTGGCTGCAGTATCTGCGGCTGCGCAAAGACAATTACATTTTTCATGGCAAGACGCTGCGCGAGCAGACGGAAAGCATTTTCAGCGACTACGGCACCCATCCCGACTGGGATTTCCAGGTGCGCGGTGCCGATGCTGTAATGACTGACGCTTGCCAGTTCAGCGAGAGCGACTACAACTATTTGCATCGTCGCTGGGA
>Ga0182005_1000338_pt1 | contig 27177 bp, 25 predicted proteins | sample Sormic07211103_1_FD_123021 | JGI IMG/M metagenome (GOLD analysis project Ga0182005, IMG submission 123021) | Rhizosphere microbial communities from Sorghum bicolor, Mead, Nebraska, USA - 072115-103_1 MetaG | ecosystem: Host-associated > Plants > Roots > Rhizosphere | place: USA: Nebraska...
GAGTGACCTGGAAAAAAGTAATTTCAGGATCAGGGTCATTGCTGATATTACCGACGACATGAATGGTTCCGTGCCCTGCAACCTGGGCGACTGCACCATCGAAGATCCTGTATACGGCGTAAACCGTCATACCCGCGAGCAAACGGCCCCTTACCTGCAGGATACGGTTGATATGATGTGTGTGAGCAACCTGCCCAACGAACTGCCACGCGATGCTTCGCAGTACTTTGGAGACCAGTTGATGAAATATGTATTTGATGACTTATTGAAGTCGGAGAGTACTATCATCCACAATGCCACTATTGCCACAAAAGGGGCGCTTACGGAGCGGTTCAGTTACCTGGAGGATTATGTGTCGTAATAAAAAAAAGCTGCCTCAAAAGTAATTTTAACCCGGTTTTATCCGGGTTCCTGGAGTTGAGAATTTTCTTTTTCGCAATTCTCAACTCCTTCAGATTACTTTTGATGCAGCTTCTTATACTGATTTTAAAAAATCCTTACAGCAATTATCTTTTACTGATCTTTTGCATTAAAGATCGTTTGTGTCGGATACGCGAACTGAATATTCCGCTTCGCAAATTCCCTGAAGATGGCAAAGTTGATCTCCTGATGTATATCCATATACTTATTATAATCACTTGTCAGTACATTGTACACCACTTCAAACTTCAGGCTATACGGTCCGTAACTCGCAAAGTGCGCCCTGTCAAAAGCGATACCTTCCTGTGCAGTAATGATAGACTGCAGCAACGCAGGAATTTCCTCAACCACTTCCGCCGGTGTTTCGTACACTACATCCAGGATAAAGGCAATCCTGCGTTTCTCCATTCGCTTGAAGTTGTGGATGCGTGAATCTGTCAGCGCCTTATTAGAGAAGATCATCTCCTCTCCGCTTGTGCTGCGGATTCTGGTCGTTTTCACACCGATCTCCATCACCGTACCGCTCTTATCGCCTACCAGGATGGAATCGCCGATTTCAAACGGCCTGTCAAAGAAAATTACGAAATAGCAAAACAGGTCACTCAATATATTCTGTGATGCCAGCGCGATGGCCACACCACCAATACCAAGGCTCGTAATGATCGTAGTTACATTGTAGCCGAAGTTGTCCAGGAGGAACACAATCGCGATACACCACAATATCAGGTTGATGATCATCAGGATGCCCTTTACTTCACTCCTTTTCGGATCTGCATAATGTCTTTTCTTGAGGTAGGAGATCAGGGAATACTCGATTACCATAGTCAATACCCGCAATACATAAAAAGTATTTACCAGCACGATCACGGCGCGTAATACATTGCTTAGTTTTTCCGGCAAAGTAAGATAATGGAGCCCTCCATAAATGACAGAGAAATACAACATCGGCATTGCTGCACGGTCAATCAGGCTGATGATAAAGTCATCCACTGTATTGACGGTGTTTTCCGCCCATTTTCTTAATCTGTGTAATACGATACTCTTAACAATCCGCAGAACGACTAATCCAACTGCTATAATTCCCGCCGCGATGACGTAGGCATACAAAGTATTGCCCCAAAAGACCTGATTTAAACCTTCCATGCTGTGATTTGAAACTAAAATTTATAAATACAAATAATATGGCTGTAACAATGCCTTAAACTCGGGTGTGTATTCGTTGACTGCATCCTTTATCGCTATCATCTCCTCGTCGCGGATAGTGCCTGACCGGCCGAAAACAGCGATGGTGCGGAATTTGTCGTGGTTCACACTTTGCTTTACGTGTAGTACTTTGCGCGGAAAAAACCCTTTCTGTGTAGCTAATACTTCAAAAGTGGCAAAAGGCTTATAGGGTAATAATATAGAGAAAACACCATCTGTGGCCAGGTGCTGATCTATCACATCTAATAACTCTTCGTAACTCAGTGTGGTGGCATGCATGGCCTGATTCCTTAATTTATCAGGACTTTTCAAATCAGTTTCGTAAAAAGGAGGATTGGTGATGATGAGGTCATACTTTGATGCTAATGCTAAAGTACGGGCATCCCCATTAATAATATGTAACTGTGCCGCCCACGGAGCTGCGGCGAAGTTGCGCGATGCCTGACGGGCTGCCACTGCATCCAGTTCCACGGCCGTAATGGTGGCATCATGGAAACGCTGGGCCAGCATCAGACTCAGTAATCCTGTACCGGCACCGATATCTAAAATATGGGTAGCAGCTGTTACATACGAAGCGGTATATGCTCCCTGCAAACAGGCATCTGTACACACTTTCATGGCACAGTCTTCCTGATGAACCGTAAATTGTTTGAAACGAAAAAATTGATTCGCCATGTGGTTATTAAAAAGCTGCTCTTGCGCCGGGTACGGCATCCAGGCCAACGAACTCCTTCGCCTGGTATTTATAATATGCGGTGATGGCTATCATGGCTGCATTGTCCGTACAATATTCGAACTTCGGAATGTAAGTGCTCCAGCCCAGCTTTTCACCATAACTTTGTAAAGCCGCTCTCAGTCCGGAGTTGGCACTTACCCCACCTGCGATCCCAATATGTTTGATACCGGTTTCTTTACTTGCCTTTACCAGCTTATTCATGAGAATACTGATAATCCTGTGTTGAATAGATGCACAAATGTCCGCCATATTGTGCTGCACGAAATCGGGATCCAGCTTTTGCTTTTCCTGCAGGAAATAAAGGATGGAGGTTTTTAATCCGCTAAAGCTGAAGTTCAGGTCCGGGATCTGTGGTTCAGGGAATTTAAATTTATTCGGATCTCCCTGTTTAGCGTATTTATCGATCAGTGGACCACCCGGATAAGGTAAGCCCAGTAATTTGGCGCTCTTGTCAAAGGCTTCGCCGGCAGCATCATCCAGGGTTTCGCCTATCACTTTCATTTCCAGCGGACTATCTACCCGCACGATCTGGGTATGCCCACCGGATACGGTGAGGCATAAGAATGGAAAAGATGGAATGGGATCTTCGATGAAGTTGGCCAGTACGTGGGCCTGCATATGGTGAACGGCAATAAGCGGTTTGTTGAGCGCCAGTGCCAGTGACTTGGCAAAACAACTGCCTACCAGCAGGGCACCGATCAGGCCAGGAGCCTGGGTAAAGGCAATGGCATCCAGCTCGTCCTTGCGTATACCGGCCTGTTTGAGGGCGTAGTCTACTACCGGGACGATATTTTCCTGGTGGGCACGGGAAGCCAGTTCAGGCACCACCCCACCATATTGCTCATGAATAGTTTGGTTAGCTATATAATTGGAAAGGATTTTTCCATCTACCAGTACGGAGGCACTGGTTTCATCACAAGACGACTCTATCGCGAGTATTTTTACTGACATGGGTGCAAATTTAAAAGAAAATCCGCTTTTGCCTGAGACAAAAGCGGATCGCATCTTAAATATTCAATACAGGTGATCATTCTTCCCTACATCATCACGTACTCCTGATAGCCACCACCGGATCCAGCTTCGACGCTGAATACGCCGGAATAAACCCGGCTATAATTCCTACACCTGTGCTCACCCCCAACCCAATCATAATGTTCTGCATGGTGAGCGCCACCGGGAATACCCCCAGCATATTAAACAGCACAGAAAGTATATACACCAGCAGCAATCCTAATCCACCTCCCACCAGGCACAACATGATCGCTTCCAGCAGGAACTCCATCAGAATCACCTTCTTCCTTGCACCAATGGCCTTTTTCAACCCGATAATATTGGTCCTTTCCTTCACGGTCACGAACATAATATTCGCAATCCCGAACCCGCCCACAATCAGGGCAAACATGGCAATGACCAGTCCACCGATATTTACCTTTGCAAACACGCTTTCCAGGTTTTTGGAAATGGAAGTAATCTCATTCAGGGAAAAATCATCCTCTTCCGTAGGGCGTAAACGGCGAATAGCCCGCATCTGCCCTGTCAGTTCATCTTTCATTTCACTCACCGCTATACCCGGCTTCGCTTTTACAATGATAAATGGATTGCCATACTGCCGCTCGTCTACCACCGTCTTTCCAAACTGATACGGCACCATCACGGTATTATCATAATTAATGGCATCCATGCCGGAGCCTTTTTTCTTGAGTACGCCGATGACTTTCACTGGTCGGCCAGCTACCCGGATCACCTTGCCCAGGGCCGCTTCCGGGCTCCCGAACATGGCGTCCCAGATATTACCTCCCAGGATAGCCACATTGGCCCCGTCGTTCTCTTTCCCGGCAAAAAACCGTCCGCCGATGATCTTCAGGGATTGAATTTTAATATAATCTTCGGATACAGGAAGGAAAGTGACTCCTTCCATGGATTCCCCTTTATATTCAATTCTTTTGTCGCCTGCAGAAAAGGCAAAGGCAGTATACTGCACCGTATGCGCTTTTTCCATGATGGCATGAATTTCTTTGTATTCCGGCTGTGGGCGGTTTACAAATTTCCACCAAGGCATATCCGGACCTCCATCCCATGGCCACTTTTCAATAAAAATCACATCGGAACCCAGGGATTCCAGCCCATTCCTGATATTACGCTCCAGACTATTGGTGGCAGTAAAAACGGCGATGATACAGAATATGCCAATGGTGATACCTAAGAGGGATAAGAATGTACGGAGCTTGTTCATTCTCAGCTCCTGGGCTGCCATTTTCAGGCTACTCCATAATATTTTAATCGTGGCAATCATAGCGTTGTAGCAATCATTGATCAAATGTAAAGTAATGATAAATTGTGAGATTACATCCATTTCACAATTCATTCGTACCTTTGCACACATTTTTGGTACAAACGCATATGAAGTACGCAAGCGAAATCAATAAACGAAAGACATTTGCTATTATAGCCCACCCGGATGCCGGTAAGACCACCCTGACTGAAAAGTTCCTGCTTTTTGGTGGTGCGATACAGACTGCGGGTGCCGTAAAGTCTAATAAGATCAAGAAACATACGACCTCCGACTTTATGGAAATAGAACGGCAGCGTGGTATCTCCGTGGCTACCTCCGTAATGACTTTCGAATACCGGGATATGCTGGTGAACCTGCTTGATACCCCGGGTCACAAGGACTTCGCGGAAGATACCTACCGTACCCTGACGGCAGTGGACAGCGTTGTGCTGGTAATCGACTGTGTAAAGGGGGTGGAAGAGCAGACGGAAAGACTGATGGAAGTATGTCGCATGCGCGATACCCCGGTGATCATCTTTGTCAATAAGATGGACCGTGATGGTAAGAATCCATTTGATCTGCTGGATGAACTGGAAGAGAAACTGAATATCAAGGTACGTCCGCTGAGCTGGCCGATCAATGGCGGTACAGACTTCAGAGGGGTGTATAACCTGTATAATAAGAGCTATGTATCCTTTGCGCCGAACAAAAAGGCCACGGATGAAGATATCGTTCCCCTGCCTGACCTGAGCAGTGATTTTGTCGATAAGACTTTCAATGCAAAGGATGCGGCGCAGCTGCGGAATGATGTGGAACTGATTGAGGGTGTGTATGATCCCTTTGAGAATACAGAGTACCTGGAGGGGAAAATGGCGCCAGTGTTCTTTGGTAGTGCGGTGAATAACTTCGGGGTGAAGGACCTACTGGATACCTTCGTGGAGATTGCGCCTACGCCGAGAGACCGGGAGTCCAGTACCAGGCCGGTTCCGGTAGCGGATGATAAATTCAGTGGTTTTATCTTTAAAATTCACGCGAACCTCGATCCAAGGCACCGTGATCGTATCGCATTTTTACGTGTGTGTTCCGGTAAGTTTGAGCGGAATAAGTTCTATCATCATGTGCGGTTAGATAAGGATGTGCGGTTTAGCAACCCGTATACGTTTTTGGCGCGGGAGAAGAATGTGGTGGACGACGCGTTTCCGGGGGATGTGGTAGGTTTGTTTGATACGGGGAATTTTAAGATTGGAGATACGTTGACGGAGGGTGAAAACTTTTACTTTACAGGTATTCCAAGTTTCTCACCTGAGTTGTTTAAGGAGGTGGTGAATAAGGATCCGATGAAGACCAAGCAGTTGGAGAAAGGGCTGAGACAGTTGACGGATGAAGGTGTGGCGCAGTTGTTTACACAGCATGGTGGGAACAGGAAGATCATTGGTTGTGTGGGAGATTTGCAGTTTGAGGTGATTCAGTATAGGTTACTACAGGAGTATGGGGCGTCCTGTATGTTTAATACGTTGCCGTTTTATAAGGCATGCTGGATTACGGGGAATAAGGCGAAGGTGGAGGAGTTTATTCGTTTTAAGCAGGCGAATGTAGTAGAGGATAAGGACGGGCATCTGGTGTACCTGGCGCAGAGTGAGTGGTATCTCAATACAGAGAGAGCGAATAATCCGGAAGTGGAGTTTCATTTTACTTCTGAAATTCATAAATAATTAGTGATGATTTTGGGTGAGGACTCCTCCTCTCCCAAAGTTCTCGCAGTGCGGAATTTATACCTGGGCGAAGCACCCCGGTATCATCTCACATAAGGGCAAAAAAGAGCCGCATCCTGTGATCAGGCGCGGCATTATAATAATAAATTGTACGACCAACTCAAATGAAGTACAATTGCAGACTGTCCTTAGACTTGTAAAACAACAAGGCAAAGCTATTACAGCTTTGCCTTTCTTATTTATACATTTGGGAAATTGTTTTACGCAAATGGGAAATCTGCATCCTCATTTTCGCTTGTACTCGAGTATGATCTCACTGAATGTCTTCTCCTTCTTCCCTTTAAAATGCACTTCCAACACATCCTCCTTCTTCCATTTATACACGATCTTCTGCGGGTAATCACAATCCGGATTCTCTGCTACAAACCCGTTATTCTGTATCACCGTCACCTTAAACACAACTGGCTTCCCACTCTTCGGATCTGCCACCGCAGCAATGGTAAAGTATAAATCATTTCCACTCCTCGTAAGCTGCATCTGATCCATCTCCACACTATCTTTACCGGTTATACGATGGGTCATCCCTTTCCAGGTATGCTCATCACTCTTCACCCAATACTCTGTAAAAGTACTATGCTTTGTAGGCATATGCCAGTACCCCAGTATATGATCCACATACTTAAAGTCGGCCGGTTTTATCTGCGCAAAGCTGTAACTGCAGCACAATAACAGCAGCACATAACTACTGTGGTACCACAGCTTCTTCCCCATACATTTGTGGTTTATATTTCAGCGAAGGCGATGGCAGGAAAGGCCCAATATTTAAAGAAGCCCATTTCTCATCTACTTTACGAATTGTTTCATCATCAGCCACGACGATATTGGGCCAGTCACGCTCAAAACCATCCAGCAGTCTGTTTTTAAGTGTACCATCCATACCTACACCTGTCCATTCCTTTCCAGGCTGACCAGCCACCGGGTTGCGTACCACAAAGCTATCTCTTCTTGGATCCAGGTTGTTACAGAAACGCCAGAGGGTAGTGGCCAGGTCACTTACATCTACGGTATGTTCTACAAAGATGATCATCTTCACGCCCAGCAATTCAGGCAGTGCATACAGCTGCTCATTCAGTTCTTTTACATGCAGTGGACGTGCCTTCTGAACAGAGAGGAACAGGCAGGGAATGTCCATGGCAAACAGGCTATCATTGATCCCCTTGATCTCAGGGAAACGTTTCTGCAGTTCTGCTTTATTGATTGCCGCAGGTTGGATGCCCTGTACGTGGCTATCCAGTGTTTCTTCGTCGTATTTCTTCGTACCATCGATACACATCTTACCACCAAAGCCCATTTTAGAGCAGGAGTGGTCCAGTACATCCATTGGTCCCTGGCTGAAATAGATATCCGTGGCAGGGTTCAGGTGTTTGAACATGTACTGTGCCAGTGATTTATAATCACTGATGCTGGTACCCTGATCGGTGACAGCCAGGATTTTATTGAACATCATCTGACCGGCGCCCCACATTGCGTTCATCACTTTCTGTGCCTGACCGGGATAATCTTTTTTGATCTGGGCGATCACCAGGTTATGGAACACCCCTTCAACCGGCATTTCCATATCTACCATTTCTGGTACCATGGCCATTTTGATAGGTGCCAGGAAGATCCTTTCGGTGGCTTTACCCAGGTAAGCATCTTCCTGCGGAGGGATACCTACGATGGTAGCCGGATATACGGCATCTTTACGATGGGTGATAGCGGTAACATGGAAGCGGGGGTACCAGTCTGCGAGGGAATAGTAACCGGTGTGGTCACCAAATGGTCCTTCCCAGATCAGGTCTTCTTCCGGATCTACGTACCCTTCAATAACGAAGTCTGCATCAGCAGGAACTTCTATATCCGGTTGGGAGATACATTTTACCAGTTCTACTTTCTGTTTGCGCAGGAAGCCAGCCAGCATGTATTCATCCACATTTTCAGGCAGTGGTGCGGTGGCGGAATAGGTGTAAACCGGGTCCCCTCCTAATACGACCGCTACCGGCATGCGTTTTTTAAGTGCTTTGTATTCGTTGTAATGTTTAGCGGAAACTTTATGTTTGTGCCAGTGCATACCCGTCATCTGGCCATCGAAAACCTGCATGCGGTACATGCCGACGTTGCGGATGCCGGTGTGCGGGTCTTTGGTGTGAATGACAGGGAGGGTGATGAAAGGGCCACCATCTTTAGGCCAGCACTGTATAACAGGGATTTTGGAGAGGTCCGGGTTGGACATCACTACTTCCTGGCAGGCGCCTTTGCCGCTGACAACTTTTGGCATCCAGCTGGCAAACTGGCCTAGTTTAGGGAGCATGGCCAGTTTATCGAGAATGCCTTCTTTTGGCTTGGAAAGCATTTTGAAGAGGTCTTCGATTTGGCGGGCGATGTCGTCGAGTTCGTTGACGCCGAGTGCCAGGCACATCCTTTTGAGGCTACCCATTGAGTTCATGAGGACAGGGAAGTCGGTGCCGGTGTTTTCAAAAAGAAGGGCCTTGCCACCATCCGGAGATTTGCTGATTCGGTCAGTGATTTCGGAGATTTCCAGGATCGGGTCTACGAAAGTTTTGATACGGACCAGTTCTCCGGCCTTTTCCAGCGTATCTATAAAGTGTTTCAGGTTCTTATATGCCATACGATCTTCGCTATTTTTGCGAAGGTAACACCAAAATAAATGGTTTTCCGAAGGTAAAACCATTTATTTTGATAGTGATGACGCAGGGGGCGGCCCGGGCACAACGCCTTCCATTAAAACACAACGGCTTCCCCTAATAACACAACGGCCTCCCTCAAAACCCAAAACCCTTCCCCCAAAACTCATCACCTTCCCTCAAAACTCATCACCTTCCCCCAAAACACAACCCCTTCCATAAAACACAACCCCTTCCACTAAAACTCAACCCCCTTCCACTCCCCCCTCTAAAAAAATAAGGCCGTCCTCACCAGAGAACAGCCTTACTCACCTAATGATATATTAATTATAAGCTGATATTTGCATTAATCACCACTCTCGGTCTCTTTACATACACAACTTCCTGTACTGGAGGTGGTGGAGGTGCTGGTGCATAAACAACAACAGGTGCAGGTGCCGGGGCATACACTGCTACTGGTGCTGGTACCACTACTCTGGCACCTGGACGACAATCATAATAAGCACCGCGGTAGCTTCTGTTGCAATCTTCCCAACGGCTAGCATGAACACGATACCCTCTCTCATAACCATTTCCACGATGTCCATTCTGTGCCTGTGCACCTACTACGGCTCCACCCATCAGCAGTATCATTATTACTATCTGTTTCATACTTGTTGATTTAGTTTTTGGTAAAAATTGATTGGAATTGAAATATAGGAATTAGAATATATACTTAAACGTTAAAAGTGGCATTTGTAGTGTACGCCGGCATTACCACATTGCTATACACATGGCGATAATGACGATGCGGCCTGTGATGCGGTCTCGGATGCCAGTGATGGTGATGTACCACTCTGTGATGCGGATGCGGCGGCAATGGAGGACGCGGTGGCAAAGGAGGATGAGGGGGCAAATGCCTGTGATGCCTTACATGGTGCGGATGCGGCGGCAATGGCGGCTGTGCATTCGTCACGATGAATCCTCCCAATATAAATAGAATAATGAATACTATCTTTTTCATGATCCTAAGGTTTAGTAAGTAAAATAAAGTTAGCGCGATCGGATCTTCATGAGGAGGATGGTAACAATTACAGGGAGGGAAAAGCGTACAACCATCACAGTGCTTTCTTATTCGTTACTCTCTCCGCGATTTCTGAAGTTGTTCGCTCCAGTGATCAGTTGTTGTTATCGCTTTCTCTTATTCCTGTATTGTCTTTGAAATTTCAAGAAGTATGCCAAAAATAAAAATCCTTGAAGATCGTTGACCAGCACCAACTTACACTTACTAAAACTTCGAATAGTTTGAAAATTACAGTCGCTGTTATTGCAATTATGGACCAGTTTGTTCCTTGTCCATCCATGTCATCCCTGAATTCAGCGATGATGAGTGGTAGATGGAAATGAGTGCATCATGTTGCAGTTTATTGCGACATTTATTCCCATCATATTGAATAGTATTGTTTGCCAGCAACAGGCTTTAATAATCTAATGTTTATGTAAATCCTTTAAAATTTGGGGCAATTTGATGCCTTCTGTTTACGCCAATGTCCATACGGTCCACTCGTTCCGCCAAATCTATACGCCAGTGTAAACCCTGTAAACACATACCAGTCATCATACTTCTGCGAACCTCTCGGAAACCCTTCCACCGGGTACTGTCCCGGTCCTCTGTACGCATAGTTAACGGTCTTCCTGCCATAAGTGGCCAGCAGGGTATTATAATCCGCATATCCCTTACTCACATCATCCAGGTAATCTGTGAATGTCTCGCGAACTCCTATTTCAAAACCTGCCACCAGGTCATCACGGATCAAAAACTTTACACCTGCACCAAATGGAATAGAAATGCTGGTGAGATTATACTGCTTACGGTCAGGATATGCGGCAAGCCCCTGCCCTTCTGTATTCAGGCCTCTTAACTTTACAACATCGCCATTCGCATCGCGTGTAGTCGGGTAAAAACTAAACACCCCTATCCCGCCAAACACATATGGTGTCCAGCCCTTATCATCTATATCAAATAAATTTAATTCTAATCTGATATGACCCTCCATAACAGGAGAACGGAAACTCAGGTTCCTGTTCTTCAGATCAATACTCTTGTTTGTGCTGTCTGCTCCAGCTACACGGGCATAAGTAGCACCCGCACCCAATGTAATATGCGGGCCCAGGTCCCGTTTTACAAACAAACCTATGTGGTACCTCGTATACCGCATATCTACTCTTGACTGAGTCAGATCCCCGCTGTAATTACTAATCCCTAATGCACCACCAACCTGCCAGTACTGCCCAAAAACGGCAAAGGGGAGACAAACAAAAAAAGTAACAAGTACCTTCTTAAAAGTAACGTTCATAAAATGGTTTCTCAATGCAATTAGATTTGGCATCAACTTTCGTGATTGATTAGTGACCTTTTTTCATCGCATTTCGATAGGTATTTGCTAAGGGGGATCAGGACATTGTTTTATAACGAAGGAGACTGGCATAAAATTGTAAAGCAGGCATTCTCATTCAAAACAACCAGCGCAAAATAATACATTTTTGCAGGCTGAACAACTACTCCTGATAATTTCAAATACTCAATGATTCCCTACAGGTGCTCTTAGTATGGACTTACACATAGATCAAAACACTCACATATTATCTTTAAATGCTTAGTGTCAGCGCATTTACATGTATACATTTGTTGAAACGTTTTTTTTATTATTAGCAGCTAATACCTTACTTTCGAATAGTATCAATTCTTCATAAAATACTATCGTCTTTTAGTTGAAATGATCCATTAAGATGAACCTCATTTAGCCCTAACCGATCGCTCTTTTAATAACTTCTGCTATGAAACAAAAACCTCCCGCTCAGGATCAAATGGAGCTGTTAGCACTTAAGGCACTGTGTTTTGCGGATGACCATCTCTCGGATCCTTTCGAGATGAAACACGTTTCCGAATGGCTCGGAATTTCCTACTCTTATTTTTATCACAGTTTCACGGCAGTCATCGGAGAACCTTACTGGCAATATGTAAAACGACACCGGCTGGAATTGTCCGCAGGCCTGCTCAGGCATAGCGGGTATAATATCAGCGAGATTGCAGAACGATCCGGATATGCAACTGTAGCTGCATTCACCAAAGCCTTCACCCAAAACTTTGGCAAAAGCCCAAGAAGCTTCAGAAAGATTCCCACCCTGCCCAATGAGCAACGTACACTACAGCTGGTCGATTCCATTGTAAAGGCGTTCGACAAAAAAGGAGATACTATTGCTTCGTTTTTCAACTTTGAGCGGACGGAAATGACGTACCTGCCTGAGAGTATGTTATACTACACCATCTTATCAAGGGGCCAGGATCCGGTAGCACAGATGATTATGAAGATGACAAGGGAGGAATTAAGGCTGCGGAAGATCTTACATATTCAGGAGCTCACACAGGCAAAAGTGATCACGAGTACGCTGGATTCAGTACCGGTTACGTCGTATGAGCAAATGAGTATGTTCGCAGGTATCTTTCTGCCATGCAAAGATGTGACCGCAGGGTTGATGACGATGGCACTCACAGAAAACCTGATGGCAAAGCGGATTCCGGCAGGGCACTATATTAAACTACCCGTGCCCATGGATTTTGCCATGGCCGGCATTCCGATGTATGAATTTATAGACAGGTACGTGAAGGAAGGCGTATTTAAGATGAGCGGCAATCATTTCTTTATTTCGCTGGTGGGACCAAATGAAAGCGAGATCTATATTCCCTATATGAAACAATTATTATAGACCCGTGGCAGCAGGGAAGCGTTTTTCCCCTATTGCCCCGGTTGACTTTTTAATAATATACCATTGTTTCCCCTTAACTTCTTAGAGGTTTTGCCTTATCCGGGCAAAACCTTTTTTATTCCCCTTTGGCTAGTTTATTGCTCTTTTTTCCCTTCCTTTATAAAAATATTACAAAACCATCCCATGAATGAAGTAAAGCTACCCTTTAATGCAAGACTTGCTTTCACCCTCTTATCCCTTATCCTGCTGATGTACATCGCCAGGTTAGGACATGAGCTGTTAATCCCGCTGGCCTTTGCTTTTTTGATAGCTATCATGCTGCTTCCGGTTGCAAGCTTTCTCGAAAAATGTCGTTTTTCCCGCTCCCTTGCTGCCCTTACCTGTATCTTACTGGTGGTCATTATTCTCATTGGTGTGAGCATGGTGCTCGCTACGCAAATGGGCACTTTTGTAGCCGATTTTCCACACCTGCAACAACAATTGTTACATACTATCACGGACCTGCAGGCCTGGATCAATATGAAATTTCACATCAATGCGGCCCGTCAGGTAGATTACCTGGAACAACTGGCCATGGGCACACTGGGCTCTGCCACTACTTTTGTGAGCACCACCCTCCTGTCGCTGTCTTCCCTGCTGATCTTCATTATCTTCGTATTGTTATACGCTTTCTTCCTGCTCAACTACCGTTCATTACTTGTTACATTCCTCATCACGGTGTTCAATGCAAAGCATCGGGAAACCCTGCTGAGTGTGATCGGAGAAACCCGCTTGATCATCAAGGGATATGTAGTGGGTTTAATGATAGAAATGGTGGTAGTCGCCATTGTGAACTGTACCCTCTTCTGGATTTTAGGAATCAAATATGCGACACTGTTAGGTATTATGGCCGCAATCTTTAACATCATTCCTTACCTGGGCATATATGTGGCCACCATCATTTCCATGTTGCTGACATTGACGAATAGCTCGCTGGGGACTACCATGCAGGTAGGTGTTGGTTTACTGGTGGTACACTTCCTGGATAGTAATGTACTTTTGCCCCGCATTGTAGGCAGCAAGGTAAAAATCAATGCCCTGGTAACTATTCTGGCAGTAGTATCTGGTAACCTGTTGTGGGGTATTCCAGGTATGTTCCTGGCCATTCCGTTCATTGCGATCCTGAAAATTATTTTTGAGAATATCGAACAAATGAAGCCCTGGGCTATTTTATTGGGTGACGCTGCGCTGAAGAAGGTGAAGGTACGCCATACCCGTTCAGCAACAGAGAGCCCGGCACCGGAGAAATAAATCCCCCGGGGTGATGTGCTACACCGGATAAATAAAGGCTTTTTAAGGTAAAAACGTTGCAATCCGGAAAGAGCCGCTGCAAATTATAGCATGAATCAACAACATAAAGAGATGGAAGTTCCGGTATTGGCAGCAGACCATTTACAACTGCGACCCATCAGTGAAAAAGACATCGCCGCATTGTTCAATTTATTTTCGTCGGACAAGGTGACACGTTTTATGGATATAGAACGCTTCATCAATGTTTCGGAAGCAGCACAGTTAGTCGCTTTTTTCAGGGAAAAACTGTTGAGTGGGGAAGGTATGCGCTGGGGGATCTACCAGGAAGACAACGATACCCTGATTGGTACCTGTGGGCTACACCATATCAATAAAACCCATTATAAAGCGGAAATGGGCTATGACCTCCTCCCCGCTTTCTGGGGCAAAGGGATCATGACCACCTCCCTGAACCGGTTATTACAATATGCCTTTGAAGAAATGTCTCTGAACCGGATAGAAGCGGTGGTAGACCCGGCCAATAAACTATCCCTGCAGCTGCTGCAACGACTCGGTTTTCACCAGGAAGGACTGCTGAGACAAGCCTTTTTTCAGAAAGGCCAGTTTGTAGACGCTTATATGTTCAGTCTTCTCTCCAGCGATTACAGTTACGAATTACATTATTGATTAAATATACAAAGGTGTTTTAAGGCCGCAATAGCATACAGCTATAGCGGCCTTATTGCTTTATTAGGGCTAACAGGTACCTTTCCCGCATATAACCCGCATATATCCCGCCTCTTTATAAATGCGGGATATATGCGGGTTATATGCGGGATATATGCGGGTTATATGCGGGTTATCTCCCTGAAAGCGCTAATAGGGGTCTAGTCCTAATATAGGTTTGCACTATGGTTAATTAATCCTGTTTGAAGTTTACAATCTTAGTTTATAATCCTGATTTAGGTAGACAGCGTGCACCGTATCTCAAAACTTTTTATTTTTGTTTTCTTATGCAATTCAGAAACGCCACCACCCTCGACATGCCGGCTATTGTAGCCATTTACAACAGCACTATCCCTGGCAGAATGGTCACTGCCGACACAGAACCTGTATCAGTAGAGAGCCGTATGGCCTGGTTCAACGTACATAATCCGGAAAAACGCCCTTTATGGGTAGTAGAAGACAATGGGGGTATGGTAGGCTGGGTCAGCTTCCAGTCTTTTTATGGCCGGCCGGCTTACGACGGCACCGCCGAAATCAGTATCTATTTAGATGAAAATCAACGAGGTAAGGGTTATGGCAAAAAAATACTGGCGTATGCCATGGCACAATGCCCTGCTATAGGAATAAAGACCCTGCTGGGATTTATATTCTCCCACAATGAGCCGAGTATTAAATTATTTGAGAAGCTAGGCTTCACTTCCTGGGCACACATGCCAAATATTGCCGTATTGGATGGCATAGAAAGAAGCCTGGATATCTTAGGAAAACGGATCTATTAAAAATTCCGGGATCTAGGAAAGCGGATTGACCAATACTACAATTTTATAAACACATCTGCGGGCGCCGCTGATAATATGGTCAGCGCGCTCCACTTCCACTCCCTCACCCATCAGGTGCTTAAAGGTCTTCAGTTCTGATTTACAGATATTTGCACAATTCAGGGCCGCATTACAAATAGGGCAATGATTTTCTATAAATATATATCCTCCTTCCCCGTCTTCCTGCCACTCCGCCAGGTAACCTTCCCGGGTACGCATGGCTGCAAATGCCGCCAGTTTCTCGCTCACATCCGTAATACCGGACAGGGCATTAAAGTATTTCTCGTGCTGCTGCTGTTCCCTGGCGGCCACTACCTTATCCAGGGCCTCTTCTCCCAGTTCAACACGGATGGTTTCTAATAATTGTAAAGTAAATTCGGCATGGGTATCAGGAAAATGGGCATGACCTATCGGGGTCAGATCCCAGATTTGTACGGGACGACCGACCCCCTTAGATGTCGTTACGGACATCACCATTCCTTCTTCTGCCAGTTTCAGCAGTTGCAGCCGGGCGCCTTCTCCTGTAATGTTCAAAGCAGCGGCCAGCATAGCGGCCGACTGAGGCCCCTTCGTTTTCAGTAACTGCAAAAATCTATCTGCCGTTGCCTTCGTGATGGGTTTATAATTTTCCAAGTATTTACTTGTTTTATTCTCAAATGTCGTAATTTTGTAGGAGTTAAAAAAATTTGTTGCGACACCAACGAGCTCCGCGGCCATAATCACCGCCCTGCTTCACAAATACAAAAGGACAACGATGAACGTCTTGATCTTCAATGGAACAATGGACAGCGCTCCTTATACCACGGCTAACAGACTGGCTGGCTATTTTGAAGAACAGTTCCGCCAGAAAGGCTACACGACTGAAGTATTCAGCCCAAAAGGCGGTCATATTCCGTTCTTTGAATATCCAAAGGGAGAAATGCCCGAATCCGTTAAGGCCATGTGTGATGCCTTCCTGAAAGCAGATGTGCTCGTATGGCTCACACCCCTCTATCATGGAAGTATGACAGGGGTCATGAAAAATGCGTTGGACTGGTTGGAAATGACCAGCAAACTCAGTAATCCATATTTAACAGGAAAGGTCGTAGCTTTGGTGTGCTGGGGAGATGGTCATCAGGCCATGCAAGGCATCAACGCCATGGATTCTGTGGCTAAAGCATTGAGAGCGTGGGTACTACCATATTCCGTTCCCATCATGAAAGAGCATCTGTATACCGCTGATGGTAAAAACTTTACCGAGCCATACAAGAATAAGTTCGACCGCCTGATCTCCTTATTAGGAGAAGCGCGGGTTTTAAAACACATACAGTAATAGGTTTATATCATAAAAAAGGAAGCAATTATGATAACAGTATCAGATAAAGCGAGTGTATATATTAAGGAGCTGATGGTGAAGGAAAACCATGCCGCCGATACCTTTGTTCGCGTAGGCGTTAAAGGTGGGGGTTGCTCAGGCCTGGAATATGTACTGAAATTTGAAGAGTCCGAAAAACAGGATGGCGATCAAATCTTTGAAGATAAAGGTGTTAAGATAGTAGTACAGATGAAAAGCCTCTTGTATCTTTACGGGACAGAATTGGACTACAGCGACGGACTGAACGGCAAAGGGCTCTACTTTAACAATCCGAATGCGACACGTACCTGTAGTTGTGGCGAGAGCTTCGCTGTATAATAATAAAATAAAAACAGCCAGCCTGCATACTTAATTAATCCGGAAAATGAGAAATAGCAACGAAATAATTGACGACATAGCCAACAAGGAATACGAGTTTGGCTTCACCACCGACATCGAGATGGAAATGGCTCCCGTTGGCCTCAACGAAGATACCATTCGCTACATCTCTGCTAAAAAAGAAGAACCTGAATGGCTCCTCCAATGGCGCCTGAAGGCATTCGCTGCCTTCCAGAAAATGCAATGGCCCAGCTGGCAGCATTTTAAAATGCCTGCATTGGACCTGCAAAAAATCTCTTACTACGCCGCTCCAAAAAGGAAATCATTAAAAAGCCTGGATGAGGTAGATCCTGAGATCCTGGCAACCATGGAGAAACTGGGTATCCCACTGAACGAGCAGAAAGCGCTCTCCGGTGTGGCTGTAGACGTGGTGTTCGACTCTGTATCCGTTGCTACTACTTTCCGCGAAAAATTAGCTGAACTGGGTGTTATCTTCTGCTCCTTCGGGGAAGCAGTGCGTGAACATCCGGAACTGGTAAAAGAATACCTGGGTACCGTAGTTCCTCACTCTGACAACATTTTTGCCGCGCTGAATGCAGCAGTATTCTCCGATGGCTCATTTGTATATATCCCAAAAGGTGTACGCTGCCCAATGGAACTGAGCACCTACTTCCGTATCAACGCGGAAAATACCGGCCAGTTTGAGCGTACCCTCATCATCTGCGACGACAATGCCTACGTGAGTTACCTCGAAGGCTGTACGGCCCCACGCCGCGATGAAAACCAGCTGCACGCCGCAGTAGTGGAACTCATCGCACTGAACCATGCAGAAATCAAATACTCTACCGTTCAAAACTGGTATCCTGGTGATAAAGAAGGTAATGGTGGTATTTACAACTTCGTAACCAAACGTGGTATCTGTAAGGGAAACAGCAGCAAGATCTCCTGGACACAGGTAGAAACCGGCTCCGCTATCACCTGGAAATATCCAAGTGTAATCCTGCAGGGCGATGATGCTGAAGGCGAATTCTATTCCGTAGCAGTTACCCGCAACAAGCAGATTGCTGATACCGGAACTAAAATATATCACCTGGGTCGCAACACCCGCAGCCGTATCATTTCAAAAGGTATTTCTGCAGGTACCAGTGATAATACCTATCGCGGTCTCGTTCAAGTAGGTCCACGTGCTGCCAATGCACGTAACTTTACCCAGTGCGATTCCCTGCTCATAGGCGATCGCTGTGGCGCTCACACCTTCCCTTACATCGAATCAAAGAATAGCACCGCTACCGTAGAACACGAAGCGACTACTTCCAAGATCGGGGAAGACCAGATCTTCTACCTCAACCAACGTGGTATCAATACTGAACAGGCAGTAGCCCTGATCGTAAACGGTTATGCAAAGGAAGTACTGAACCAGCTCCCCATGGAGTTCGCGGTAGAAGCACAAAAACTGCTGTCCATCACACTTGAAGGTAGTGTAGGATAATAGTAGTAATAGGAACGATATATTTATTTACAAAGCAAACAACAGAGAAACAAAACATATCATGCTGACGATTAAAAATCTGCACGCAGAAGTAGACGGTAAGAAAATATTAAAGGGACTGAACCTTGAAATCAAAGCTGGTGAGATGCATGCCATCATGGGACCTAACGGTGCCGGCAAAAGCTCCCTGGCTTCTGTGCTGGCTGGTCGTGAGAACTATACAGTAACTGAAGGTGAAGTGATCTTCGACGGCAAAAACCTGCTGGACATGGCTCCTGAAGACCGCGCCCGTGAAGGCCTCTTCCTGGCATTCCAGTACCCTGTAGAAATTCCGGGTGTATCTAACCTGAATTTCCTCAAGACTGCCCTGAACGAGATCAGAACTTACCATAATCTGCCTGCAATGGAAGCGAAGGAATTCCTGAAACTGACCAAAGAAAAACAGCAGATGATGGACTTTAATGCTAACTTGATGAACCGCTCTCTGAATGAAGGTTTCTCCGGTGGTGAAAAGAAACGTAACGAAGTTTTCCAGATGGCTATGCTGGATCCAAAATTCGCTATCCTCGACGAAACTGATTCCGGTCTGGACATCGATGCGCTGCGTATCGTAGCAAATGGTGTGAACAAACTGCGTGGTGCCGACAAAGCATTCATGGTCATTACTCACTATCAGCGTCTGCTCGATTATATCGTGCCTGACTTTGTACACGTACTGGCTGATGGCGTGATCGTGAAAACCGGTAACAAGGATCTGGCGCTGGAACTGGAAGAAAAAGGCTACGACTGGCTGAAAGAAGATGTACATCAGAAAGAATCCGTATAAGGATTCCCGTTTTGACAACGTACGAATTATTTTAACTCAGGCAATCGGTCTATAGATTTCAACACATGACTAGCGATATCAATAAATCATTTTACGACTTTATATCAAACGGAATACCGGGTCCGGAGCAACAGGTAGAAGCGGGCAACGCTATTCTGCCTGCCCGCAAAGAGGCTTTCAGCCGCTTTCGCTCGCTTGGCCTTCCTACCCTCAAAACTGAAGAATGGCGCTATACTAACATTCAGCGCTATCTGAAAGATGCATTCACCCTGGCAGAAGAAGAGCAATCAACAGTTACTGCCGAACAACTGAAAGGTGCCAGCATTCCTAAACTGGACAGCTATACCGCTGTACTGGTGAACGGTCGCCTGCAACCTGCATTGTCTCAACTGCCTGCTGACGGAAAGATCACCATCTCCCGCATCAGCGACGCAGCCGGCAATGCCTCCCTGCAAGCCTGGTTCGACAAACATCCGCACCTGCAAAAGCAACCTTTTGCAGCTCTCAATGCAGCCTTCTTTTCCGATGGCCTGTTCCTTGAAGCAGGTGTAAACGCCAGCCTCGACAAACCACTGCACATCGTTCATGTATATACAGCCGCTGTAAACGCCTTCATTCAGCCCCGCCACCTGGTGGTACTGCATAAGAACGCTACCCTCGAGATCATCGAAACCTCAGTAGGCCTGAATGAAGAAGCGATTGCTTTCGTCAACAGCGTAACAGAAGTAATACTGGAAGAGAACGCGGAACTCTGGCACTACAATGTACAGAGCACTATCAAAAATAGCCGCCACATCTACCATACCTCTGCCCTGCAGAAAGCTGACAGCCGCTACCATCACTTCAACTTTACCCTGCCTGCAGCCGAGCTGACACGCAACAACCTGAGCGTGGCCCTCACCGGCAGTAATACAGAGACCAACCTGCATGGCCTCTTCCTTGCTACCGAACAGCAGCATGTAGATAATCATACTTTCGTGGACCACCAGGTACCACATTGTAACAGTAATGAACTGTACAAAGGTGTATTGCTGGATAATGCGAAAGGTGTTTTCACCGGCAAGATCATGGTTCACCAGGATGCACAGAAAACAAACGCTTTCCAGCAGAACAACAACCTCCTGATGAGCGAAAAGGCCAATATCAATTCCCAGCCACAGCTGGAAATCTATGCCGACGACGTGAAGTGCAGCCACGGTTTTACCGTAGGCCGCTTTAGCGAAGAAGCCTTGTTCTACCTCCGCTCCCGCGGTATCGGTGAAGAAGCTGCTAAGACACTCATGGTAAATGCGTTTGCATTTGATATTACCGACCAGGTACATATCCCTGCATTACAGGAGTTCCTCTCCGACAAGATCCGCAGGTATGTAACCGGCGCTATCAATAACTAATTCCGTAAGAAATTACGATCTTTGCAGGAGGTCATGTCGTCTTAGTATGACATGACCTCCGTCTTTTCAAAATTGAATAATATGGCACACGTTCCAGATATCGCTGCACCGGCATTAGATATAGATAAGATCAGAAAAGATTTTCCGCTGCTTCAGGAAAAGGTGTACGGCAAACCGCTCGTATATCTCGATAATTCAGCTACAACTCAAAAGCCACAGGTGGTACTGGATACGCTGGAGCGATATTATAAACAGTACAATAGTAATGTGCATCGTGGTGTGCACCACCTGAGCCAGGTCGCTTCTGAAGCGTACGAAGATGCACGTCATATCATTGCGGGTTTTATCAATGCCCGTGAACAGGAAGAAGTAATCTTTACCAAAGGTACTACCGATAGTATCAACCTGATCGCCAACGTATTTGGCAGAGGGGTGATCAAGCCGGGAGACGAAGTGATCGTTTCCGCCATGGAACACCACTCTAACATCGTTCCGTGGCAGATCATGTGTGAAGACAGAGGCGCTGTGCTGAAGGTAATTCCCATGGATGAAAACGGAGAGCTGATCATGGAGGAATATACCAGATTGCTTTCTGACAAGGTGAAGATCGTAAGTGTTGCCTACGTTTCCAATTCACTGGGAACGGTGAACCCTGTTCGTGAGATCATTGCACAGGCACATGCACACAATATTCCGGTGATGCTGGATGCCGCACAGGCCATTCAACATATGCCTGTAGACGTACAGGAACTGGATGTAGATTTTATGGCCTTTTCTGGTCATAAATTGTATGGTCCGACCGGTATTGGTATCCTGTACGGCAAGAGAGAATGGTTGGATAAACTGCCGCCTTACCAGGGTGGTGGCGATATGATCAAGACGGTTACATTTGCAAAGACAACTTATAATGTGCTGCCGTTTAAATATGAAGCAGGTACACCTGATATCAGTGGTGCGATCGCTTTGGGTGCGGCTGTGAAATATGTGCAGGAAATTGGCGTGGAGAATATTCATGCGTATGAGGAACAGCTGGTAAATTATGCAGTGGCCCAGTTGTCTACAGTAGAAGGGCTACGATTTATTGGCCAACCGAAACATAGATCCGGTGCCATCTCGTTCTTAGTAGATACCATACATCCCTATGATCTGGGAGAGTTGCTGGACAAGCAGGGTGTGGCGATCAGAACGGGGCATCATTGTGCCGAGCCGGTAATGGATTTCTTCTGTATTCCGGGTACGGTGAGAGCTAGCTTTGCGATGTATACCAATAAGGAAGATATTGACAGACTGGTGGTGGCGATTAATAAGGCTGCCAGTATGTTGAGATAATAATTTTAGATGGCCGCAGCCTCCGGATCGCGGCCTGATATAAAATGGAAGTAATGACGATCAACGAAAAACAGGACGAGCTCATTTCCGATTTCTCCTTTATGGACGAATGGATGGATAAGTACGAATACATTATCCAGCTTGGTAAGGATCTGCCTCTGATAGACCCGAAATATAAAACAGATGATAACCTCATCAAAGGTTGCCAGTCACAGGTATGGCTACACACTGACCTGGTGGATGGTAAACTGATCTTCACAGCGGATAGCGACGCTGTCATCACAAAGGGATTGGTAAGTCTGCTGGTAGGCGTACTCTCAGGCCATACGCCGAAAGAGATTGCAGAGGCAGAAATCTATTTCATCGATGAAATCGGTTTGAAAAGTCACTTGTCTCCTACCCGCTCAAATGGCTTACTGAGCATGCTCAAGCAAATGAAAATATACGGATTAGCTTATCAGGTAAAATCGCAACAATGAACTTAAGAGACCAGATAGAAGAAGTACTGAAAACAGTTTATGACCCTGAGATTCCAGTGAACATCTGGGAACTGGGGTTGATTTATGAAGTGAAGATTGGTGATAATAACAGGGTTGGCATCACCATGACATTGACAGCGCCTGCTTGCCCGGTAGCTGGAGATATCGTGCGGGAAGTAGATGAAAAGGTAAAAGCGATAGAAGGTGTAAGTGATTGCGATGTGACACTGACTTTTGATCCTGCCTGGAATAAAGACATGATGAGTGAAGAGGCGAAACTGGAGTTAGGTTTCATGTAAAATATTAATGAGGCTGTTTGCGAAGTACCTGGTGAAGAGAGAATTTTGTTTATCCAATGCTCAGACGCTTCAGATTACTTTGGAAACAGCCTCATCCACTTTATTTAGCTTCTTTCAGTATATATTTCTGGTTATCTTTTTTCAGCGAATATTTAATCGTCTGCATTTTTTTTTCATTTTCTGCTACATACTTCCTCATTAAATAAGGCGGCTGAATATAAAATGTATCGCTGCCTTTATACCCCGGAATGCTGTCTTTATCTACATCTCCAGAAAAGATGCGCACAGGTTTGTGATCTATAAAAGTTGTACCATACACCGTACCTACAGCATCAGTTCCATCTGATCTGGTAAAACAAAATACTTCCGGATTGCCGTCTTTATCCAGATCACTCACCGCAGTATTGGATACTTTCCCCTTTACATCGTGTATAATTGTACTGTCTCTGGTAGGCTTAGTGGTATCCCCTCTCATGTCCTGCGCAGCGATGGTGATGGTTCGCCCGGTACCGTCGCCGTTCACTTTGACCACTATTTTATAATGTCCCTGAATCATGGTACCTGAGCTGCGCATACCTTCTGCCTTTGCAAACTGCTGCGCCTGTGTGGCCACCTCTTCACTGGAGGGCTGAGATGGGTTCGCATCCCTTTCTTCCTGCATCTGGGCAGGGTTCTTTACGGGGTTATTACAGGCCATGGCTGCCATTGCTGCTATTCCGAAAAGTTGTAGAGCTTTCATCCTTGTTACGTTTATAATTATGTGCAACAAGGAATATGCCATCACCATTCATCCTTTAGCTATTTGATATGTAAGGGCAAAATTATATATTTGTGACTATCAACTGACGAGTGCGAACAGATATGTTTCAACTAAAAACCGGAAATAATATTCGGAACAGGGTTTTATTTGTATTCCTGTTTATGACCATCCTGCATGGGGTGGTAGGGTATGCCAATGGGCGTGGTGGTGAACTACCATCCGACTCTCATACCACATGTCCCGGGGAGGAGCTTTCTTCCTGTTCTCAAACAGCTCATCGCTACCAGGAACTCGCTCTCTATACCCGCAAATCCTCCCATCATCAAAACCTGAGTTTCCGTTCACAAACGGCCCATCGTCATCATTTCGACCTTAAACCGTCCCATTACTTCATACATCTCCCTCATACTTTGATGGAAGATATCCCTGAAGATCTGACGGAAGACCAGGTTGCTTTCATATTCCGCGCGCACGAACCCCGGCATAAGCGCAGATTCTATATTTCTGTTACCAATCAGCAATACTCATTTACAACACGCCTACAACAGTTACAACTCCTTCTGGCCCAATATATACCAGAAGATGAAGACAAAACCGGCATCTACCAGTGGCATGATGCCTTTCTACCCGCTTATTATAAGTTCCTCTTCCGGTACACCCTCTTCTGAGCATCTCTCCATGGAGGTAGTGACTTTTAGTGTCAGTATCCTCGTTTACAGCTAATAAAATAGCATTGCATCACCATGTATACATCTCCCCCGTTATGAATGATACGTCATCAGGGAAGAATTTTGTATTTACAGGGCATGAATGCTGACTAAGAATTGTATTACCATGTATACAAGCCCCCGTTATGAATGATACGTCATCAGGGGAGAGCTTTTGTATACGCGAAAAATGATTGAAACCTATCATGCGCACAACTACTGTGATTTTGATGAGCATCGCCCTGGGCGGATGTATTACCAAAGGAGAGAAAACTAATTCAACGGATAACCTGGCTACTTACCCTGTAGTGCAGCTTGCACTTACAGACACCATATTACATAAGAACTACGTAGCCGATATTGAGGCAGTGCGGAATGTAGAGATCCGTGCCCGTGTGAACGGTTTCCTCAATAAGATCTATGTAGACGAGGGGCAACATGTACAACAGGGACAACTGCTATTTAGTCTGAACGACGAAGAGTTCAGAGCTGAACTGGCGCGTGCCAGGGCTGCACTCAGCAGTGCGGTTGCAGATGCCAAAACAGCACAGCTGGAACAACAACGGGTACAACTGCTGGTGGATAAAAAAGTGATTGCCAAAACGGAACTGGAAGTGGCTGCTGCAAAAGTAGCTGCTGCCAATGCAAAAGTAGATGAAGCGCGCAGTGCGGAAACCAATGCAGCCACCCAGCTTTCATATACTGTTATCCGTGCACCATTTACAGGTTATATCGACAGAATTCCTTCCAAGGCGGGTAGCCTGATTGCCGAAGGCGCGCTGCTGACCTCTGTGTCAGACATCCAGGATATTTATGCCTACTTCAATGTGTCGGAAACGGAATACCTGCAACACAGCCGTAACAAACAGGCGAATGAGCATGCAGAAGTACAGCTGCTGCTGGCAGATGGTACACTCTATCCGCATGTAGGAAAGATCGAGACCATCGAAAGTGAATTTGAAGAAAGTACGGGGTCCATTGCGTTCAGGGCCAAGTTTCCAAATCCGAAAGCCTTGCTGAAACATGGTGCCAGCGGTAAAATACAATTGGCAGCGGAAATTGACAGCACTATGCTGATTCCTCAGAAGGCAGTATTTGAAATGCAGGATAAAAACTATGTATTCCTGGTGGACGCGAACAATCATGTAAAGATGAAAAGCTTCAGCCCGGGGCCAAGAATGGCAAACTGCTATATCGTGCAGGCTGGTCTGAAGCCAGGAGATAGAATTGTATACGAAGGTGTACGCAATCTCCGGGAGGGCATGCAGATTAATCCGGCGCCGGTTTCGCTGGATAGTATCCGGGCGTTGTAATTATCAGCCGGAAACAGCGAGGCATTGACTGAATTTAATAGGCAGATCAATCAGACGCTGGTTTCGACGGATAAAATCAGGGCGTTGGAATTATCAGCAGGAAACAGCGAGGCATTGACTGAATTAGCAGGGAGATCAATCCAGCTGGTTCCGACGGATAGTATCAGGGCGTTGGAATTATCAGCAGGTGCATTAAACATTCAGCACAATGCAGCCGGCTGACTAAGGGATAATGCCCATGCAGTTATTTGACCTGTTTCTAAATTAGAGAGATAGGTTTCTTTTCATCTTTTACATCATTTTATGTTCGATACTTTTATCAAGCGACCCGTGTTGTCGCTAGTCATTTCATTACTTATAGTCCTGCTGGGCTTACTGGCCCTCTTCTCTCTGCCAGTCACCCAGTTCCCAGATATCGTTCCACCATCCGTGACCGTTACCGCGAAGTACACCGGTGCAAATGCCGAAGTATGTGCCAAAGCCGTAGCTACGCCACTGGAGCGGGCTATCAATGGTGTGCCGGGTATGACCTATATGTCATCCGTATCCAGTAATACCGGGGTCACCCTCATCTCCATTTCCTTTGCCGTAGGTACCGATCCGGACCAGGCAGCAGTAAATGTACAAAACCGCGTGGCCACCGTACTCGATGAGCTGCCGGAAGAGGTGATCAAAGCCGGTGTGAGCACGGAAAAAGAAGTGAACAGTATGCTGCTCTACCTCAACATCATGAGTGAAGACAGCACCCTCAATGAGAAATTCATTTACAACTTTGCAGACATCAACGTACTGCAGGAACTGAAAAGAATTGACGGCGTAGGCTTTGCGGAGATCATGGGTGCCAAGGAATATGCAATGCGCGTATGGCTGAAACCCGATCGTATGTTGGCTTACAGCGTATCTGCCGATGATGTGGTAGAGGCTATCCGCAAACAAAATGTGGAAGCTGCTCCCGGTAAAACAGGTGAAGCAGCCGACAATGATCCGCAGGTACTACAATATGTTTTACGCTATACCGGTAAATTTTTTGAACCGGAACAATACCAGAACATTATAATTCGTGCCAATACAGATGGATCTGTATTAAAGCTGAAAGACATGGCAGAAGTGGAGTTCGGGGCACTCAGCTACGGCATGGTATCCAAGACCGATGGCAAACCATCTGCTTCTATCATGCTGAAACAACGCCCCGGCTCCAACGCACAGGACGTGATCGCCAATGTAAAATCACGTATGGCGGAACTGAAGGCTACCTCCTTCCCACCGGGCATGACGTACAATTTCAACTACGATGTATCCCGGTTCCTGGATGCCTCCATTCATGA
>Ga0182005_1000339_pt1 | contig 27166 bp, 21 predicted proteins | sample Sormic07211103_1_FD_123021 | JGI IMG/M metagenome (GOLD analysis project Ga0182005, IMG submission 123021) | Rhizosphere microbial communities from Sorghum bicolor, Mead, Nebraska, USA - 072115-103_1 MetaG | ecosystem: Host-associated > Plants > Roots > Rhizosphere | place: USA: Nebraska...
CGTCAGTCGGAGCAGCGCCGTCTGCGCAACGTCAGCGCGCGTTCCATGGTGCGTTCCGCACTGAAGAAGGTCGTCAAGGCGATCGACGCCAAGGATAAGGCTGGCGCAGTCAGCGCGTACGCCATCGCCGTGCCGGTGATGGATCGTTACGCTGCCCGCGGCCTGATCCATAAGAACAAGGCTGCTCGCCACAAGAGCCGCCTGAACGCGAAGATCCGCGACCTGGCGTAAAGCCTGCGCGACATCGCTGTTTGCAGAAAAGCCGGCTTACGCCGGCTTTTTTGTTTCCCCGTTTCTTGCTTCCCGTAGGAGCGCGCCCCGCGCGCGACATCTTTTGAGGCCGAGCGCCGGGCGCTGGCGTGCAATCTTCCGGCGCCCGGTGAAGAGCTCGCGCGCAGGGCGCGCTCCTACAGGTCGGGCGGGCTCATCGAGCCCGCATGCCTTTTATTCCCCGCGCAGCCTCACGTCATCGCGCTCTTCGCTGCGATCGCGCTGCTTCGCCCGCTCGGCATCGAAGAACTGCTGCACCTGCAGGCACACATCACGCGTACCGATCTCGCCAGCCGCCGAGACCACGAACCACGGCGCCGTCCATTCCAGACGCGCGATGATCTCATCGACTTTCGCCTTCAGCTCGTCCTCGTCATCAATGACGTCCGACTTGTTGATCACCAGCCAGCGCGGACGCTCGACCAGCTCGGCATCGAAATTGGCGAGTTCTTTTTCGATCGTACGCACCTGCTCCACCGGATCCGGGCCGTCGATCGGCTGGATGTCGACCACATGCAGGAGCAGGCTGGTACGCGATACGTGACGCAGGAACTGGATACCGAGGCCGGCGCCGTCGGCCGCACCCTCGATGATGCCGGGAATATCGGCGATCACGAAGCTCTGGTCGGTGCCGATGCGCACGACACCCAGGTTCGGGTGCAGCGTCGTGAACGGATAATCCGCCACGCGCGGCGTAGCCGCCGATACCGCACGGATGAAGGTGCTCTTGCCGGCGTTGGGGAAGCCCAGCAGGCCGACATCCGCGAGCAGACGCAGCTCGAGCTTGATGTCGCGAACCTCACCCGGCGTACCCGGCGTGAACTTGCGCGGAGCACGGTTGACCGAGCTCTTGAAATGGATATTGCCCAGACCGCCACGACCACCCTGCGCCACCTTCAGACGCTGGCCATGAGCCGTAAGATCGCCAATGACTTCGTCGGTGTCGACGTTGATGATGATGGTGCCGACAGGCACGCGGACATCGACATCGTCGGCGCCCTTACCGTACATCTGACTACCCATGCCCGCCTGGCCGCGCTTGGCCTTGAACGAACGCATGTGACGGAAGTCGACCAGGGTGTTGAGACCCTCGTCGGCCACCAGCCAGACGGAACCACCGCTGCCACCGTCACCGCCATCCGGCCCACCGAAGGGAATGAATTTCTCTCGACGGAAGCTGACGCAGCCGTTGCCGCCGTCACCGGCCGAGACTCTGATTTGCGCTTCGTCGACGAATTTCATGGAAGGGGAACCTGGGTGAAGAAGTGATGCCGCTTTACAAACGAAAAGCCCCGCCGTGGGCGGGGCCTTCGTTATCGCGTCGGGGAAGGCTTACGCCTGGACGACGTCGACGAACTTGCGACCCTTGTCGCCACGGGTCTTGAAGGCAACCGTGCCATCGACCAGCGCGAACAGGGTGTGGTCGCGGCCGAGGCCGACGCCCACGCCAGCGTGGAACTTGGTACCGCGCTGACGAACGATGATGTTGCCGGCTTCAACAGCCTGGCCGCCATAGATCTTCACACCGAGATACTTCGGGTTCGAATCGCGACCGTTACGGCTGGAACCTACGCCTTTTTTATGTGCCATGACTCATATCCTCCGGCAGATCAGGCGTTGATGCCCGTGATCTCGATTTCGGTGTAATGCTGACGATGTCCCTGCGTACGCTTGTAGTGCTTACGACGACGGAACTTGACGATGCGGATCTTATCCGCGCGGCCGTGGGCGCGAATCTTCGCGCTGACGGTGGCACCGGCGACCAGCGGGGCGCCGACGGTGATCGACTCGCCTTCGCCCACCAGGAGGACCTGGTCGAACTGGACGGTGGAATCGACTTCAGCGGTGAGCAGTTCGACGCGCAGGATTTCGCCCGCCATCACACGATACTGCTTGCCACCGGTCTTGATGACTGCGTAGCTCATGGTTATTTCCTGTTGCTGTTTATGTAGTTCTTTTTAGGGTGTTACGGGTCGTGCGAACTGCGAATTATAGCCAAGGGGAAAAGGCAAGGTCAATCAGGTGGTTAAGGGAGAAAGGGTGCAGCAGGGCCTGATCGGCAGCAGAATCGAAAAAACCTTGCCTGGCATAGACTTACTGTAGGAGCGCACCCCGTGCGCGACCCGCCGGGAACGTCCGGCTCGAAGCCTAACCCGCTTCGTGAGACCGGACAGCCGGCTTGATGGTGTGCAATGCATCGTTCGCCGGGGCGGGCCTGAGGGTTCGCGCGCGGGGCGCGCTCCTACCGCTTAGCGGGGCGCGCTCCGACGGCTTAGCGGGGCGCGCTCCTACGGCGTAGGGGGTTATTTTTTCTTTGTGGCGGCGGGCGGTGCGGGAGCCGGCTTGGCGGCCGCACCGCTGGCCGGGCACTGACCCTGCGGATTCAGGGTGCCCTGCGTCTGCAGCTGGGCGATCATCTGCTGACCGCGCTCCTGCCCCCACTGCTTACCGATCTGCATGCCCTCGGCCATGGTCGCCGGCATCTGAGTGATCACCTTCTGACCGAGCGGCGAACGGTAGAACTTGAGCAGGCCGTCGATATCTTCGGACGTGAAGTGCTTCTGATAGACCGGCACCATGCGGCCGATCAGCTGGTTGGTCGCGTTGGCGTCGACAAAGCCCTGCCAGTAGCTGGCCGGCACGCACGGAAGGGCGCTCTGCATCACGCCCGCCATCTGGCTGTTCATCTGGCTGAGCATCCGGCCCATGCCGACCACGTCCATCAGCTGGCGCACCTGCTGCTCGGTCGGCGCCGCGGCGAACGCCTGACCCGTACAAGCCGCCAGCATCAGGCCGGCCGCGATCCCTGTCCACTTACGCATGCGTGTTTCCTCTTCGGATGGGTGACTCGCCCCTCCCCGGGGTGGCGGCCATGGTAGCCGACCTCCGCCATCGTGCAGACCCACCTTCGGCAGCCCCGACCCGTTGGGAACAACAAATGTGATGAACCGTCAAAAGTCGACGCGGAATGAAGGCGAAAAACCCTTGGTATAGTCGGGGGCTTCCCCCATTTATGTCGGCACATGGACAGCATACGCATCCGCGGCGCCCGCACGCACAATCTCAAGAACATCGACCTCGACCTGCCCCGTGACAAGCTCATTGTCATTACGGGGCTGTCCGGTTCGGGCAAATCCTCGCTGGCTTTCGACACGATCTATGCCGAAGGCCAGCGTCGCTACGTCGAGTCACTGTCCGCCTACGCGCGGCAGTTCCTCTCGATGATGGAAAAGCCCGACGTGGACACGATCGAAGGCCTCTCTCCGGCCATCTCGATCGAGCAGAAGTCGACCTCCCACAACCCCCGATCCACCGTCGGTACGATCACCGAGGTATACGACTATCTGCGCCTGCTCTACGCGCGGGTCGGCACGCCCCGTTGTCCGAATCACGGCATTCCGCTGGAGGCCCAGACGGTCAGCCAGATGGTGGACACGGCCATGGCGCTCGATCCCGAGAAGCGCTGGATGTTGCTGGCGCCGGTCATCCGCGAGCGCAAGGGCGAGCATGTGCAGGTCTTCGACCAGTTGCGCGCCCAGGGCTTCGTCCGTGCACGCGTGGACGGCGAGGTCTATGACCTCGACGCCGTGCCGCCGCTGACGCTGCGCCAGAAGCACACCATCGAAGCCGTGATCGACCGCTTCCGTCCGCGCAACGACATCAAGCAGCGCCTCGCGGAGTCGTTCGAGACCGCCCTGCGCCTCGGCGATGGCATCGTCGTCCTCGTCGACATGGACGACAAGAAAGCCGACGAGCAGCTGTTCTCGTCGCGCTTCTCCTGCCCGATGTGCGACTACTCGCTGCCGGAGCTCGAGCCACGCCTGTTCTCGTTCAATTCGCCCGTCGGCGCCTGCCCGACCTGCGACGGCCTGGGCGTGACCCAGGTGTTCGACGGCACGCGCGTGGTCGGCCATCCGGAGCTCAGCCTGGCCGGCGGTGCCGTGCGCGGCTGGGACCGCCGCAATGCGCATTATTTCCAGCTGATCGTCTCGCTGGCCAAGCACTACGGCTTCGATCCCGAAACGCCGTGGCGCGAGCTGCCGAAGTCGGTGCAGAACGCCGTACTCAACGGCTCGGGCAAGGAAGTCATTCCGTTCCGCTATATCACCGAGCGTGGCGGCAAGGTCACCCGCGAGCACAAGTTCGAGGGCATCCTGCCGAACCTCGAGCGCCGTTATCGCGAGACCGAGTCCGCCGCCGTCCGCGAGGAACTGGCGCGTTACATCGCCGATCACCCCTGCCCGGATTGCGGCGGACAGCGTCTGAATCCGTCGGCGCGCAACGTGTTCGTCGCGGACCACGCCATTCCCGAGCTGACCTCGCTCGCGATCGACCGTGCGCTGGCCTTTTTCGAAGGCCTCAAGCTGCCCGGCTGGCGCGGCGAGATCGCGGTCAAGATCGTGAAGGAAATCCGTGAGCGGCTGACCTTCCTCAACGATGTCGGGCTCAATTACCTCACGCTCGACCGTCAGGCCGATTCCCTGTCCGGCGGTGAAGCCCAGCGCATCCGACTGGCCAGCCAGATCGGCGCCGGTCTTGTGGGCGTGATGTACGTGCTCGACGAGCCGTCGATCGGTCTGCATCAGCGCGACAACGAACGCCTGCTGGGCACCCTGACCCGCCTGCGCGACCTGGGCAATACCGTGATCGTCGTCGAACATGACGAGGACGCGATCCGCGCGGCCGACCACCTGCTCGACATCGGCCCCGGTGCCGGCGTGCATGGCGGTCACATCGTCGCCGAAGGCACGCTCGAGCAGGTGCTCGCCAACCCGGCGTCGGTGACGGCGAAGTACCTCACGGGCGAGCGCGGTATCGACGTGCCGAAGAAGCGCCGCGAAGCGCGCGACGACAAGTGGCTCGAACTCAAGGGCGCGACCGGTAACAACCTCAAGGACGTGGATGTGCGCATCCCCGTCGGTACGTTTACGTGCGTTACCGGCGTGTCCGGTTCGGGCAAGTCGACGTTGATCAACGACACGCTCTATCGCCTTGCCGCGATGGAACTCAACGGTGCGGGCGAGCAGCCGGCTGCGCACGAGTCCATCGAGGGCCTGGAGCTGTTCGACAAGGTCGTCGATATCGACCAGTCACCGATCGGCCGCACGCCGCGTTCGAATCCGGCGACGTATACCGGGCTGTTCACGCCGCTGCGCGAGCTCTATGCGCAGGTGCCGGAGTCGCGTCAGCGCGGTTACCAGGCGGGCCGTTTCAGCTTCAACGTGCGCGGTGGCCGCTGCGAAGCCTGCGAAGGCGACGGCATGATCAAGGTCGAGATGCACTTCCTGCCGGACGTGTATGTGCCCTGCGACGTCTGCCACGGCAAGCGCTACAACCGCGAGACACTGGAGGTCCTCTACAAGGGCCACACCATCGCCGACGTTCTCGGCATGACGGTGGAAGACGCGTTCAAGCTGTTCGAGAACGTGCCGGTGATCGCGCGCAAGCTCGAAACCCTGCGCGCGGTGGGCCTGGATTACATCAAGCTCGGCCAGAGCGCGACCACGCTTTCCGGTGGTGAAGCGCAGCGCGTCAAGCTTTCGAAGGAGCTGTCCAAGCGCGACACGGGCAGCACGCTGTACATCCTCGACGAACCGACCACGGGCCTGCATTTCCACGACATCGAACAGCTGCTCGACGTGCTGCACAAGCTGGTCGACCACGGCAACACCGTGGTGGTCATCGAGCACAACCTCGACGTGATCAAGACGGCCGACTGGCTGGTCGACCTCGGTCCCGAAGGGGGTGCCGGCGGTGGACGCATCCTGGTGAGCGGCACGCCTGAAACGGTCGCCGCGACGGCGGAGTCGCACACGGGACGGTTCCTGAAGACACACCTCAAACCGGCGCGCGCGACGGCGAAATCAGCCACGGCGAAGCCAGCGGCCGGCAAGGTTCCTGCCGGCAAGGCGCCCGCCAAGGCCCCTGCGAAAACCGCCGCCGCCACGAAAGCACCTGCCAAGACCTCCACGGCAAAGACCGCCCCGGCGGCTAAAAAGAAGAAACGCGCATGACCACCGAAGCCTCGAACCCGCCCGCACCGACGCCACTCTTCATCACACCGATGGAAGTCCGTTGGCAGGATCTGGACGCGTACAACCACGTCAACAACGCCAACTATCTGGTCTATCTGCAGGAGGCCCGCATCAAGTGGCTGCAGCAGCTCCCTGATAAGTGGTACGGCGAGGACGGCGCGCCGGTGATGGCACACAGCGAACTCAACTACCGCCTGCCGATCGAATGGCCGGCGAACATTCAGGTCGAGCTGTACGTCAACCGGATCGGTACCAGTTCCATGACGGTGGGGCACCGCATCGTGACCAGCGACGACGCGACGAAGATCCATTGCGACGGCAGCGTCACCATGGTCTGGATCAATCCGAAGACCGGCCGGCCGGTGCCGATTCCGCAGGCGGTCCGGGATGCCGCGGGGTGATGTAGCAGCCCTGGTTCACTTCTCCCCGGTATGATCCGCGTGGGCAATCATGGAGAGAATGAATCATGTCGCGTCGCATCCTTGTCCTGGCGATCGCCAGTGCTGTCGCCTTCCCCGCCTTCGCCGCGGGTGAGCGCACCTCGCTCACGCTGTACCGCGCCGATGGCGACCAGCTGTTCGCGACCAACGGCGATGCCGTGTCCGCCGAGGGCTATGCCGTCGTCCACGAACGTCGCGTCTTCGACCTGAAGGGTGGCACGCAGGATCTCGCCATCGACGGGCTGCCCTCCGCCCTCGACAGCGAAGCGCTTTCACTGCGCTTCCCCGACAAGGACACCCGCGTGGTCTCGCAGCGCCTGCTCCTGGGTCAGGGTTTCGACGGTGCGGTGGCGGGCCTCGTGGGACGTAACGTCACCGCCATCGGTGACGGCGGCCAGACCATCGCCAGCGGCGTTCTCGTCCGCGGCGGCGATGCGCTGGTCATCCGCGAAGCCAGCGGGCAGGCCAGCCTGATCCGGAACTACGCCGCCCTGCGTGCCGCCGACGCTACCGACTTCGCCCGCGGCTCGACCCTGCAGGTGCGCGTTGCGGGGTCGGCGGCGGGCAACAGCACCGCCCATCTCGACTACCCCACCTCCGGACTGGGCTGGCGCGGCGCCTATGTCGCGACCCTGGCACCGGGCGACACCTGCAAGATGACTTTCGACGCCGCCGCCAGCATCGCGAACCGAAGCGGACGCGACTGGAAGGACGTCTCGCTCAAGCTCGTCGCCGGCGACGCCAACCGGGCGAAATCCGCGCCTCAGCCGAAGATGTTCATGGCCCGCGCCGCCGCGGCACCGGCTCCCATGGCCATGATGGATGCCGCGCCCCAGCAGGCTACGCTCGGCGACCTGCGCACGTACACGCTGCCGGCGGCAGTGGATCTGCCCGATGGCAGCGTCACGCAGACTCCGCTCTACGACAGTCGCACGCTGGCGTGCGAGCGCAAGGCGGTCTACGACACGGGCATACGCTATTACAACTCACGTCCTCGCCTGGAACGCGATATCGGCCAGCCGCCGGAAGGCACGCCGATCGTATCAACCGTGGGCTTCAAGGCCTTCGACGCGCTGCCGGCCGGCTATGTGCGCGTGCTGACCGTCGACCGCGACGGCAACGCCGAGCTGCTTGGCGAAGGTCGTCTGGATGACACGCCAAAGAACAAGGACGCGACGATCACGCTAGGCAATGCCTTCGACCTGACGGCAAAGCGCGAACAGACCTCCTTCACCGCGAGTGACACGGAGCGTCGGATCGACGAGGGCACACGGATCGTCCTGACCAATGCGGGCGATACGAAACGCACCGTGACCCTGCACGAGCACCCCGCCCGCTGGCGCGCATGGACGGTCGTCTCGTCGTCCGTCAAGCCGACGAAGAACACGCCCGACGGGCTCGAGTTCGACGTGGACGTGCCGGCGAACGGTTCAGCCACGCTCGATTACACGCTGCGCTACAGCTGGTCGCCCGGCGACGTGAAGTAAGAGGAGATACGACGATGCTCGATATTCTTCCGCACGACGGCGGTATCCACGAGATCCGCCTGGCGCGCGCGCCGGTCAATGCGCTCGACACCGGCCTCGTGCAGGCCTTGCACGAGGCCGTCGCCGCCGCGCCCGGCAACGGTGCGCGCGGCATCGTGCTGTCCGGCGCGCAGGGCATCTTTTCGGCGGGCGTCGACGTCCCTTCCCTGCTTCAGCGCGATCGCGCGGGTGTCACCGATTTCTGGAACGCGTTTTTCGCCCTCTGCGGCGCCATCGCGTCCTCGCCGGTGCCGACCGTGGCGGCGATCACCGGCCACAGCCCGGCGGGCGGCGCGGTGCTCGCGCTGTTCTGCGACTACCGGATCATGGCGCATGGCATCTACAAGATCGGTCTGAACGAGGTTCAGGTCGGCCTGTCCGTGCCCGAGCCGATTCAGTTCGCGATGCGGCGCATCGTCGGCACGTATCGTGCGGAGCGCTTGCTGGTATCCGGCACGATGGTGGATGCGGAGCAGGCCCATGCGATCGGCCTGGTGGACGAGCTTTCCGCGGTCGAGCAGGTCGTGCAGCGTGCCGTGATCTGGCTTGGCGAGCTATTGAAGCTGCCACCAAAGGCGATGCTGCGCACGCGTGCCATTGCGCGGGCGGATCTGCTGGAGGTATGGGGCGACACCACCGATCTGCTCGATCCGGGGTTTATCGACGACTTCTTCGGTGATGAGACGCAGGCGGTGCTGCAGGCCCTGGTGGCTCGGCTGAAATCGAAATAAGAGCGTCGCGCGCAGAGCGCGCTCCTACCTGTAGGAGCGCGCTCTGCGCGCGATGCGGTGGCATGTACAAACGCGCGATGCCGCGATCACAAAAACCCGCGAATCCCCGCTACACCCTGCCCCGCATGCATCCGCGCGTCGGCCACATCATCCGGTCCCAGCCCACCCAAGGCATAAACCGGTAACGAAGCGGCTTCCGCCAGCCGCGCAAACCGCGGCCAGCCCATCGGTTCGGCATCCGGATGACTGCGCGTCGGCAATACCGGCGACAGTGTCGCGAAGTCGCATCCCAGCCGGGAAGCCAGCGCCAGCTCTTCGGCGTCGTGGCAGGACGCACCGACGACCTGCCCCAGCGGCAACGGTCGCTCGGTCAGCGAGCGCAACTGGGCGGACGAAAGGTGTACGCCCACGCCCGATCCCAGGCGCAGCGCACCCTCGATATCGCGATTGAGCAGCAGCGTGGCGCCGAAGCGGCGCAGATCGTCCTGCATCGATGCAGCCAGCCCTCGCGTCGCTTCGACGGGCTGGTCGGGCAGCCGAAGCTGCAACAGCCGCTCTCCGCGCGCCAGAGCAGCATGCAGCGCCGCGGACGCGACGGCCGCCGATGCATCCGCCGACGTGATCGGATAGTGGGCGGGCAACCGGACGGCCGCGAGGATAGGACGATCGGCGGGCGCCAGACGCGCCTCGTCCAGCCGATGCGGATCGACCCACTCGATCGCGGAGGCATCCAGCGCCTGCGGCTCACCCGTCCAGGCGTAAACGCAAATCGCGTCGAGCAGCATGTCCCGATCGCCATAGCGCCAGGGAACGCGGATCAGCGCCTCGAAGGACAGCGGATCCGCCGCGATACCCAGCTCCTCGTCCAGCTCCCGCGCCAGGGCGACCGCGGGCGTTTCGCCGGCTTCCAGCTTGCCGCCGGGAAACTCCCACATGCCCGCCAGATGCTTACCCGGCGGACGCTGGGCGATGAGGATCCGTCCGGCGCCATCGACGAGGACGCCGGCAACGACGTGCATCAGACGTTCCTGACGTATTCGACCATGTCGAAGGGGAACGCATGCTCCTTGTCCGCGGCGTGGTGCACGCGGGACACTTCAGCCCATTCCTTGAAATCGATACCCGGGAAGAACACATCGGCGCCGTCCACGGCGGCGTAGACCCAGGTCAGGTACAGCGTGCGCGCGTACGGCAGCGCTTCGCGGAACACTTCACCGCCGCCGATCACCATCAGACCGGAATGGTTGCAGCTGGCCTGGGCTTCGGCGACGGAGCGCACGGTGATCTGGCCCGGGAACGGCGCCTCCCCCTTGCGCGACAGCACGTAATTGACGCGATCCGGCAGCGCCTTGCCGATGGATTCCGCCGTCTTGCGACCCATCAGGACAGCCTTGTCCGTCGTCAGCTTCTTGAAATAGCGCAGGTCGTCGGGGAGGTGCCAGGGAAGGCCTCCCTGCTTGCCGATGGCAAAGTTTTCGTCGAGCGCGGCAACCAGGTGAACAGCCATGGAGCATCCTTCAAAAATGGGGAAACGGCGGGCGACGGCGCCCGTGCGGTGCGAATGGTAGTCCTCCCCGGCTAAGGGGGGAACTAACGCTCGTTTGATTCCGCGAGGCTAACGGCGTCGGGACGTGGCCCGGGGCCGCAGCGCGTCGAGGGCGCCTTCGTTGGCCCGGGCCCAGTCGTAGATCATTTCGATCGGCTCGACCAGCCGCTGGCCAAGCGGCGTCAGCGAATACATCACACTGGGCGGCACGACCGCCTCCTCAACCTCACGGTTGACCAGCCCACTATCGGCCAGCTCGCGCAACGTTTGCGTGAGCATCTTCTTCGAGATGCCGGGCAGGCTGCGCAGCAACACCCCCGAACGTGCGCTGCCGCCGTGCCTTGCGTGCAGCGCATGCAGAATCATGCTGGTCCACTTGGTCGCGAAAAGCTCCAGTACGCGCCGGGGCGCGCAGTCTTCGAGCCACTCACTGTCGGGGGAGCCGGGTTTCATCAGCGGGTTACCTTTTGGTGCCTTCTTGGAAGGGAACATCCGCGCCTTTATGGTTGGGGGATGTCCCTGCATAGAGTAACCCCATGAACCATGCACTCGTCGTCGGCGCCAGCGGCATCATCGGCAGCGCCCTGACCGAACTCCTCGTGGCGAACGGCTGGAAGGTCTCCGCCCTCGCCCGCCGCCCGGGCGCTCGCGACGGTGTCACGCCCATCGCGGCCGACCTGACCGATGCGGAAGCGACGCGCGCCGCGCTGGAAGGCGTGACACCCACGCATGTATTCATCGCCACCTGGGCACGTCAGGCCAACGAACTGGAGAACATCCGGGTCAACAGCGCGATGGTCCGCCATCTGCTCGACGGACTGCGTCCGGCCGGAAGCGTGAAGCACGTCGCCCTCGTGACCGGCCTGAAGCACTATCTCGGACCGTTCGAGGCCTACGGCAAGGGCGTGCTGCCCGAGACGCCGTTCCGTGAGGAGCAGGGCCGTCTCGATGTCGACAATTTCTACTACGCCCAGGAAGACGAGGTATTTACCGCCGCGAAGCGCGACGGCTTCCACTGGAGCGTGCACCGTCCGCATACTGTCATCGGCGTCGCCGTCGGTAACGCCATGAACATGGCCACCACGCTTGCCGTGTACGCGTCGATCTGCAAGGCCACCGGTCGTCCGTTCCGCTTTCCCGGATCGGCCGCGCAATGGCAGAGCCTTACCGACATGACCGACGCGCGCCAGCTCGCCCGGCACCTGCTGTGGGCGTCGACGACGCCTGCCGCCGCCGACGAAGCCTTCAACGTGGTCAACGGCGACGTGTTCCGCTGGAGCTGGATGTGGTCGCGGATCGCGGCATGGTTCGGCATCGAGGCGGCGCCGTTCGACGGCACCGTCGTTCCGCTCGAACAGCAGATGGAAGCGGATGCGCCGGTCTGGGAGCGCATCGTGGCTGAGCATGGCCTCGCCGAACCGGACATGCATCGTCTCGTGTCCGCGTGGCACAGCGACGCCGACCTGGGTCGTCCCATCGAAGTGGTCACGGATATGTCGAAGAGCCGGCGCATGGGCTTTCTGGACTATCAGCCAACCGACGACGCGTTCTTCGATGCGTTCGCGCGGTTACGGGCGGAGCGGTTCATTCCCTGAGCCCCGTGTGCGACGGCCCTCAACCTCCCGCGCCGACGGTGGCGATACATCGTCGCATCGCCGCGCGGGAGGATCGTATGACGACAGAAGTAACGTGAGCAGGGCTCGCTCAGGAACCGCGCACCTTCTTCAGCGCGCCCGGCTTATGCGCCGCCTTCGCACCCGTTTTGTCGCTTGCTACCAGGTATTCCGGATTATCGGGCGAGGCGGCGACCTTATGCCCCTTGATGGTCGAGGGGCTGGTCAGTTTGCGAACGATTTTGCCTTTCGTCTTACCCTGCGAGGTGTCCCATTGCACGTTGTCGCCACGCTTGAGAGAAGCCATGCGCCACTCCTGATCGGTTCGGTGCGACAACGATCCCCGCGGCCATGTGGATTGCGCGTCATCACGCCATGATTTATGCCTGAAACGTCAGAACCGATAGCCCACATTGAACATCGTGCTACGGTCGTCGCCCAGCGCGACCGCGGCCGCAAGACCGCCGGCGTAATAATGCTTGTCGAAGACGTTCTTCAGCGACAAGGCGAGATGCCAGCGCTGCGCATCCCAGGCGATGCCGGCATCGGCAACGACATAGCCCGGCAGCGTGTACGAGTAGGCGAACCGTGAGCTTTCACCCCGGAAGCCTCCATTGAAGGACCAGGGCGAGCCGGGCGACTGGTACCGCGCGAACAACGTGGCGCTATGACGGGGCACATTGTTGATGCGCTGCCCGTCGGTCGAAGGCACTTCGCCGCCGTCGTCCGTAATCAGCCCCTGCGTATACGCATATCCGCCGTTGAGGCTGAGGCCACCGCCCAGATCGGCCGTGACGCCGAGTTCGGCGCCGCGCGTGCGCTGCTCCCCGATGGCGATGGAATAGCCTTCGTTCACCGGGTCGTCCTGCAGGACATTCTGGCGGCGGAGATCGTATAGCGCCGTCGTCACGAGCATCCGGCCCTGCATCAGGTCGAACTTCAGGCCCAGCTCCCACTGCTTGCCTTTCTCAGGAGCGAAGGGCCGAGCCTGCACGTTCGTGCCGGTGTTCGGATAAAACGACGTGGCGTAGCTCAGATACGGATGGACGGACGAGGCCAGGTCATACATCACGGCGAGTGAGCCGGTGTTGGCACTCGCGGGGTCGTTCTCGTGCGTACCGGTGAGATGGTTGTCGGTCGCCGTCCATGTGCGGTCGCGACGCAGACCCGCGGTAACGTGCCACGCCTCGCCCACCGTGAGCTGATCCCGTGCATACACGCCGACCATGTTGACGTCGGTACGCGTGTCGGTACGCGGTTTCGCCGGGCAGACGATGGCGGCACCGTAGACAGGCAGGTAGGCATCGAGGGCGGCGACCGTGCAGGTGCGCGATACAGCGTCCTCGCGAGAGTCCATGTAATCCACGCCCAGAGTGACCTCGTGCGACACATGTGCCGTTTCGAAGGACCGCATCAGACGGGAATCGACCACGAGTGTCCTGCCGCTGTAATGCTGGTCCGTGCCCGTCCGTTTCACCGTGCGCTGGTCGGCGTTCATCGCGCCGTTGGCCACGAGCTGGCCATCAAGCGTGAAGTCCTGCACGCGCAGGTTGTTGGTCAATGTCCATCCGTCGCTGAAGCGGTGCGTCAATGCGTACCCGACCCGCGTCTGACGCCCGTCGTAAGGCTCCTGACCGGGCTCGCCCATGAAGGTGTCGCGCGGGATGGCGCCGTACTTATCGGCCTTTATCGAGCCCACGAGCGGAAGCCCCTGCTGCCGGACATAATGGCGCTCCTGCAGACTCGTCAGAAGCACGAAGTCGGTGTCCTCGCCCAGATCGAGAGACAGCGATGGCGCGATCCATCGATTCCGGAACCACACATGCTGCGTGGCATCGTCGGAGTTCATCGCAAGGCCATTCACGCGCACGGCGCTACGTCCGTTGGCGGATAGTGGCGCTCCGACGTCGAAGCTGGCCTGCCGCAGCCCGTCGCTCCCTGCGGTGACGTCGACGCTGCCAAAGGCATCCGGCTGCGGTCGCTTGCTGACCATGTTCACCACGCCGCCGGGAAGCACGAGGCCATACATCAGCGATGCGGGGCCTTTGAGGACTTCCACCTGTTCGTACCCGAACAGCTGCTCGGCCACGCGATTGGAGGCCGCCGTGCGCAGCCCGTCGACGAACAGGGAGTCCGACGCGGTCTGGCCACGAATGATCAGGTCGTCCCAGCCCCGGCGACCGAAGTTGTTGCTGACGACACCGGGAACGTTGTGAAGCGCGTCGGCCAGCGTCTGCGCCTGTTGTACGTCGAGCAGTTCGCGCGTGACGACCGTCACCGTACGCGGCGTCTGCTCGATGGTGAGCGACGATTTGTCGATCCCGGGCGGCGATGGGTTGCGAAAGCCCCCTGACTGGCCTACGACGCTCACGGCGGTGAGTTGGGTGGTCGTCTTGTCTGAAGACGTATCTGGCGTGTCCTTGTCCGGCGCGGCGCTTGCCTGAAACGCCGTGGTGAGGCAAAACGCGCCCAGCAGGAAACGGGCGCGACGGGGCGCCAGGCGGTAACAAGTCACGGCAATCTCTAAATGCGAATAAGTCGCAATAGCATATGTAAACCGTGGCGTCAGGGCAACCGCTGCGGTGCAGCACCGCTACACAGGAACGAGCGGCGTATAAATGCAGGCACCCTTGCCCGAGACATCCACCATGTCGCAGTCGTCCGCACTGTCCCAACGGGGTCAGTTCCGCCAGATGTACATGGGACTCAAGGCCCAGCATCGCCTCGACAGGATCCCGGTCATCCTGTGCGAGGGAGACTCGTGGTTCGCCACTCCCCTGGCCATGAACCTGCTGGACTGGATCGTTTCGCCCGCCCCGGCGGACGCGGAGAACGGCGTACCGCTACTGGGCCGGGGCGGCCTGTTCTTCCGGGTGGAGCGCAGTGGCGATCAGGCGGCACCGCAGACGGCGCATCCAGGACGCTCGATGTTCACCGAGGACAACGTCAGCGATCTGCTCGGATGGTTCAGGCACTATGAATTCGACATGGTGCTGCTCAGCGCGGGAGGCAACGACTTCGTCGACACCTGGCTGCATGCCGCGCTCGCCGGCAAGAGCAACCTGACCGCCGAAGCCGCGTTCGACGTCATCGTACAGACCGGCCGTTTCGAGGAGGTGCGCAAGGCCTATGCGTACTTCGTCGGAGCGTTCCACGCCGCACGCCCGAACATTCCGATCCTCGCGCACACCTACGATTACCCGATAAAAATCGGCGTCGAGGCCAGGCTCGGACTGGATATCGGCGCGGCGGGCGTCCTGAAGAAATCGATCGGACCGTGGATCGGGCCGAACGTCGCCAACGTCATCGTCGGTGGATTACCCGCATGGCAGCAGTTCGCGCGATTGCTGATCGACGGCTTCGTCGAGCAGGTACTGGAGCCGGTGAAACAGGATGCGGCGCTGGGCGGCGCCTTCGACTATGTAGACCTGCGAGGCAACCTGACGGATCCCGCGTTGTGGCACGACGAAATGCATCCGACCGAGGCCGGCTTTCACCGGCTCGCCGGAATCTTCCGCGCCAGGCTGATCGCGAAGCTACCGCCCGCGAAGCGCTAGACCCCTGCGGCGACACGCGATCGGCAAACCGCTCAGACCGCCACAGGCGCCTTGATCGCCGGATGCGGATCGTAATCCGCAATCGCGACATCCTCGAAGCGAAAGTCGAAGATCGACTTCACCTCCGGGTTCAGCACCAGCTTCGGCAACGCACGCGGCTCACGCGCCAGCTGCGTCGTCGCCTGCTCCAGATGATTCGAATACAGATGCGCGTCGCCCAGCGTATGCACGAAGTCGCCCACTTCCAGCCCGGTGACCTGGGCGATCATGTGCGTCAGCAACGCATAGCTCGCGATATTGAACGGGATACCAAGAAAGATATCGCCCGAACGCTGATACAGCTGGCACGACAACCTGCCGTTGGCCACGTAGAACTGAAACATCGTGTGGCACGGCATCAGCGCCATATTCGGCAATTCGCCGACGTTCCACGCCGAGACGATCAGCCGGCGCGAGTCGGGATTGCGCTTGATCTCTTCCACGACCCAGGCGATCTGGTCGACCACCTTGCCGTCGGCCGTCGGCCACGCGCGCCACTGGCGTCCGTAGACGGGACCGAGGTCGCCGTTGGCATCCGCCCATTCGTCCCAGATGCGGACGCCGTTGTCCTTCAGGTAACCGATATTGGTATCGCCCTGCAGGAACCAGATCAGCTCGTGGACGATCGACTTGATGTGCAGTTTCTTCGTCGTGACGAGGGGAAAGCCCTTCGACAGGTCGTAGCGCATCTGCCAGCCGAACACGCTGCGCGTGCCTGTGCCGGTACGGTCGGCTTTCTCGGCGCCGTGGTCGAGGACATGGCGGAGGAGTTCGAGGTAAGGCTGCATGGCGTCGAGGGTATCAGGTGGCTGTCGCCGCCACCGGCGCGACAGGCGCGTACGGTGCGCGGCGCGAGAGCGCCAGCAGCAGGATGCCGAGCGCGATCAGCGGCAGCGAAAGGATCTGGCCCATGGTCACCCAGCCGAAGGCGAGGTAACCCAGCTGTGCGTCCGGTACGCGCACGAATTCGATGATGAAGCGGAAGCAACCGTAAAGCAGGCCGAACATGCCGGAGACCGCGTAGCGCGGGCGCGGCTTCATCGAGAAGATCCACAGCACCACGAACATCACCACGCCCTCGAGCGCGAATTCGTATAGCGGATTCGGATGCCGCGGCAAGGCGTCGGGTGCATGCGGGAAGATCATGCCGATCGGCAGGTCGGTCGGCTTGCCCCACAACTCACCGTTGATGAAGTTGCCCAGGCGGCCGAGACCCAGTCCCAGCGGCACCAGCGGCGCCACGAAGTCGATGGTGTCGAAAAGCTTGATGCCGTTGCGTCGCGACCAGAAAAGACCGGCCAGCACCACGCCGATCAGACCGCCGTGGAACGACATACCGCCGTCCCAGACGCGGAACAGCGCCACCGGATCGGTCCAGATCCAGTTGATCGGCGTGTAGAACAGCATGTAGCCGACGCGTCCGCCCAGCACCACGCCCATCATCAGATAGAACATGAGGTCGCCCAGACGCTCCGAGCTGACTGGCAGACGGCCCTGGCGACGGCGGTACTCACCCAGCGACCAGCCACCGAGAAAGCCTCCCAGGTACATCAGGCCGTACCAGTGGACCTGAAGAGGGCCCAGCGAGAGGGCGACGGGATCGAAATTGACGACGAACGGAGTGCTCATGGACGGCCTGGGTCAAACGCAGACGCCAAGTGTACCGCCTTGCCGTACCGGCGCGAATGGGCTATATCCCGGCGCGGGGCATCGTCCGGGGGGATGGTGCCGACATGGATGCATCACCAGGGGAGATTCCGATGAACCACCGTTTCGTGCGGCCGCTGCTGGCCGCGCTTTGCCTCGCCACGACCGCCGCCAGCGCAGCGAATCTGATTCCGGTAGCGGACTTCGCGCGCCGCATGCCGCTGACCGAGCCCAGCCTGTCTCCGGACGGGCAGTATGTCTCGATGGCGTATCACGATCCCGATGGCAAGAATCATGGCCTGGCGATCTATCGCGTGGGCGAGATGGGCAAGCCCGTCACGCTGATCCGCATGCCGCCGTACGAAATGCCCGCCGGCATGATCTGGGCAAGCAACACCCGGCTCGTGGTGGCGCGGGGCAAGGTGGACGGTTCCATCGGCGCCGCCTCGTACACGGGCGAACTGATGGCGATCGACGTCGACGGCAAGAATGCCGACTATCTGTTCGGCTACGAGAATTACGGAAAGCGCGCCGGCACGCGCTCGCTGGATCGCGGCTGGGGCACCATCGAAGGTGCGCCCATCGAAGCGAACGGCCATTTCTACATGCGCGCCACCCTCTGGAACGATCAGGGCCACAGCACGCTTTACGACGTGGACGCGCAATCGAGCGCACGCCGGCTGATGGCCGACATCGGCGACCGCGACATGCGTTTCATGATCGCGCCCGATGGCACGGCACACTACGCCTTCGGCGCGGGCGACGACTTCAAGTGGACCGTGTACCACCGCGAGGGCACGGGCTGGGCGAAAGTGGCTCGTAACCCGGACCATCACGCGTTCCTGCCCGTCGCATCCGTCGCGAACAGCAGCAACCGCATCTATGCCGAGTACAGCCCCGGTGGCCAGGGCGGTGAATTCGTCGAACAGGACGAGGACGGCGGCAACCTGAAGGTGATCCGCAAGGACGACTTCGGCTGGGTCTCCGCCAATGGCCTGTGGACGCCCGCCCCGCTCCGCCCCTTCGGTACCGTGACCGACACCGGCATCCCGAAGGCCGAATACATCGATCCGCAGGCGCCCATCGCCAAGCTCCATCTGGCCCTGTCGCAGAAATTCCCCGGCAGCTTCGTCAAGTTCGTCGACTTCAGCCGCGATGGCGGCCAGCTGATGTTTGCCGTCGTCAGCGATCGCGAGCCCGGCCGCTACATGCTGATCGACACGAAGACGTACAAGGTCAGCAAGCTGTTCGACGCCAAGCCGTGGATCGATCCCGCGCAGATGGCGGAACGCCGCCCGTTGCGCTTCAAGGCCAGCGACGGCATGGAACTCGAGGCGATCCTCACCTTCCCCAAGGGCCGTCCGGAAGCGAACCTGCCGATGGTCCTGCTGCCCCACGGCGGCCCGCACGGCATCTCGGACGACTGGTATTACGATACGGACGCGCAGTTTCTCGCCAACCGGGGCTACCTGGTCCTGCAGGTCAACTATCGCGGCTCGGGCGGGCGCGGCAGCGACTTCGAAAAAGCCGGCTTTCTGAAGTGGGGCACCCGGATTCAGGAAGATCTGATCGACGGCGTGAAGTGGGCGATCGGCCAGCACTTCGCCGACCCCGCCCGCGTCTGCGTGTTCGGCGCCAGCTTCGGCGGCTATTCGGCCCTGATGACGCCCATACGCGCGCCGGGGGTCTTCAAGTGCGCGGTCGCCTACGACGGCGTCTACGACCTCGACATGATGTACAACAAGGGCGACATCAAAACCGAAAAATCCGGCCGCAGCTACCTCACCACGGTGATCGGCCGCGATCAGGCCGACCTTGCCGCCAATTCGCCGACGCACCTGGCCGACAAGATCGACGTGCCCGTCTTCCTCGTCCACGGCGAAGACGACGAACGCGCGCCTTTCGCCCAGTTCAAGGCCATGAAGGCCGCCCTCGACGCGGCACACAAACCGTATGAAACGCTGACCAAGCCGGACGAGAAGCATGGTTTCGTCAAGCCCGAGAACATCGAGGAGTTCTACAACCGCCTGCAGGCGTTCCTGGCGAAGAACATAGGGTCGTGACTTCCGCCGGTTGCCCCCGTCACGTCGCACGCGTTATCTTCGCGTGATCGTCCGGCCCGAGTGGGGTGTGACGGGGGCTTGGGAGGCTTCAGGGTATGCAAGTGAGTTCCGGGCAGAGGCGCCACGTCGCAGGTCGACACGCGGCGCTCGCCATCGCGCTCGGGGCCTGCCTGCTCGCTCCGGCCGCCAGCGCACAACAAAGCTCGCCGTCCTCGGCGGAACTGCTGGCACCGGTCAATGTGACGGTGACCGGTTCGCGTATCCGCGGTACCGACGTCGAGACCGCGCAACCTGTCTTCACCCTCGACCGCCAGGCCATCCGCGCCACGGGGCTCACCAGCCTCAGCGACATCATTGCCCGGCTGCCCTCGGCGGGCACCCCTGAAGTCACCCCGCAGGACACCCTGTCCTCCAGCGGTGACGCCGGTGGTCGCTATGCAAACCTGCGCAACCTCGGCGCCGTGCGCACCCTGGTGCTCGTCAACGGCCGGCGCTGGACGACCAGCCTCGGTGGCCTCACCGACATCTCCACCATCCCGGTGTCGATCGTCGAGCGCATCGAAGTGCTCAAGGACGGCGCGTCGTCGATCTACGGGTCCGACGCGATCGGTGGCGTGGTCAATATCATCACCACGGACCGCTTCGAAGGCGCCACGGCCGACGTGCAGTACGGCGTCAACGGTCATGGCGACGGCGCGCAGAAGAACGGCACCTTCACCTGGGGCAAGAGCACGCAGAACGCTTCGATCATCCTCGGCGCCAGCTACGAAGACGGCGACGATCTCAGAGATGCCAAGCGTTCGCTCACCGCCTCGCCGGACGGCCCCCGCCATGCCGACAGCGGCTTCGGCATGGGTCCCTATGGAGGCGTGATCGACCCGCGTTCGCCCGGCACCGCGTATGTGATCAACCACGCCGGCGGCGTGGTCGGCGATACCGCGAACCTGGCCAACTACCACCCGTACGACGTCGACAGCAATGCGGACAAATACGCCACCACGCGCGACATGACGTTCCGGGCCGGCAGCAAGTTGCGCAATCTGTTCGGCACGGGTCGCTACAACCTGACCGACGACATTACCCTGCGCGGCATGGCCAGCTACGGCGTGCGCGACACGCATTGGCAGGCTGCGGGCTATCCGCTGGAAAGCGGCTCGGGTCGCGGCGAACCGCTGGTCATCGACGCGAACAACGCCTATAACCCGTTTCCGGGCTACGACACGTCTTTCTTCCGCCGCCTGACGGAAATCCCCCGGATCACCTGGGCGAAAAGCAAGACGATGCACCTGGACGGTGGCGCCGAAGGCACGTTCCAGTGGGGTGAGCACACCTGGAACTGGGACGTGACCTATGCCTACTCCGAAGCGCGTGCCAGCCGGACCACCAGCGGCAACATCGACCTCGACCATGCGCGCAAGGCACTCGGCGCGACGACGACGGTCGATGGTCGGCTCGCCTGCGCGGACGCCGCCGATCGCGCGGCCGGCTGCGTGCCCTGGAACATTCTGGCGGGGCCCGGCGGCACACCGGACGCCGTCTGGAACTACGTAACCTCCACCGGCACGTCACACCAGACCACTCGCACCAACGACGTCATCGCCAACCTCACCGGTGGCGTACTCGACCTTCCGGCAGGCACCCTGCGTGTCGCGGGCGGCATCGAGCACCGCAACGAGACCGGCCGATATACGCCCTACCCCGCCGACTCCGCCGGGCTGACCACGCAACTGGCCAGCGCTCCCACGGCGGGCGGCTACATCGCCAACGAAGCCTACGTCGAGCTCGACGTGCCGCTGCTCGCCGACCTGCCGCTTGCCCATGAGCTGGCGGTCAACGTGTCGTCGCGCTACTCGCATTACTCCGCGTTCGGCGGCCGGACCAACGACAAGTATAGCTTCCGCTGGAAGCCGTTCGACGATCTCCTGCTGCGCGGGACGTACGCGGAAGGATTCCGTGCGCCGACGGTGGCCGATCTCTACGCCGGCACCAGCGAGAGCTTCGAGAGCTTCCTCGATCCGTGCGACAGCGCGTACGGTGCCGCCGCGGGCAACGCCGCCGTCGCCGCGCATTGTGTCGCCTCGGGCGTCCCGGCCAGCTATCGCCAGACCGATCAGTCGGGCGCGCAGATCAACTCGGCGACCGGCGGGCAGAACCCGAACGCGTTCAGCGCTGGCGCCAATCCCGCGCTCAAGCCCGAGTCGTCGATCACCCGCACCGCCGGACTGGTCTACAGCCCCAGCCAGATCGACGGTCTGGATGTCACGCTCGATTACTACAAGGTCGACATCGAGGACGTCATCACCCCGATCCTGGCCGGTGACATCCTCAATTTCTGCTACGTCGGTAACGACCCGGCGTACTGCGGCCGCTTCACGAGGGCGACGAACGGGACCATCACCTCGCTCGACGAAAGCCTGGCCAACCTCGGCTCGCTGCGCACGGAAGGCTACGATCTGGGCCTGCATTACCGGTTCCCCGTCACCCACTTCGGCGAATTCGCCCTGCTTTCGGACAGCACCTATCTGAAGGACTACACGCAGGTCAGCAGCCCCGGCGCCGCGCCGCGCCACCTGGCCGGGTACATGGACGGGGTGCAGGGCCTCTACCGCGTGCGTTCCAACCTGTCGCTGGACTGGTCGCTGAAGCGCTTCGGCGCCACGTGGACGGTGCGATATTTCTCCGGGCTCAACGACAGTTGCTGGTCGGCCGATGTCGAGTGCAATCGCCCCGAGAAGGTCAACGCACTGACGGGCGCCACCGGAATCAGCCATAAGGGCGGCGTCGCGTTCCACGATGCGCAGCTACGCTGGCAGGCACCGTGGAATGGCAGTTTCCGCGTCGGCATCAATAACGTTTTCGCCCGCAAGGGACCGTTGTTCTACAACGTCTCCGCGGCCGGCGGCGGCAGCCCGCCGTACAACCCGGCATACGATGTCGACCGTTATTTCTACGTGGGTTATCAGCAGCGGTTCTGAGCCACTCGCAAGATCCACCGCATTTCGAACGATCCAATCGCATCTGTAATTTCGGATAGGAATCGTTCTCAAATCCTTGCGGTCATATGACAGCCGCGTTATGTTCCCGTTACGTCGCATAGCGCCCAGGGTCGGCGCGACGTGAGTGTCCCCACACTCCAGGCCCTTCGATACCCCCATCAACGAGTGCCGTCAGCGGCGCTTCTACAAGCTGTTCAGCCTTGCCGCAAAGCAGGGCCAGGGAGAGTTTTACCTCATGAAAAGCAACACCCTGTTCGCGCGCTCCGGCGTGCTGAAGCGCACGGCGCTTGTCTCGGCGCTCGGCGCCTGCCTGCTGGCCGGTTCGGTCCACGCGCAGAGCACCGTCGGCGACATCTACGGCAGCGCCGTGGCCTCGCAGACCATCCAGATCCAGAACCTCGGCTCCGGCGCCTCGCGCACCGTGGTCGTGGGCGAAGACGGCCGCTATCGCGCGTCGTCGCTGCCGATCGGCAGCTACCGCATCAACGTGCAGCAGAACGGCCAGACCGTTTCGACGCGCGACATCAACGTCGTCGCCGGCCAGTCCGCGCAGGTGAACTTCAACGCGCCGTCGGCCGACACCAGCGCCGCCGCGCTGGACACGGTCACCGTGTCCGCTAACGCCCTGTCGGCCATCGACGTGGCCTCGGTCGAGTCGCGCACCAGCTTCACGGCCGACCAGCTGAACTCGCTGCCGGTCCCGCGCAACGTCGTCGACGTGGCCGCGCTGACCCCGGGCACCGTCAAGGGCGACTCCGCGTTCGGCAACCTGCCGTCGTTCGGTGGCGCCTCGGTCGCCGAGAACAGCTACTACGTCAACGGCTTCAACGTCACCAACCTGTACAACAACCTGTCGTTCTCGGAAGTGCCGTTCCAGGCCATCCAGCAGCTCGACGTGCAGACCGGTGGCTACGGCGCGCAGTACGGCTTCTCGACCGGCGGCGTCACCTCGGTGATCACCAAGCGTGGCACCAACGAGTGGAAGGGCGGCGCCAGCTGGGTGTACACACCCGCGTTCGGCCGCGAGCAGCAGCCGACCACGTACACCAAGGACGGCGCGCTGTATCGCACGTACCAGAAGAACAGCGACAACGACAACGTCTACTCGGCATGGCTGGGCGGCGCGCTGATCAAGGACAAGCTGTTCTTCTACGGCATTTTCCAGTCGCATCGCGAGACGGAAACCAATTACCAGGCGACCACCTCGACCAAGCCGGCCGAGCGCAACACGTACAGCGATCCGTTCTATCTGATCAAGATGGACTGGAACATCAATGATTCGAACATCCTCGAGTGGACGGGGATGAACAACACGAAGCACACGACGAACCAGTACTACAACCAGGCCATCGGTGACGACGGCAAGCCGTCCACCACGGATTTCCTCGGTCGTCGCAACGTCAAGACCGGCGGTGCGGTCAACGTCTTCAAGTACACCAGCTACCTCACCGACGACCTGACGCTGTCCGCGCAGTGGGGCAAGATGAAGAGCAAGAACTCTTCGGACTATGTCAGCGCCGACGGCACCCGCACCACGTATGACGGCAACATCAACGGCGCCAATACCGGTTGCCCGTACGTCATCGACCGTCGCACCAGCACGGCCAGCGGCGTCACCGATCCGTACGCGTCGTGCTACCTGTCCAGCACCATCGACCGGTTCAACGGCGAAGACCAGCGCACGGCCTACCGCGTCGACCTCGACTGGAAGATCGGCGACCACGACCTCTCCGGCGGTTTCTCGCGCGAGAAGTGGAAGTCCGACTCCGGCCAGAGCTACGCGGGCGGCGCGCTGTACTACTACCGCACCGACACCGCCGGCAACCTCGGCCCGGCCGGTAACGACTACGTCTCGGTGTACAACTACCGCACCGGCGGTTCCGTCGCGATCGACCAGAAGTCCTGGTTCCTGCAGGACAACTGGCAGGTGAGCGACAAGGTCCTCGCGTACATCGGCGTGCGCAACGACTCGTTCAACAACAAGAACGGCGCCGGTGAAAACTTCGTCCGTCAGGGCAACATCTGGCAGCCGCGCCTCGGCTTCTCGTGGGACGTCTTCGGCGATTCGACCACCAAGGTGTTCGGTACCGCCGGTCGCTACTCGCTGCCGATCGCCGCCAACGTCGCCCTGCGCGCCGCTACCGCCTCGTACTACACCTCGCAGCCGTTCGCTTATTCGGTTGTCGACAGCGTGACGGGTGTGCCGACCCTGGGTGCCGCCCTCGGCCCGCAGCAGATCGTCAATGGCGAGAACGGCAGCACGCCGGACCCGCGCTCGGTCGCAACGAAGGACCTGAAGCCGTACTCGCAGGATGAGTACATCCTCGGCTTCCAGCACCGCATCACGAGCGACAACGACTTCTTCAACGACTGGGTGGTCGGCGCGAAGGCGACGTGGCGCAAGCTCAACAACGCGATCGACGACACGTGCGACTGGCGTCCGTTCTACGCGTACGGTCAGTCGCTCGGCCTGAACATGGACGCCAACGGCGACCAGTTCACCCCGCCGTCCACGATGCCGGGCTGCTTCATCTACAACCCGGGCAGCAAGGTCTCCGTGGACGTCGATCTCGACGGCAGCGGCCAGCTGCGTAACGTCACGCTCCCGGGCACGGCGTTCGGCACGAAAGCAAAGCGCACGTACGAGTCGGTGACCCTGTCGGCCGAGAAGGCGTCGGACAAGTGGTACGTCAACGCGTCGTACACCTGGTCGAAGAACCGTGGCAACACCGAAGGTCTGGTTAACTCGGACAACGGCCAGATGGACACGGGCACGACCAGCGCGTTCGATTACCCGGAACTGATGACCGGCGCCACCGGTTACCTGCCGAACGATCGTCGCCACAGCTTCAAGATCTACGGCGGCTACAAGATCACGCCGGAATGGTCGGTGGGCGTGAACGGTCTGCTCGAGTCGGGTCGTCCGACCAGCTGCTTCGGCGGCGGCGATGAAACCGTCGGCGGCATCCCGGGCTACAACTCCGAGTTCTTCTACTGCGAAGGCAAGATCTCGGGCCGCGGCCGCGCCAAGCGTCTGCCGTGGACCTGGACGCTCAGCCCGAACGTCGTCTACACCCCGGCCGCGGCCAAGGGTCTGACGGTTCAGCTGGACATGATCAACCTGCTCAACAACGACAAGCCGACGGCGATCAACGAGATCGGCGAGAGCGCGGGTCAGACGTTCTACTCGTCGACCTATCGTGTGCCGAGCTACTACCAGACGCCGCGTTACTTCCGTCTGATGGTGCAGTACGACTTCAGCCTGTAAGGGTTGGGTTGCGTCGCCGCTTCGGTGACGCGTTATGAAGAAGGGCCGTCCGGTTGGGCGGCCCTTTTTTTGTGGTCTGGCGGGCTCGGCTTCGCCGTCGCTTTTGCCTTTGCGCGCTGTAGCGAGGGAGCCGTCGGCTGCCATGCCTGTCGCTAGGTCCTCCTACGGCCTTCGCCTTCGTGCGGAAACGCTCCAGGCACGGCAGCCGACGGCTCCCTTCGGACGGTGCGCTGGGTTCACGGAAGAGCGGAAGCACGGCTCGAACGAGACGTGAGGTGACCGAAGTGCGCAGCATGACCGATAGATATTTTGGTAGCTTGTGTTGGTTGCTGGCGGAAACGAGTTCCACATTTCGAAGAACACGGAGAGGGGCGATAGCTGGATGAATGCGAACACGATGATCGCTGGCGCGCTCGCGCTGGGCATGCTCGTTGTTGAGGTACCCGCGTCGGCACAGGCGACTCGCGACGACGTCGATGGCCTGGTCAAAGCCGTGATGGAAGAAACCTATGGCCAGACCTATGACGCACAGAGCAACTGTTGGGCATTTGCGTGGAAGAACGATCAGGGTGAATCAACGGACTACTGCATGCGTCCCGGCACGCCGCAGATCGTCGATGGCCCTCGTGGAAAGACCCTGTACCTGAATGCGTTCAGCGTTATCGTCATGCAAGGCGACAGCCCGTACCGCTACGACCATGTCCAACCCGGCCTGATGGGCGCTTTCAAGATCCATGTCGGAGATGCTCGGGAATGGACGTATGAGGCCTACGACAGCGGAACCGATTACGGCAGCATGGGTGATTGCGGGTGCTCACAGGCGCGACTGATCAAGCTGAGCAATGCGGGTGATTACGGCTGGATTTTCGTCAGCGGTGGCACGTGGCAGGACATGACTGTGGGGTTCTACAGCATCGTTACTGCCATCAAGGGTCGTATGACCGATGTCAGCAAGATTCCGCAGGTGACCGAAGACGCGCAAGGCGTCAGGTACGATGTCAGCGTGAAGGAAGATCCGGCGGCAAAAGGCTTCTTTCCGCTGCATGTCGTCAAGACCACGAAAGGTGCGAAGGTCGAGGCATTCGACGTGCCCTTCAATACCGCCCGATCAACGTACGCCTTGCCCGCCGGCCGCTGACGCGACGGTAAATTGGCCGATATTCTCATGACGCAACGTCGATTTTTTTGCTAGCTTGTATCTGTTGCCTGCGGGATCGCAATCCACGCATCGCAGGCAACCATCGCTCAAAGCGGTGAGCGCGGACCAGGGGTGTACCAGCACCACAAGGTCCGCTGACCCTAATCAACGGATAAGGTTGACCATGGCTATGCCAAATACTAAGGCATTCTCACGCGTGCCGCTTCCCGGCGGCACTCCCCTCAACGGTTACCGGGCCGTCTGCCGATCTCGCAGACACGGTTGAAGAACCGCGGC
>Ga0182005_1000341_pt1 | contig 27029 bp, 22 predicted proteins | sample Sormic07211103_1_FD_123021 | JGI IMG/M metagenome (GOLD analysis project Ga0182005, IMG submission 123021) | Rhizosphere microbial communities from Sorghum bicolor, Mead, Nebraska, USA - 072115-103_1 MetaG | ecosystem: Host-associated > Plants > Roots > Rhizosphere | place: USA: Nebraska...
CGGTACGAGCGAGGGTTATGGGAAGGGGAGTGAGTTCGTGGTGACGTTACCGTTAGTCAATAAGTAACGTCTCAATAGCGCAAACTGGCGGCAAACCAAAAAGCTGAAGCTCTGGCTTCGAAGGCTAAATTTCCAAAAGCGTTTGACAGTTTACGTCTGTGGTTGCAAAAGCAGTGCGGCCTCGGAAAGCTCAATGGGCACAGCTCATCGCGAAGTTGAGGGCTCTTTGCTTGAGTTCCTGATTGATCATCAACACGAACTTTACAATCACCTATGAAAGACAACTCCTTTGTCGCTCTCCACATATTTCTTTGTATTATATGGATCGCGACCGTCATCTCGGTGGTTTATTGGTTCAGTCCCGTAACACGTTGATCGAAACCACACAGCTCCCTCAGTTGAGTTTTCCCCTGCTATGAATGACTGCTAATGGCCGACCTCTGCCGGTCACGAAAGGCAGAAACCGGCCAAAAGTAGCCCCTGATGGCGGGCTATAACTCTCTGATGCTCAGAATCAAAGGCGGATGACAGCGGAGTGGAAAAAATGGCTATAAGTCGACACTGCCTCATAAAACCACCTTCGCCACTATAGAAAAGCCATCGGGCCTTCTTCTTTACGCGAACAAAAGACTATTCAAATATAGAGGTGAGAATTGGCGGTAGCTGCTTCTCCCCTAATAATACTGGCCTACGGCGAGAAAGCTTTCGAGCCCCGTCTAATCCCAACCACTATCCTTCGAATTTGACCGGTTGAGGAAGGAGCTCTCGGCTGAAGAGGGATTGCGACGGCGAAAAGTCCGTATTCCAGGCGAACGCAGTGGCGCTCGAACAATCTCGGTCGGCACCCAGGTGACGGTTAGCGGCGAGAGAGCCACTGCAATGGCGAACGCATTCAGTCCCCCTGTGCCGATAACATCAGAGCAGATAGCTCTTTTTTCGCCATTGAAGGTACATGCGGCAAGATTATCAAAGAGCATCCGAGTGCGAGCTTTATCCGACTGTTGTAAAGGTGGCCTGGACTGAGCCTGCAAGAGAGATTGGAAATCTGCTCCATCACTCGTTGCCCGCATCCTGGGTTCTGATGTCGGCAAGACGGATGGTACTGGCGGTACTGCAAAAATACCGGTCATCGGCATGCCTCATATCACGCTTGGTGTCATGAGTCTCGCCAGTGTTCCTGGCGTGACAGTTCAGTTCTTTGCTTCATCAGATCCCGCTGAACCAGTTGTAGCCCTGGTCTTCCCAATACCCGCCCGGGTTGTCGTTGCTGACGAAAATCTCGACAACATGCTTGGGGTTTTTGAAGCCCAGTTTGGTGGGGACCCGAACCCTCAGCGGATAGCCGTACTCGGGCGGCAGCGCCACGTCAGCGTAATCCAGTGCCAACAGCGTCTGCGGGTGCAAGGCAGTCGGCATGTCCAGACTGGAGTAGTAACGATCGGCACATTTGAAACCGACAAATTTCGCTGTGGTGTCGGCGCCGATGTGTTCCAGGAAGGTTTTCAGCGGTACACCTCCCCATTGCCCGATCGCGCTCCAGCCCTCAACACAGATCAGCCGAGTGATATCGCTGCGTTGCGGCAGCTTGCGCAAGCTTTCGAGTGTCCACGGCGCCTTGTCCCTGATCCGGCCGGAGACGGCGAGCGAGTAACTGGTCAGGTCTACTTCAGGGATATCGTCCTGACCATAGAAAGCGTTGAACGGAAACGGCTTGGTGATCTGCGCGCGGGCGAAGGTCGGCGCCAGTTTCCGTCCACTGAACAGCCATGCCTGGACCCGGTCGTTCCAACGCGACATGGCCCAAAGCACTTTGTCGACCTGATCGCCGTCCTGCAGGTTGCAACCGGTCAGCATCGACATCGCGCCCACCGTCAGGCCGGCCCGAAGAAAATGCCGGCGCTGAATGTTTTCCAGTTCAAGCTGTTGCGCAGGTTCAATCCTGACGCGCTGACGCGTTTTTTTTGTAAATTCAGTCATGACCCATTTTTCTCGTTATCAGGCGTCCGCACTCCACCCGTGATCATTGGCAACAGGGTTTTTGGTACCAGAATCACCAAGACCAGGTGAATCACCACAAACGCTGCAATCATCGCCATGGCCGCAAAATGTACGTAACGAGCAACGTCATAGCCGCCCAGTAACGCGACCAGCTCTTGAAGTTGAACCGGTTTCCAGATCGCTACACCCGAGATCACGATCAGTACACCTGCCGCCAGCACGATCCAGTACATCAGGCGCTGTACTGCGTTATAGACACCCTTTTCATGCACCAGCCGAAAGCGCAAGGCATCGGTCAGATCATGCTTCAATGCGGCAATGCCGATGGGCAGCAGCTCACGTTTGAAATGGCGACTGGCCAACCCGTACAGCACATAGATCGCGCCGTTGATCAGCAGCAGCCACATAAACGCGAAATGCCAGGCCAGCGCCCCGCCCAGCCAACCGCCCACGGTCAACGACGCTGGAAACCTGAAACTGAACAGTGGCGAGGCGTTGTAGATCGCCCAACCGCTCATGAACATGCAGACCATGCAGGCAGCATTGAGCCAGTGGGTGAGGCGAACCGGCCAGGGATGTAGCTTCTTCTGTCTCACGTCGTTCCCCTTGCAAACCATCCGTGTAGCGGAGCGCTGCCAGACAACAGCGCCCCAACCTTTTTCAGGTGATTACATCGGTGGCTGGAAGCCATCCTTACCCACCGCAATGCCGCGTGCGGTGGTGCCATCTGCAGCGGGGAACACGACAATTTTGGTGCCTTTGACCAGTTCATCGGCCTTGCCGGGCTCGACATAGGCAATAGGCACATCATCTGGGACGACGATCTGCTTCTCGCCGCCCTTGTAGTTGACGGTCAATGTTTGGCCGTCGGTTTTGGACAGTTTGCCCACGGTCCCGTTGGTCATGGTGCCCGTGCTGCCGTCCGCGTTCTGCCAGCCGTAATGACCTTCGCCGCTGCCCTTCAGGCTGGCATCGAATACCGTGACCTCCAGCGCCTTCAGTGTTCCATTGGCCTGCGGGATGGCCGCCGAGCCGATGAAACTGTCGGACTTGATCGAGTCGAGACTGGCTTTCGATACCCGGTTGATACCGGTCTTGTCAGTCAGTCCGATCGTCTGCTGCGCGCCAGAGCGGACAGTGAATGTCAATGTGTTGTTGCTGACGCTTTCCACCGTACCGCGCAATGGCTTGATGACCGGCATGTCGGCTGCACTGGCAACGACGGCAGCGCTGAGCATCAACAAACCGAACGTGGTGGATAGGGCGTTTTTGATTGGCATGGCGACAATTCCTCATGGGTTGATGTGCCGCCATCCTTGACCGCAGACCGGGACGTCACGATGACCGCCGAATGACATTTTTGTCATTCGTCAGCCTTGCCGGTGAATGACAGAAATGTAACCGTCTGCGCCCGTTCATCCCGCTACACTGCACAGCCGAGATACCGATGTCGCGGACTGAATCCCGTCATGAAGAGACCTGAGCGCGCCTTACGATGCATATCCTGCTGATCGAAGATGACACCAAAACAGGTGAGTACCTGAAAAAGGGGCTCGGCGAGTCCGGTTACAACGTCGACTGGACCCAGCACGGCGCCGACGGTCTGCACATGGCCTTGCATACGACCTATGACCTGATCGTGCTGGACGTCATGTTGCCCGGGATTGACGGCTTTCAGATCATCGAGCTGTTGCGCGCCAGACAAGATGTCCCCGTGCTGTTCCTCACCGCGCGCGACCAGTTGCAGGACCGCATTCGCGGCCTGGAGCTGGGCGCCGATGATTATCTGGTCAAACCTTTTTCGTTTACCGAACTGCTGTTACGCATCCGCACCATTCTGCGTCGCGGCGTCGTGCGCGAGGCAGACCACTTCCACCTCGCCGACCTCGAAATGGACCTGGTACGGCGTCGTGTCACACGCCAACAGCAGGTAATTGTGCTGACCAATAAAGAGTTCGCCTTGCTGCATCTGTTTCTGCGCCGCACGGGCGATGTTCTGTCCAGGACACAGATCGCTTCGGAAGTCTGGGACATGAATTTCGACAGCGATACCAACGTGGTGGACGTTGCGGTCAAGCGCCTGCGCTACAAGATCGACCAGCCCTACCCGATCAAGCTGATCCATACCATTCGCGGTATCGGCTACGTCTGTGAGGTGCGGCCATGCGGTCCAGACGTCAACCCTCTCTGACCCTGCGGTCGACCGTGGCGTTTTCCATGGTAGCGATGCTCGCCGTGGCCGGTGCGGGCGTTTACCTGTATCAGACGATGAAAGCCTCGGTCTTGGTGTACAGCGATCATGCGGTCATGGGCCGTCTGGAGCATTTCCGCAAGCTGTTGCACTACGAACTCGCCATCGAAAAGCTGCGCGACGGCCCGCAGATTTTTAAGAACATGCTGGACAGTGAAGATGACATCTTCATTATAGAAGAGCCGGGACAGCCGCCGGTAATCCAGGTCAATCCCCTCAATGTCGCGCTGCCTGAACTGCCGGTTGTCGGCCAGAATACAAAGTTGAGCGTAAGTGATCTGCGCAGCGGCGTAACCGACTCTGGAACAATGCTGCGCGCCGCCTCAGTCGTCACAACGTCGGGTGGACGTGAAGTGCGATTGACCGCCGCGCACCTCATGGGCAAGGAAATGGCGATGCTCGCGGCGTATCGCGAGCGTATCTACCTGGCCGTTGCCCTGGCCTTTCTGGCCACCGCGTTACTGGGTTACCTGGTACTGCGTCGAGGGCTGCGCCCGTTGCGCAAAATGGCCGCCCATGCGGCAGCGATAACACCCGAGCGTCTGCACAGCCGCATGGACAGTGCGGATACGCCGGTTGAACTGCAACAGCTGAGTGACGCCTATAACGCGATGCTTGATCGTCTTGCCCAGGGTTATCAGCGATTGACGCAATTTTCCGCCGACCTTGCCCATGAAATCCGCACACCGGTGGGCTCGCTGATGGGGCATTGCCAGGTCGCGCTTCGCCAGCCCCGCAGTGAGGATGACTATCAGGCACTGATCGCTTCGAACCTTGAAGAGCTCGAACGAATCTCGCGCATCGTCGAGAGCATTCTGTTCCTGGCGCGCGCCGATGAAGCGCAAGCCGTAGTGGAGCGCCAGCAACTGTCGCTGCATGACGAATCACAGCGCATCGCTGAGTATTTTGAGGGCTTGGCTGAAGAGCGGCGAATGAGCTTCCAAATAACGGGCGATGGCATCGTGCTCGCTGACCCCCTGCTGCTGCGCAGAGCGTTGAGCAACCTGGTGGCGAACGCTGTTCGCTACGCTTACGAGGGCACCGAGATTCTGATACGGGTATTGGAAACCCACGAAGGTGCCCGAATTGAAGTGGAGAACCAAGGGCCGGTGCTGGGCGACGAAACCCTGAGTAAACTCTTCGACCGCTTTTACCGTGGCGATGCGTCTCGGCACCAGAGTTCCGACTCCTACGGGCTTGGCCTCGCCATTGTCGTGGCCATCATGCAACTGCATGGCGGCCACGTGGGTGTCGAACAGCCAAGGGCCGGGACTATTCGTTTTTCGCTGTCGTTCCCTTGAGCTGCTCGAACGGTGCAAACTGTTCTTCGCCCGCTGCGGGTACCCAATCTTTTAACGGCGTCAGGAAATGCATTTCAAAGCGACGTGCCAGGAACGCCCACTTTCCGTCCCGACGTTCAAACCTGTCGTGGTAAAGACCGCTGACTTGCACCGGGCCTTTTTCAATGTCATGAAACAGGCAATCCGCAGCTACCGTGCCCACTGCGCTGTCACCCTCGATTTCAATCAGCGGGTTGGCCATCCAGTGGTGCATATGGGGCATCTGGCGCCAGCTGTTTTGCGCCATCGCCAGGATTTCGTCACGGTTTCCAGCCTGGCCAAAACCCGGTAGATCCAATGTCGACTCTTCGTGCCAGATTGAGCTAAGAAGCGAGGCGTCGATGCGGTCGAAAGCATTGGCGTAGGCGCTGATCAGCGACTCGATGGCGGCGCGACTTTCCAGGGCGTCCAGTCGGGCGGTCAGTTGTTCATTGTTCATGATGAGATTTCCTGCAGGGGCTGCGCATAAGCGAGGAAGGCAGCCCTGCGCGAGGGCTGCGCTACGTTTGAGCACGTGGTCAGATCTGCGACAGGCCGCCGTCGACCATCAACTCCACACCGTTGACATATTTCGCATCGGCAGACGCAAGAAACAGCGCCGACGAGGCGATTTCCTCAGGCTCGGCCATGTACCCCAATGGCGTGATCTGCTCGACGTGCTGACGCAGCGCGGCGACTTCGCTTTCGCTCATCTTCAAGCCGTTATCCATCAGCGGTGTGCGGGTGAAGCCAGGGCTCAGGACATTCGCTCTAATCTTGCGACCTTTGAGTTCGTTGGCCCACGTCCTGGCAAAGGAACGTACCGCGGCTTTGGACGCGTTGTAGAGGCTCAGTCCTTCCATGCCATTGCTGGAACAGATAGAGGCCGTCAGTACGATCGAAGCGCCATTTTTCAACAATGGCATCAACGTCTGTACAGTAAAAAAGACTCCCTTTACGTTGATGTCGAACATGTTGAAATAGGCGGCCTCGGTAGTCTCGCCCAGCGGGTTCTTTTCACAAATACCCGCATTGGCAAACACTGAGTCCAGTTGATCGTCGTGCGCCTCAATCGTCGCCTTGAGCTTGTCCAGATCAACCTGGCGCGCGACATCGGAAATGACCGCGACCGCCCTGTCGCCAAGCTTGGCCACCGCAGCCTCCAGCGTGGCTGCAGAACGCCCGGTGATGTAAACGCGCCTGGCGCCCTCGGCAATCAAACCCTGTGCAATCGCAAATCCGATCCCGGTGGAAGCGCCGGTGACGACTGCGACCTGATCAGCGAATTTACCTGACATAACTGACTCCTCGATTTCGATTGTGTGGCTCGACTGGAACCACAGTGTGGCCATTTTGCGAGGAGGCAGGGGCGCAGCGGCACTGCCATAAATGAACATTGGCCGTTCATTTATGTGAGGCGTCAGCCAGGGTTTGATCGTTTAGATTGAAGTCAGCTGATTCAAAGCATGACCCGCAATCGAAAATATTCTGGAGCCGAAGGGTTTCAGAAAGGAGACCTTATGCCTGAGAAAATAGTAGCCCTTCCGGAACAGCGGCGCTGGCTGATGTTCGCCATCCTGTTGGTCGGTGCATTCTTGCCGCCGCTGGATTTCTTCATCGTGAACGTAGCGCTGCCTTCGATTCAGCAATCGCTAGGCACGGCCTCCTCTGCCGAACAGTTGATCATCTCTTCTTACGCGGCACTGTATGCCGTGACACTGATCACCGGCGGACGGCTTGGTGACATCTTTGGCCGCATGAGAATGTTCTTCGTTGGCCTGATTGGCTTTGCCGTCGCCTCACTGATCTGCGGTGTCGCCGAGTCACCCTGGGTGTTGATCGCCGGACGCTCGCTGCAAGGCGTGACGGCCGCCGTCATGGCGCCGCAGGCACTCGCTTCAGTGCAGGCGATATTCCCTGAGTCGGAAAAACCCTTGGCGTTGAGCCTGTACGGTGCGGTGTTTGGTTTGGCGTCGGTAGTCGGCCAGGCACTTGGCGGGATTCTGATCTCGCTCAACCTGATGAACCTGGGCTGGCGGACGATATTTCTGGTGAATTTACCGATTGCGTTGCTGGTCATTTTGATCGCCATCCCCGTGGTCAAGGAAACCCGCGCCCCCCAGACCAGCAAGCTGGATCTGGGTGGAACGCTGTTGTCGATGGTGACGCTTGCGGCGCTGATCGTTCCGCTGATCGAGGGACGTGAAGCGGGCTGGCCGTTGTGGGCCTGGCTGTCGCTGGCGGCGGCGCCACTGCTTGCCTGGCTGTTCTGGCGCTACGAAGCCCGTTTGTATCAAGCGCAAGGCGCGCCGTTGCTGAACCCTGCTGCACTGCGTGCGCCCGGGCTGGGCCGGGCATTACTCGTCGCACTGACCTTCTACGCAATCGGTGTGTTCTTCCTGCTGTTTTCCATCTATTTACAGGGAGCGCTGCATACGAGCCCACTCAGTGCAGGTCTGGTCTTCCTTCCATTCGGCGCAGGTTTTTTGCTCGGGCCGCTCACCACCCATCTGTTCAGGCGTTTGCTGGGGTCTTATGTGAATCCCTTCGGAATGTCACTCGAAGTGCTGGGGTTCGTGCTATTGGCCTGGCTCGTGGCGCACACATCGACGGCCGTCACGCCCTCTGCGCTGTCCCTTGCCGTGATTCTCTTTCTGATCGGCTTCGGACAAGGACTGGCCCTTCCGACATTGATGCGCATGATCACAGGACGCGTGGCACCGGCGTATTCCGGCATGATTGCGGGCATCACCAGTTCCACCCTGCAAATCAGCACGGCACTGAGCGTGGCGATCATCGGTGGCATTTTTTACACGCTTCTGGGCAAGGACACGGACGCGGCGGCCATCACCCACGCCTTCACCGTCGCCATACTGTGCATCGCTGCCTGTCTGGCCGTAGGCGCAGGACTGAGCCTGAGTCTGGCGCGCCAACCTGCTGCAGAGCTGCAAACGGCGGCCATGCACCCGGCAGAGTAAATCAGCCGCCTGCCTGAGTGCCGATCATGACGGAGGCCAGGTCGGCAAGCGCGCGCAGACTGTCCATCTGGCGCATGTCCTGGTGGTAGCCCATCCAAATGTCGCGGCCTGGTGGCGGTTCATCTGAATCGATCAGACGCAGCGCCGTCAACTGGTCGCCCAAAGCGCGGGGCAATACCGCGACGCCCTGCCCCTGCGCACACATTTGCGCCTGGACTGTGCGGCTGCTACTGGTAAACACGGTACGCGCCAGAGGGTAACGCTGCTGCAGCCACTGCACATCGGGATAATGAGACTGGGCAACACTCATGGTGATCAGACCCAACCCGGCGCCCTGTGGCTCAGGGTCAGCAGATCCAACGGCTGCGTATAACCCGTAAGTCAGGGAGATCAGCTTGCGGTGCACGATATCGGGTTCGGTGAACGGAACGATTCGAAACGCGATGTCGGCGTCGCGGCGAGCCAGATCAAACAATCGATGCCCGGCAATGACCTCGGGCACGATCAATGGATAACGACGGCGCAGTTCACTCAGCACCGGGGCCAGGACATAACAGGCGAACCAGTCAGCGCAGGAAATGCGCAGCACACCTTCGGGCTGTGCGCTGTCCCCCGCGAGGCGCCTTTCGATGGCCAACGCACTTTGCTCCATTTCCTGCGCGAGGCTGAGGAGCTTCTCGCCGCTGTCAGTCAACACGAGACCTTGGTTGGTACGCAGGAAAACGGGTTGGCCACTGAACTGTTCCAGCACCTGCAAGCGCCGCCCCACGGTCGGATGGCTGACCCCCAACAGCTTGGCGGCAGCCCCCAATGACCCGCTGCGGGCAATCGCGAGAAAGACCCGCACATCACTCCAGTCCATGCTCTGCCCCCTTACAAAAATGAACAGTGAGAGTGCAGCAATGGCAGTGCCGTAGCAATCCCGTGCCCGACATACTTGTCTGCATTCACCGTCGTCGAATACCAACCGGAGACTGCAAATGAAGATTGGTTTTATCGGAGTGGGAAGCATGGGCAGAGCGATCATTCCACTGCTCGTCCGCGCTGGCCATCACGTCTCGGCATGGAACCGCAGTCACGCGGCGATCAAGGATCTCGAAAGCATCAGCGTTATCGAAACGCCGGCCTCGACGTTCCAGCAAGAGGTAGTCATCACTCTTCTGGCCGATGACGCCGCCATCAGGCAAGTGCTGCTCTCCAGCGCTGTTCTGGAAACTGCAGACAAAGCTTGCGTGCATGTCGTGATGTCGACCTTGTCGCCTTCGCTGATGTTGGAGTTGCAGCGAGAACATGAAGCCGTCGGCATGCCATTGATCGCGGCGCCGGTTTTCGGCGTGCCCGCCGTTGCGGCCAAGGGCGAGTTGAATATCCTGGCGGCCGGATCGCAGGCCGCTATCTCGACCGTCCAACCGCTGCTCGACCTGCTCGGGAAAAAAACCTGGTATCTGGGCGATCAACCTGAACAGGCCTGTATCGCGAAAATCGCCGGCAACATGATGATCACCCAAGCCATCCAGTCTCTGGGCGAAGCCAGCGGACTCGTTCAACGCCACGGACTGAGCCCTTCGATTTTCATCAAGCTCATGACCCAGACCCTGTTCGCCTGCCCCAGTTATCAACGTTATGGGCAGAACATCGTCAGCAGCAATTTTGAACCGGGATTCAAACTGTCGCTTGGCCTCAAGGATATGAATCTGGCGATCGATGCGGGTCGCCTCAAAGGGCTGGAGTTGCCAGCGGCGGATGCCGTTCGATTGAAAATGAAGTCGGCGGTAGCCAGGGGGGATGGCGACAAGGACTGGTCGGTTTTCGCTCAGCAGACGAATCATTGAGAAGCTCTTTCGAACACCTGTCACGAGGTCATTCATGGAAAACTCCGACATCGCGCGTCAACTCTCAACATTCAGGAAAACCATCGACAATATCGACGCCGCGCTCATCCATCTGCTCGCGGAACGGTTTCGCTGTACCGATGAGGTCGGATTGCTCAAAGCCCGATATCAGTTGCCTGCGGTAGACGAGGCCAGAGAGCAGCAGCAATACCAGCGTCTGGCAGCACTTGCTCAGGAGGCTGAGCTGGATACGGCCATCGTGCAGAGGCTGATGCAGTTGGTCATTGGCGAAGTGGTCGAGCGCCACAGGCAGATCGCCGCCAGGCATGCCCCGACACCCCCAATAACCTCACCACTTGGGGCTGACCCCGGCGCCACTTATCGAAGCAATTAGACAAACGAGCAGAACCGCATGAAATGGCCAACGATCGAGCAAATTCGCAGCTTCACCGATTTACCCTATGGCTACATTTGGGATTACCTGAAACGTGAGGAGATCAATGTCGCGACAGATTTTTTCCGAACATGGTTTCCCTCCATTTCGGTGGGGTTGGCAAGCCCGTTTCTGGACCAGCAGTTCTACGCAGACAACGTGGTGCTCGAAGACGATCCGGAGCGAGGGATATTCGCTACCGTCGTCCGCCAGAACGATGAGATTGTCGCTATCGCCACGTGGGAAAAAATTGACGGTGCTGACGTTATTTTCGGGCGGGTCGGCGCGGTAGCCAAACCGCACAGACAAGCCAGACTGGCCGTTGCGGCCCAGGACCTGGGAGAAAAAATCGGCACGTTCATGGGCGCGGGGCTGATCTATGGCATGGCAACAACCCGCACGCCGTATATGCAACAAGCACTGGAGCAAGCCGGTTACAAAGCGGTAGGGATAATGCCTGGCCTCGACCGGGAAGAAACAGCACCTGGAATCGTGCGCAGGGTTTACGAAGTCATCTACGTAAAACGGCTCGCACCACACGCCGACTTTCTCATTCCTACCGTTCATAACCTTACCCCTACAGTCGCGCGACTTTACGCAGATATATTTCAAGGTGATGACGACACGAACTGACGAGCCAGCCTAGTAGCGAACCAACCATCGAAATGCTTCTGATCAGTAACGCTCCCGGCTCGCGCCTTTTGCATCGATCGAGGTAGCCACATTAGGTAATGAGTTCAAAAAGACTCAGCAGCGGCTAAAAGCACCTGTGGGGTTGATTAATAGATGAGAAGTGAACTGAGTGGACGCGGCTCTGGCCCCTGAGTTAGCTTTCGTAACCGTTCTAACTTGGGGCTCCGCAATCATGACTGACCGTCAGATCATTGTTCCAGATGGCATGAGATTGATCTACGAGCGTGCGGGTTATGCACCAGCAGTAAAGGTAGGAAAAACTCTCTACTGCGCGGGTCAGGTAGGCAGGACCCCGGAATTATCCGTCATTGAAGACCCTGAGCAGCAGTTTTTAGCTGCATGGGACAATCTCCGGGTCGTCTTGGAGGCAGGTGGCTGTAAATTTGAAGATGTCGTAGAAATGACAACTTATCACGTCCATATGCACCGTCACATGCCAATTTTCAGACGCGTGAAGGATAAAGTCTTTCCGAGAAGCACTTGTGCATGGACCTGCATTGGTGTCAGTGAATTGGCTCGACCAGGCCTTCTCGTGGAGATCAAATGCGTCGCCGTAGAGCGATAAGTTCCTGACAAGCACCTGCATATCCAAATATAAAGGGGTGCCCACGTAATGCGGTAGTAGATCCGAAATTTTACTCGCCTGCGGAATCAGTAAGCGCGTGAGAGCACGTTACGCCGACGGCCACTACTGGCTGGAAGCAGGCGACAATTAATTCCGATGCGAGCAGAAAGATGCCTATCAGCGGATATCCTTACCACTCGCTCAACGCAAATCCAAAGTCATCGCTGGACACGTGAGCCGCTTCGTTAAGTCGTTGGCGTAACGCAGCGGTCAGCTGTCGCTCCACTTCCCAAGGGTCCGACAGGGCGGCGAGCTGCGGTGCCAATTGGGGCGACAGGCTCATCAACGAATGATTGAGCGAACGTGCCGTTTCAAAAGCGGCTTTTTGTACAAAGCTGACCTCGACTAGCTCTCCCTGCGCCTTACGAAACTCCATCTCTGCCATGCGCGCCAGATAATGCTCGCGATGCGCTCGTGCTTTCTGAAAGTCCGGGGACTGCCCTTGCGCGGGATCAACGGGCGGCGGCGCAGCCATGTTAGTCGACTCGGATTGTGCAGCGACGTGGCTGTACACATCACGTTGAAGCCGCTCTTGTTGGTGGCGAGCAGCGACGGCAGCCTTGCTCGGGTCAGCGGTATCGCGGATCAATGCTTCGGTGGCCAGAACGTCGACCTGCTAGCCATTGGGAGACAGGACCAGTCGGCCGTTCTCCTTAAGCCAGGTGATGTAACTCGGTGACCGGCCGATGTGTGCGGCGAAGGCGCTCTTGGATAGGTACGTGGCTGCGGTCATAAGCCCTCCTTTTCAGCGGCTTTTCAATAAATCCTTTCAAGATTTCAGTGGATTGAAATTTCAGTAAGCTGGCAGGCCTCCGACTAACACGATCCCGCGGGTTTCCGACCCCGTGTCCTTTGGCAAAATGCCCTGACAAATCACTCAAGGTAATGCGCGGCGTGGTCTGGCTGGTGAAGGTCGTGGGAGGACAGCACTCGCCACATCAACTGCACAAAGAAGATTACTACCTGGGCGGAGAAAGGCGCGCGATACAAGTTGGCTGATAGTGGTTGCTTGTGAATGTCCGCTTATGGCCGGTCGCTGCCTATCATGAAGGGAAGCAACCGGCCAGAAGCGGCCCCTGAAGGCGCCTTTTTCAGAGCAACAGGTAAACCCTGCCGTTGATCATGCAACAATCTACCCAAATGTTATGCTCATCAGGTTTCGCATAAAACCAACTAGACGTCCCCCTCCTTCTTTGTAAGGTGCAAAATGGCAAAGGCAATACTTACTGTTGGTTTCGAATTAGCCTCGAATGACACTCACTACGAGGGTTTTCGCTCAAAAGTATCTCTCTTGGATTGGGATGTCGTGCTCTTTCGCCCGTTAATTGATGATTTCTGGGGCTCTTACGTTGATACCTATCAAGGTAAGCCAAGCCTGGATGACTCTGCGTCTTTTCAGCTAAAAGAGTGTTGCGAGCACTGGCGCAGAGAGATCAAGCAAGCAATCGAGGCCGGCAAGACCGTCATTGTTTTCCTCCCACAAGTGCAAGATATCTACATCGCCACAGGAGATCGACAATATTCGGGAACAGGACGCAATCAGAAAACAACTCGAATTGTTACACAGTACACAAATTATGCGGCCCTACCGATAAACTTGAAGCCAATCAATGCAACGGGAAGTGCGATGAAACTCGCGCCACTTGGAGCGGAGATTTTAGCTCCCTATTGGGCAGAGTTCGCGGATGAGTCTGAATATATGGTGTTGCTATCTGCAGATACACCGGATGTCTGCATCACGACCAAAAATGGCGATAAGCCTGTGGCGACATTGGTTCGTAGCAAAACTTCGATGGGCTCGCTAATCCTACTGCCAAACATCGACTTTTATCCAGAAAACTTCTACAAACAACAGGCAAAGGGACAAGTCTGGACTGCAGCGGCGAAGCAGTTCGCTGGACGATTTATCGGCGCCATAGTGGCGCTCGATAAGACATTACGCACCTCCGCAGAGGTCACACCGGAACCCGGATGGGCTTCGAGCGACATGTACGTTCTATCCGCTGAGCGAACATTACGGTCAGAACTACTAGATGCTGAGCGCCGCGTCGAGGAAGCGCAAAAAACAAAGGAGTTTGTACAAGAGCAACTTTCCAGCGCCGGCAAGTTACGATCACTACTCTTTGAAAAAGGCAAGCCCCTTGAATACGCAATAGTGGATGCACTTAACACTCTTGGATTCGAAGCTGCCCAGTATAAGGATTCCGAATCTGAATTCGACGTTGTCTTTCAGTGTCCCGAAGGCCGACTGTTAGGAGAGGCGGAAGGCAAAGACAACAAGGCTATAAACGTCGACAAACTGCGTCAACTTGCTATGAATGTTCATGAGGATCTTCAACGTGACGATGTAATGCTGCCGGCTAAAGGCGTCCTATTCGGTAATGGCTTTCGACTATCAGTGCCAGCAGAACGAGAAACACAGTTCACCGAAAAGTGTATCTCAGCTGCTCAATCTTCGTCTACCGCACTGATTCCGACCACCGAACTTTTCAAAGCCGTTCAATATCTAGCGGAGCAGTCAGATGAAGCCTACTCAGCAGAGTGCCGTCAAGCAATATTGGTAGGTGTCGGTGTAGTTGCCCTCCCCACACCCCCATTACAGACGTTAGTCGCGCCCGAAGTTGAGTCCGAACCAGTGGTTCTATGAGGCATACCCTTAGCGCAGTCGTTGCTTACTAGATAATTGTTTGTTGATGAAGCATATGGAGCGGAAAAGGGTATGGCATAGCAATCGAACACTTAAGTCTATTGCCTACGCTCACAAATTGTTGCAGCCCCGTCCGCTTTTGCGCCCATAGCTGCCGATGCTCCACCGGCAGCTCCGGGTCGTTTTCTGCCTTTCGCGACCGGCAGAGACCGGCCGAGGATGTGTAAAAACGTTTTTCAGCGCGACAGGTACTCAAAACCGGATTAGAAATCGCGCTTCTACGCAAAATCCACATCTGCTGACGTGCCGATAAATTTCAGATTTAACGTAGCCGCGCACACCTCAATTTTGGCGAAGCGTTTTTACACACTCTGGGCCATTAGCGGACATCCACCAATGATCTGATCGCTTCTATGCCCAGGCGCCCAGCGCGCGAAATTCAGGTCGCCCCCACAGCCGTGCAGCTAGCTCTGGGTACTAATTCCTTTTGGCCGCAAGCTTTCTGATGCGGGCGACTGCCCAATAGACAAGGCCGCACTGCCATCTGCCAAGGGCGTAGCGCGTTAGATGCGCCGTCCCTCAACTGCATTCTTTATTGATTTAATCTCATCGTACCAAGTGCCAAACTGATAGATGGATTTGGTGGAGTAATAGTTGCGCACATCATCATGCTCAAGCGGGCTCAGATTAGCGTATAAATCCTTGAGCCTATCCGCCTCTGCCGGAAGCAATGGCACCAACTTCACGAAGTCCTTAAAGTTGGAAACCTGCAACGTTCTGATTTTGTACTGGTGACGTTGCTCATTGAATACATAGGAGTTCGTTAACCTCTCCACCAAGCGTCTTAGCAGAGCAGAAAGCTTGGATTTTTCATCAGGACTGATCTCGACTTGTGGGCCAATGTAGCCATCAATTTGCCCACATAGCTCCTCCCATTTCTCTACGTACTCAGATACCGTCGCACAGTCTTCCAGCACCTGCACAGAAAAGGCGCCACTCAGGCCTGAACCATTTAACGTATTCTGGAGGTTCGCAAAGAAGTCCCAATTGTGTGTCAATACGACCAGTTGCGACTGTGCATTATCCTTCGCATAGTCTCGCAGGCGCTCACAAAAATTAGAGATATAGTTATAGTCAAAGCTAGTGACTGGATCATCCAGAATCAGGACTTGGTGCGGTGCGACGCTCGCCTCACACATGAACAAGGCAAGTGCGTGAACCTTAAGCTCGCCTTCACTCAGCACGCGATGCACCAGCTCATCTCCTATTTTCGGGAGAACTATCGCATCAGCTCCTTGGTTGGCCAGGCGGACACCAATTTGTTCCAGCGAGGCACCACAGAGACGGCGATACTCTCCATCCAAATACGGTACAAACGAACCTAGAACGAGCGCTGTGTGCGCATCCTTCTTTCGTGCGGTCAGCGCGGACAGGCGTGATGTGAAGTTATAGGACTCCACCACATTGGCGACGCCAGCAAAGGAAATCGCATTTTGGCAAATCGTCTCGATTTGAGGGCGCACGGAAGATGCGATTTCATCGATGCTAAGTACACCTATTTCTGTTGTGAGCTTTGAAATCTCCTCGTTCAGCGCTTGCAACCCACTCGACGCTAACGTCAATGCGGAGTCAGCGTTTTTGTACTCTGTATTAACCGCTTCGATATAAGCATTCAGCTCCGCGTAACGAGAGTAAGCATCGAGCGCAGCCTGATCAATTAGAGGTGCCTGCAATGAGGCTTTGACTGAGGTGATCAGATCCGAGGCTGCACGCAAGAAATCGGCATTCAACACATTCGAATATTGTGAGTAATTTGTATCGGCGAAGCCCTCGATCATTCTTTTCTTGGAGTGCTCAGCCTGCTGTTTAGTATTTAGGGCGTATAGCTCCGTTTGAACCGTTGAAACCAAGTGATTATGGAAGGCCAGGAAGAGTGCCTTAGCATCATTCTCTAGTGTCTGACGGCACAGCGGGCAGTTTTCAGCAGGAACAAATGGCCGCAATGCAGCAGCTGCGGAGAGAAGCTTCTGCTGGCCTGCCACATCCAGGTCTTTGGAAAATACAGCACCTGCAAGCTCAATGCTTGCAGCCTGCTTTTGCTGGATTGAAAGCAGAATCTGATAGTAGGCAGAGTATGAAAAACCTCCGCACTGCTGAACGAAATTTGCCAATGATTGTTTTACTTGGCCTAGCAGGCTTTTCCTCAGAGTGAGGGCTTGTTGCCCCTCCGCGCTCGTCGCACCCTTAAGCTGCTCAAGCCGTGCCTGCTTTTCTGCCTTTTGCAGGCGCTTTTCTTCACTAAAGCTCACCGTTCCTATCCAAGAAAGCATAGGCTCGCAATTGGTTGCACTCCAATCCTTAAAAACCCCAGTATTTGTATCTATAACTGCATGAGCGCCCAGCTTAATTTCGGCAATCTTCCTATCGGCATCCTGCCGGTACTCAGCAATTTTAGATCCACCGTAAGCCTGAAACTGCTTCAAATACTCACGTGCATAATCGAAGCACTCTAATCGAAACGCACTCAACTCCACGACAGCTTCTGGTGAGATAGAGCTATTGACGTGTTTGTATGCAACTGCGGAGTCAAAATATTTCAGAGCCTGAGCCTGGCCACCGAAACCGTCCAGCTCTGTCCAATTTTGTACAGAGCCGCCCCGCAGCTTATAGCTAAAGGACGGAAGAACCTTGCTAGAAGAACGGACATTATTCAGGGGCTCTTTCGGTTTCTCAGGATTTGCCAGGATTTTAAATGCCTGGCATAGGCTCGATTTCCCTGCGCCATTCCGACCAAACACTAATGTTATACGCTTCGAAAGATCCAACCTTAGCATGCCGCCTAATTTCTTAAATCCGGAGAAGTCCGACAGACTCTCCAGATGAAACGGTTGGATTGCGTCGCGTGCATTTGCCTTCAGCGCCGGGGGAGTAGCTGCCGCAGGTGCAAAGGTTTCCAGCCCGCAAAACAGCCTCCAGAGGCGCTCAAGCTCATCTGGAGATAGGTTGCCTCCGTCTGAGTTGATTGCGGCTTCACACATCGCGTGAAACCACGCTTCGTTGACCGAATCTCGGTGAGCTAAAAGATAACCTGTTGCATCACTATGCGCTGCCATTTCGACCTCCCTTTCCTGATGACTCAGCCACTATAGAGCACATTGCCATTAGCGCTCTGACTCACAGTGTAGTGGCCTGATGAAACCCGACTCCCAATTAGGCGAGAGTTCTCGCCAGATAACCGCTTCGAGGGGACTATATGAATGACTGCAAAGGGTCGATTTCGGTCGGTCGTGACAGACAGAAACCGGCCAAAAGCGGACTTTCGAATGAGTCCAGGAAATTAGGGGCGATTCAACTTTCTACTGCCCAAACCGTGCTTTCACAAACTCATCGGCTTGAAGAACCAGCTTGGAAACGTGACGTTCAAACTGCTGTATGGCGTATCGCATCTCTTTTTTACCCCAACGCTGCTCTAGCTCCATTTGACGTTGCCGCGCCTCAGGAGATCCAAGGATCGATTTCGCGTCTATGAGCAATATCTCTCCTTCTGTGGGTTGCTCTCTCGTACTCATCGCTACTTGAGAGCTGTGAGTGCCGACCACGCTAAATCTCATGCCCTCGTAAAATTCCACATTCGAGACTGAGCACGTCAACTCGGCGTGAGGATAACGATCAAGCATTGCAGCTAGCAGCGACCTTCCAATCCCACGCCGTTGATGAAAACTCTTCACGGCCATGTAGCACACCCCACACGCATCGGACTGCCTCATCACCGGGAGGTAGAGAAGAAATCCAACGACTTCGTCTCGCTTTATTTCATCAAAAGCCAAGAGCAATTCAACGGGAGCGTTCGTGTGTCCTATTCGCGTGATGTACAAATCGACTTCACGTACGAGCGCCCATTGGTACAAGCTGTAGAAAGCGTTACTGACTGGAATCGCATCAAGCCTGAGATCCGTACAGAAAGATGCCGCCAGGTTCAAAACTTGATCGATTGCTGACCTATCTGGACCGGCTTGGTGATACAAAACGATGGACATTTTATTCCCTTAATTTTTGTTTGATACAGCTTGAGAAGCAGTGAAAATCGTTGGATTTTCCTCGACGCCTTGAGCCAGTCGCTCAAGTCCTACTCGATTAAGGAAGTTCTACACCCTGAAAAACCACCGCTAGCCTGCGCTAAGGTCTGGTGTCGTCGGGAGTTCCCGATACCCAGGCCCAGATTCAAGACTATTACAATGAGCAGGAATTCTGGAGATGGTTTCTTCAACAACCCACCTATCGCCGAACAAACACCTATTAAAGACGCGCATTCCAACACGGGAAATTTAGATGCTCGACGTAGAGAACAGTACCGAATACGAGAAGGTTGCTCAGCAGGTCTACCAAGCAATCCTTGCCACAGATGACGTTCAGACGATTGAAGTACTTCACAATGTCCAGATCACCGGGCGTTCAGGCGTAGCGCACCAGATCGACGTTTACTGGCGCTACCTCAAAGACGGCTCAGAGCATCAGGTTCTGGTGGAGTGCAAATACTACCGCTCTACAATCGACCTCATCCACGCTCGCAACCTCCTTGGACTGCTTACTGACATTCCCAACAGCCAAGGTGTGCTGCTCACCACAGTGGGCTTTCAGAAAGGCGTAGTGAACCTGTGCAATTTCTACGGAATAAGTCTGAAACGACTGCGCAATCCACAGGGCTCAGACTGGGATGGATTCATTCAGAAGGTCGAAATCGAAGGCAGATTCCACAAGACTGACTACTTTGATTTCTCATTCAAGATCGATGGGAAGGACGATGAATCGATCCGCACCTTGGCTGCTGATAGTCACGTATCTGTAAACCTTCAAGAAGCTCAGTTTCAGGACTGCACGGATTCTCCAGTAGGTACAGTCACATGGCTGGATCGGAACGTACCCTTCGATGAATCGCAAATTGACACACCCTTAACCATCACACTGAGCCCCCCCACCACCTACATCGTTCTGCCATCAGGACAACGGGTCAAAATCCTTAGCCTTGATGTTCAGTATGTGCATTCGAGCAAAATCATCAATTTTGGTTTTGACGCTATGGATTTGGTCAGAGGTGTCTTGGAAGATTTCAACACCAAGGAAATAGACCATACCCTTCACTATTGATTGAACGCGAACAAGCCGACTGCGGATGTCGACCTGTCGGGATTCCGTGGATTATTTTGAGTAGGAGCAAATGAAGCTGAACCGGACCTAATCTTGTAGTCAACGCAGGATCGCTTCTCGCCGTAAATCGCCATTAGTGACTACCTGCGATTATTCGGTCGCTGCTTTCAGTCGAGCGACTGTGCAATTACCTACCCAGCCGTAGCCAGCGGTGTGATGAACTAGGCTTCTCGAACCATTGCCCAAGGACGACCACCATGCCAGATAACTCAGGCTGCAAGATCGCCACAGCAGATGCTCTGACACTGCTCCTGCACAACCAGCACGCCCAAGGCGCGGCAATCGAAGAGATCACCAAGTGGCTGTCAGAGAATGGCGTAGAGAGTGTCGCAGTTAACGCAGTAGTGGCCATGGAAACCTTGGACACAAATGCACAAACGATTACAGATGCGATTATGCGAATACGGCAGTCCTAGTGAATTGCGCCTGATTCTGTAGACAAAAATGACCGCCATCTATGGGTCGATTGCTGCCGATCGGTGAAGGCAGCAATCGACTCACTATGAATGATGGGCGGAATGAATTGCTATGCCGGGTAGGAGTTTGAATCGCCCTCGGGCACCATTGAGAAGCAGTCTGTATACAGAAAGGCTGGCACAGATCCGAGATCAACCTCCGTCCAACTGTATCCTTTTGAGCGCATTCCTCCGGTAATGTTCGGATAATTATCGAAAAGAATCTCGTTGTAGGTCGGTTTGAACAGATTTATGAGATACGCCTCAACCTCGCGAGTCAAAGCCTCGTCACCCAGATGGACGTTGGACTGAGTAATGAACCTTTCTAATGATTCGTCGTTATCATCCAAAGTAAGCACGATGGGGTTGGAGCCTGCCATAGGATGGTCAGCGTCACCGCCGACCATGGGCATATCATCTACTCCAGTTATCTGGAGGATCACGAGAGATATTTCAAACGGAGCCCGCGCCTCGGGCGCCCGCCCAACCTCGCGTTCGCGGGTCAAGATGCGCTGCATCTTATTGTGACCGGTGAGCCTGTCCCAGACTTTCTGCGAGAAGCTTTTGCCGATGTAGTGCACCTTGAAATCTAGGAAGCACTGCGGATCGAACCCCTCAGCGATCTCGACCTCAAGTCCCTTGACTAGCATCTCATAAAGCAATTTCTGTGGGCTCCACCACAGGATAAAATCACCGTTCTCGCGGTAAAGCTTTAACGCACCGACGTTGCGAATCGGTTGCTGAGTGTTGGCTTTATCGGAATAGAACCCAATCTGAATGTCGATCGTTTCACCAACCTGGCAGATGCCGGCGGCGACTAGATTTATTCTGCATGGCAGCGGCGGTTTATCGTCATCGGCGATCTCGAACCGGATGTACTTGTCATCAAACACAACGTTGTCAAAGTAGGTGAGCGGGCGCTGAACGATAAGGTAGATGGTCGATGCGTCCCACCGCTCCCGGATAATCCTCTCCTCCTGAAGGAAATCGAACTCGTAAGCAGAGACAATTGGATAGGTCACGTTCATGAGGACGCGTGCGAACCGCATAGCGGAAACCGTCGAGCTGGTAGAGATTTCTGTATCGGCCATGTCTTTTCAGTCCCAGAGCTGCTTTCAAGGGTTCAGCAAATGAAATGAACCTACTGCCGTTCCGTTCAACTGCGACCTCGAACTTCTGGGACGGAAGCTTTCGGCCAAAAGCGGACGGTTCACCAGAGTTCGTGCGGTCAAAAATAGTCGTCGGGTACCCAGGAAGTCCGAGGAGAGTCGCTGAGTTTTCGACTTGGAAGACCAAGATTTAGCTTCGCTCAACAAGATCGACAAGGCGTAGATAACGCGAGTCTGATTTCAGGTCAGGTTGGGTTTCCGCGATCAGAGCTAGCACCTTCGGCAACTCGTATGGAGGACGTGTGAGAACCTGGGGTGTAACTCTGTTGATTAAATCCAGCGTTGTTTCAGGAAACAAAACGGTGATCGGCTTTTCATCCTTTAAATCTCGAGTGAACCGGTAGAACGGATGGTCATTTGTCTCCACCGCCACCAAGAATTTCTTTACCGCTTCGTAAACTGCGGGAAAGCTATCGCCGGTGTCATCAAGCAAGCCTATCCAAGCTCTCATCGATTTTGAGGTTCTGTATCGGCGTTCTCTGGGCCAGTCTTTGCTGATTAAAGGAATGACGTGCTTGATCCAGCCGTTCTCGTTTTTCTGCCCAACTTGACCCAACCAAAAGATGAATCGGTTTCGAGTGTCATCGGACATAGCTCGAAAGACTGAACGAAGTTCTCCTTCGGAGAGCCCGCTAGTCTCACTTGTGTAGAATATGCGCATGTAGCCTAGCCATTGCGCAGCTCCGATTGAGAGATCTCGATCCCATGAAAATCCTTCGACCCACGGGAATAGGTTGAGTAGGAGCGGTTTGATGATCTCTCGCAACGATCGTCGAGGCACTTGGTTACTGTAAAGAAATCCGTTCCATGCGGGCTCCGACGCTGGATGTTCGAACGCCAACATTGGAACAAATCGTTCCTCAGCCCAGACCGGGTCTATAAACACGAGCCAGTTCAGCATCCTGCTTACTATTGATACGGCATGATCTGAACCTTCACCGCGCGCAGTTAAGAGGCGTTCAATTCGAGACTTGATGTGGTCTGGAATTAGTGAGCCCGCGACCTCCTGCAGCTCTCTGGGCACTGCGTTTAAAAGGGCCTCAGTACACATGCCGACCGGGGCATTGATTGCATGGCCATATGTGCGCGAAGACTGTTCAATCAGTTTTCCACCTTGGTGGGTTTTACCAAGACCACTCTTCGCTGCCTCTGCTCCACCGCTCAAGATGCCTTCGACGATATAATCGTATACCCGCCAACCGAGATCAGCATCAAACTCAAGCATTGTCACCAGGTTCTGCTGGAGCCATCGGCCTAAGGTATGGTTCAGTTTGGCGATAAATGCTTGTGGGAGCTGTGCTACTCGGTTCAGGAATACCCGCCTCAGCCTGGCAGTGGTGTCTGCCGGAAACTCATTGATCATGGACGACCAGAGTGCCTCTGGATAGTCGCTAGCCTTTCCAGCAATCGTCAGCGCAGACAATGCCTTTCGCGGTTTGACTTTTACCAAGCCAGTGAAGGGTCGCCTCTCAGTAAAGCTGTCAAAATCACGCTTCAACTCTTCCTTTGCCTTCGGAACTACCTCGTTTATGGGGAGATCCAAGACTGCGTCTGGTTTTTCGTCCGTGCCGACCCAGCCGGTGTACGAGCCGTGCTCGATGACCGTTGAAGTCGCCCAGCCGTCGTTCCAATCAGGAATACCTTCAGTCATCACGGCAAGCCGTTCACTGTGAGCAGCTGCAAGTACACAACCTTGAAGTTCGAGATATCTCGCGTATCTAGCCGCGAACTCGCCTCGCAGCCGATGGAACTCCTCGTCAGACCAGTGGGCCTGCTGGTCGGGGCCTGTCAAGATGCGGTCGATGAGTTGATTACGACTCGTCTCAGAGAATTCTTTCCATCGGTCAACGATCAGAAAAAGCAGCTCTCGGGCCACATCAATGTCCCAAAAAGCTTCTTGATCTAAAAGTAACATTTGCTCGGCAATCGAGTCGGCCTCGAAGAGGTCGACTTTACTGAAGGCATAAAGCTTGAGCTTTCGGAAGAAGTACCGCTCCGTCGCGGGCCAAGTCATCGCATGCGCTATTGCAAGTACCGGCCATTTGGCAATCATTTGATCGAAAAGTTGAACAAACCAAGCCACCGCCTCCGCGGGTTTCGTGATGTACTTTTTCCCGTCAACTTCGCGTCCCGGATAGAAGGTCGGTGTACGGAAGTACATGGTCTCGATATCCCCCAATAGCCCTGAGGCGAAAGTAAGCTGCTCCTGCAGGATGCCAAATACCTGCGGTAGTAGGTCGTCGGGGATGTCTAAATCTTCGTCGTGCTTATCAAGGAACATGACTTCATACTGACCGAGGTCGCCGAGGTGAATGTCCATCCAGGATGCTGACGGAGGCTTGGACTGCCCCAGGCCAATCGGTCGCTTGATCTCCAAACGCGGAGTCGTAACCTTCCGGAATTCTCTTAGGACACTAGCCGTCCATCCTTCCACACTGATCCGTTCCCTCAGGCCAAACCATTCGCCATCCCACTGACGATTGCGAGGATCTCGATGGTGTTCGAGGATGAGATTCCAGATATGGCGTGCTCGTTTGTCGAGAGTTTTTGAGTGATCCAATTGCCACTCGATTTGTTGAAGAAGTCGCGGATGCAGACCGTTCTGTCGAATCGCCCACCAGGCCAGCACAGGGCTTACGATGGCCTTGCTGACCCAGGTGATAAGGTGAGCAAGCCTTATTGGCGTCGCCTCGAAACCTTCTGCTTGACGCCCACCGAGCCGATGAAACTCGTGTGGATTGTCGTCTTCGTCCCGCCAAACTAATAGATTGTCGTTGCTTACACCCTGCTTGCGATCTTCATCAGAGATATCGCTCAGATCGTCATCAAGTCCGTATGCAACCAAAGGGTCAAAGGTCTCTGCATCAACGCCATAGTCACGTACTCGTTCAGCCGATCGCACATACGCATCCATTACACATACCCATTCAGGATGCGGAGTCGGATCAGCTTCCGAGAATAATCTAGCGCCCTGTACCGTGCGAAGGGCATGAGCAACTTGGCCGCGCACATGAGGGGCAAGGACTTTCGGATCCTGCTGGGATTGAGCGATTACGGATGCACGCCATCTACGAGGATCATCGGCTCGCTCTGCCCAAGCTTCCATGCTCGTCCACAAGTCCGAGTGATCGGAATAGGCTATGGCTGTAACCCCTCGGTCACGCCATTTGGCTTCGATGTCCTCAGGAAGCCCACGGTCAAAGGCATAGAGTCGAGATCGATCATACTGGCCGTCATGGTTAAGGCCCTGAAGAAGATATTTGACGGGCGGGTCTTCTGCCTGATAGCCGACTAAAACGACGGTATGTCGTTCTAGGAGGTGCCTGATGAAGTTGGTAGCCCATCCTTCTGAGAGGTATGCACGTCCGAAGTCCGCGCTGCTAAGCACGTAGGGATGAGTTTCAGAGGCTGCCTCCACCAGTCGCCCGTGAAGATACGTGATCCCCTCAATTTTCGATCCGAAGTTCAGATCGGGAAAAGCAGGCGGCACGTGCCAGACCAGATGCCCCCCCACATGCCCGACCTCGAACAATCGGTCGAAGTTCGTCGTGACAATCTGTGGCACGCCGTTTTGACTTGAAGAAATCCGCTTAATCAGATCGTGTTCACGTCCAACATCTTTGATTTGTAGAGGAGCACTTAGCCGCTCCGTGACCAGAGCGTTAACTTCATCCTTACCGTATTCAAGGTGGAGGAGGTTGAAGATTTGGTCGAGTGGGACATTCGCAGCAGATTGATCATCCAGCCATGGCCGAAACGCGGCCATAATTTCTGAATCGGCTGGCGGGTCAAAAAACTCAATGACGTGCCGAGTAAGACCGATGAAAGTAGGCATTCCAGATGGTAACGAAACTCCGGCACCGCACAGAAATACGACGCGGCCAGCATCACAGCGCTCCAGGAGGATATCTGGTATCGAAGGGCCATCGGGATGGAATCTCATAAGGTCAATTCATCAATGCGTTAAAAGTTGTCATACCGGAGCCGCAAATACGCTTTCGACGGTAGGACTACAGATACTGAGTCGCACAGTATAGGCTTGCATCGACAGTGACTGCCGTCTCCATCCCCATGTACTAATGTTCATAGCTAATATCTGATCTGAAGGGTACCGGCAAGGGACCGCTTTTGGCCGTTTTCTGCCTGTCGCGACCGGTTGAATCCACAGTCGTTTTGAGCCGGTACGACAGGCAGAAAACGGCCAAGTGTAGACACGCGATAAAGACACGATTGCTTTAGGAAAGTATTGATAAAACCTGCAACGACTCTTGCTAGGGATTTCATGCGATGGATTGCCCCCCGACGCTATACACCAGTCGTCTTAACCGGTGGGCTTTAGTTTGCGATGCTGCAAGCGCATTGGGGATACGTTACCAAACATGATGATGAGCGCTACGAGCCGCACTTGTGTGAAGACTGCTTCTTTCAAACATGTGAAACTGCTTCTTTCAAACAATTGCTCATCTGAAACAAGAGCGGCACATTCCGAGTCTGCTCAGCGATGACGGACGTGAGGATGCACCTATGGTCGGGGACGATTTTAACCTGATCACTTAAGATGATTTTTTCGGTGACGGCCGATGAGCTGGAGCAGAGAATACTCTCGTTCTGATGGGAGCCTTGTGACCAATCTGCCACAAACGTCACAAGAGGACGCGGTCTTTGTTGTGTATCAAAAATCATGGGCGAATAGGCGTGACGGTTGACTGCTGCCTAGCTACTCAGCGCCATGACACTGCCGAGGAAAAATGCGATGCGCAGGACTATCGTCGGGCCCTTCAACAAACAGCGCGCAAAGCTTCTGCAACAGGCTTTGGAGTCGATGGAACGCCGGCTCAGAACGCCTAGCCGTACCGATCTTTGGCTGATCGCCCAGCTGCGTAAAAACGAGCCATCGCTCGAGCCCTTAGGGCCGTTAGCAGGTAAAAAGGTCATTCATAGCGCTGGCCCGCACCCGGATCAATCGCGAGATTGTTCTGGTTAGGAGGGCCTGAGGCGTTCACAGCAGCGGGCGCCTGAAATCCCGGCATCGTAAACGGTCCCCCCCACCCGACCCTGAAGTGAGCGGATTTTTGTATGCCTGTTTTGGCGGCTATTTTTGATGCCTACGGCACCTTGGTGAAAATCAGCGAAGGTTCGCACCCTTATCGGAAAATCCTCAAGCTGGGGATTGAACAGGGTCGCCGGCCCCAACCTACGGACGCGGAAGTGCTACTGTCGCGACCTTTAGACCTGCGCCAAGCCGCCAACATGTTTGGCATCCAGGTCGATCCGGATGTGATGGCGCAATGGGAGTTCGAGCTGTGCCGTGAGTTGGCTGAGATCCAAGCCTATCCAGACGGTCTGCGCGCAGTGCAACGGCTCCAGGCCGCCGGCGTGAAAGTGGGGGTGTGCTCCAATCTGGCGAAACCCTATGCCGCCGCC
>Ga0182005_1000342_pt1 | contig 26677 bp, 18 predicted proteins | sample Sormic07211103_1_FD_123021 | JGI IMG/M metagenome (GOLD analysis project Ga0182005, IMG submission 123021) | Rhizosphere microbial communities from Sorghum bicolor, Mead, Nebraska, USA - 072115-103_1 MetaG | ecosystem: Host-associated > Plants > Roots > Rhizosphere | place: USA: Nebraska...
CGTCACGATGGAAGAACCTTCGAGGTACGCCATGTTCCGCCTCAATGACGCGGTGCGCCGCTACCAGGCGCAATATCAATCGCAACCAGAATCGCGACGTGTCGCCGCCTCCGTCGCCACCCTGTCGCCACGCCCCAGGCCAGAAACGACGCGGGTTGTCGCCACTGTCGCCGCTGTCGCCACCCCACCCCAGGAGCCTACCAACCTCGCCCTGCTGATTGAGCAACTGCGGGAGGAAGGGGCACTGCTGCAACACCAAGAGAACTCCCTCCTGATCCGCCCGACACACTGGCAGCAGCTGGACAGGCTCAGCCCTCATTGGAAAGCCTTGCTGCTCTTTCTGCAAACAAACGAAAACGGTGATGACGATGGCCTTGGTCGGTCGGCGTGAGGGGCGCAACTTTGGCTACGGCCGCCAGCTGAGCTACGCCGGCCCACAAGCGCTCAAGGATCTGTTTGCCGGCGGCCACTTCGCCACGGTCAAAGCGCATAGTGATCGCTGGCAAGCGTTCGTACGTTGGTGTCGGTCAGAGGACGGTCCTGGTTACAACGATGCGCGCCAGATCGACCGACAGACGCTGCAGGACTACGCCGCGTATCTGCGCCAGCAAATCCAGCAAGGTGAACTCTGCATCGCGACCGCGCAGAACCGCCTGAGCAGCGTTAACCGCACCCTCGCCGCGCTGCGCGGTGATCAGGACGTCAGGATCGCCAGCCCGAGTCAGGCACTGGGACAAAAGCGCTCGACCGTACGCACCCGCGCGCCGGATGGCCAAGACCACCAACAGGTGCGGCGAGTGCTTGAGGCGCTGGGTGAACAGCAACACGAGCGGGTGGCCGCGATTGTCCTGTTGGCCCGAGCAACCGGCATGCGCCTGCGCGAAACAATCCTGGCTGACCTGCCACGTTTGCACCGCGAGGCCGAGCGCCTCGGCCGCATCAACATCCAAGACGGCACCAAAGGCGGCCGTTCAGGCGCATCAGCGCCGCGATGGGTCGTGGCCAATGAAGCGGTGAAGGCGGCACTGCAGTTTGCGCGTAAGGCATCGCCAACCGGCAGCCGCAACTTGCTGGCCCGAGACGAAAGCTACGCCGCGTTCCTGCAACAGACCGTGCTCCCCGCCCGCGAAGTGCTGCATGAACACGGGCTGAAGGGTTTTCATGAACTGCGCGCAGCCTACGCCTGCGAGCGTTACGAGCAGCTAACGGAGCATGCGGCCCCGATCAATGGTGGCCACTGCTATCGCATTGACCGCAACCTTGATCGACAGGCGCGGCAACAGATCAGCGTGGAGCTCGGGCATGACCGAGTCGATGTGGTTTCGGCCTACATTGGAGGCCGAGCGTGAGCAAGCCGTTCGATATGGCACTCTTCCTGAGCGGCGTACTGACCGGCTCAAAGGCCACTCAGCAACGCCACCTACGGCAAGCCCGAGTCATGCAAGCGGCCATTCAACAGCGATGGCAGCGAGATAATCCCTGGACCTGGCACCTCAAGCATGTGCGCTGGTTTCTCACTCAGCACCTGAAAGACCATTCCGACGCCACCCGGTATTACTATCGGCTCACAGCTCTATTGGTCTGGAAGCGATTAGGGAACGGCCGGCAATTGCTGATCAGTCGCTCGAATAGTGGTGGGTAGCGCCGTAAACCGATCAACACCGTCTTGTCTTCTACCAGGAAACCATCCTCGAGTCTCACCGCGGCATATCGCCCACAGGGAGCCCCTAATACAGGCCGTTCATCAGGTCGCGTACCCTAGTAGTAACACATACAAATGGACGCTGGATTTCCGGGATAGCGATCTCACCGGCTTGCCCCATTTGAACAGGGTTTCGATCGCGTGCTGGTTGAGAGAGTATTTCTGCGACGCCATGTGAAAGCTCTTTTAGAGCTGGCCGGAAAACGCTTTCTTGCTGAGCGCTTCAAACATAGGCTCACCAGAAAATTTAGTGAATGCAGCTTTTACACCCATTACTCGAACAACCAACTCACCAAATTTCTTTTGAAGAGAATAAGCTGGCAATATAACCGGAACACTATTACATACCGTTTTATTCATGTATGGAACAGTTGTATTAGACGCCATCTTTACCATGTAGTCTTTTTGAAATGACAATGCATACATAATGAAAGCAGGCACCACACTTTCAGAAGGTAAGAAGGCATGCAGCTGTTGATTGACAACCATATCCTCGCCAGCGACGGAGACCACTCCAAGATCGCCAACGCAAGTCATGACCACTGAGTTCTTAGGCACTACCCTGGCGCGCACCTCGGATATCTCACCTTCTGTCAGCCCCATAAATTGCGCTGACTTTAAAGTTACACCCAAGTGAGATATCTCACTAGTAGTTATCCATGGCACACTACCGGTAAAAGATTTAGGCTTGTCACGACCTGGAACAATATAACCGCATACATCCCCGATTTTTTTTACCTCCCACCCATTCAGATTAGTCACTGGATCACCAAACATATCCAGAAACACGGCGCGGAGAAATTCGTTCGTGAGGTGGATGGCTTGCTGGCGCTTGCGGCGGATGGCATCGGCTTTGTCGAGGATGGCGGCAATACGTTTTTGTTCGGATAAAGGGGGGAGGGGGATTTCAAAGTCCTCCACGATTTTCTTTGATACTTCTTTGAAGGTCGCCCCATTACCAAGGGTCTTTAATCTTTCCGAATTCGCTTTCATGCAGTAATACAGGTAAAGGCCGTCAACATCAGGGCCTGGAATCAAGCTCTTAAACCCTTGATTAGTGCACATATCTCTTCCAGCAATCGCGATATTTCCTATCGGCGCACGAGAGGTAACTAATACACTTCCCTTAGGAAGCATACGGGTAGCACTATTTTCATATCCCGCTTCCGAAATATACTCAGGAGCATCTTCAAGGATCGGGCCATCTAGATTGGAAACGTCCTTCGGTGTAATCCAAGGAAAATCTGGCGAGGCCCAGTATTTCGGTATGTCTCGCTTAGGCGTAGCTCCTCCAACCACTTCACAGCAATCCTTAAGCTTTACACTTACCCAACTCACAGCATCCCCCCCAGCTCATTCAAACCCGTCATAATTTCGCTTTCCAGCGCTTTGAGCTTATGTAGGATCACCTTTGGATCATCGTACTGCTCTTCCTGACGCACCATTTCTTTGTAACGGTTGATAGATAGATCGTATTTTTTTGAAGCAATGACTTGGGCATCAACGACAAAAGCCCTTTTAGTTTTATCACCAAAAACAGTGTTGATGGTGCTTGCACTGATATTGGCTTCTACCAATTGACGATAGTGCTTCCATTTAGCGATGGCGTCCGGCAGGTCGTTACTGCCTTCACCGCTCAGCTCGGTGCGTCTGTCATCTAGCGAGTAGCCATCCGCCTGCAAGTCATAAAACCACACCCGCTCAGTTGTGCCGCCCTTAGTAAACATCAGTATGGAAGTGGTGACACCGGCATAGGGTTTGAACACACCGCTGGGCAGACTAATAATGCCTTCAAGCTGGTTGTTGTCGATCAGCTCCTGGCGCAGTTGCTGGTGGGCCTTGCTTGAACCAAACAGCACGCCATCCGGGACGATCACGGCAGCACGACCACCAAGCTTGAGCGCGCGCAAGATGTGTGCGACAAAAAGCAGTTCTGTTTTCTTGGTTTGTACCAGCCCCAGCACATCGGGATTGGTGTTTTTCACATCCAAGCTGCCCTTGAACGGCGGATTGGCGAGGATGACATCGAAAAAGCTCTCTTCCTGCTGTGGGTAGTGCTCCTTGATCGACTTGCTCAAACAGTCCTGGTACAGGATGTTGGCGCCGTTTACCCCGTGCAGCATCATGTTCATGCTGGAAACCCGCAGCATGGTGGTGTCAAAGTCAAAGCCCCAGAACATCTGCTTGTTGAGGTGATCGCGGTAGGGTTCGAGCAGGTCGCCGCTGTAGTGCTCATTACCGTCTTCGTCCTTGAAGATACCGGCCTCACTGGAATGTACCCGGTTGAGGTATTCCATGGTGCGGGCGAGAAAGCCGGCGGTGCCGCAGGCCGGATCGCAGATCACATCAGTCGGTTGCGGGTCAATCATCTTGATCATGGCGTCGATGATATGACGGGGTGTACGGAACTGACCGTTGATGCCGGCGGTGCTCAGTTTACTAAGCAGGTACTCATAGATGTCTCCCTTGACGTCGCTTTGCGTGAGGGGCAACTCATCAACCATGGCAACAGCCGAGACCAGCACCGATTCGTTCTTGATCTCCAGATCGGCGTCCTGCATGTATTCGCCGATATGACCCAGCGCTTCCAGTGCACTGCCATCCTGGCCCAGCACATCGGCGGAATCGGACTTTTTCCCCAATTTGGAAAAGTATGGATAGACGCTCTGCTTGATGTGCTTGTGCAGCTCCTTGCCGCTGAGGTTCTTGAAGTTTTTCCAACGCAGCAGTTGCCCTTCAGGGGTGTTGGGAAACAGTCGATCGAAGCCCTTGCCACTGCGGTTGGCCTTGCGCTCGGCCACTTCTTCCTGCATGTCGAGCATACGGGCAAACATCAGGTAGCTAATCTGCTCGATAACGGTCAGAGGGTTGGTGATACCGCCCGTCCAGAACTTTTCCCAGAGTTTGTCGATATCGTTACGGATTTTGCCAGTCAACATCAGATGTTCTCGACTTCTAATTCAGTAATGGTTTCAATCAGGGCATCTTCAGATTCAGTGCCACTGCTGTCGGCGCCTTGCGCTGGGCCTACTGGGATAAAGTCGATCTCCAGCGCGGCTTTATCGGCAAAATAGCTGGGCAGCTCGGCCTTGATTGCCGGGGCAAGGTTCTTGAACTCACCCACCTGCTTGACTAGGTTGCCCTTGCCACTGACCAGTTGCCCTTCGGCCTTGGTGTAGGCCTCTGTCGCGGTATCCAGACCTTTCTTGATTCTCTCGAAGCTACCCAGAAAGGTGTTGAGCTTATTGAATACGGCCTCGGCTTTGTTGGCCAACGCTGCGGTGTGCTTGTTCTGGTCTTCGTAGCGCCACAACTGCCGCACGATATTTAGGCTAGTCAGCAAGGTGGTCGGGGTTGCTACCAGTACATGGTTTTCAATGGCTTGCTGGAACAAGGCTTCGTCGGCCTTTAATGCCTCCACAAAGGCGGATTCAATGGGGATAAACATGAACACCATGTCCGGCGACTTCAGGCCCGGCAGCTTATAGTAGTTACGGTCGGCCAGCTCCTTGATCCGACTGCCCACCGCGTGCACATGCTCTTTGAGGGCGAGGGCACGTTCGGCTTCGTCCAAGGCATTGACATAGCGTGTATAGGCGTTGAGGGAGACCTTGGCATCAATGATCAGATGCTTGCCCTGCGGCAAATAGACGATAGCGTCGGGCCGCTGGTTTCCCTCTTCGGTCTTGAAGCTCACCTCTCGCTGATAGTCCTTGCCCAACACTAGGCCGGAACGATCCAGCACGTTCTCGAGTATCAGTTCGCCCCAATTACCCTGCAGCTTTTTCTGGCCACGCAAGGCAGTGGAAAGCTCGTGTGCTTCGGTGGTGATTTGCTGATTGAGCACCTTGAGAGACTCAAGTTCTTTGCGTAGCTCGCCCTGCTGAGTGGTTTCGCGGTGGTGGATCTCTTGCACCTCCTTCTTGAAGCTATCAATAGATTGCTGGAAGGGGCTCATTACAGAGCTCAAGGTGAGCTTGCTGCTTTCTTGCAATGACTTGGCTTTGGCCTCCAGAATCTCATTGGACAGCAGCTTGAACTGTTCCGCGAGACTGGCTTTTTGCTGTTCGAAGCTAGCTACCTCACGAACATGGCTGGCATCGCGCTCGTCCAACTCTGTATTGAGCTTGGTGTACTGGCTATGGAGCTGTGTCAAACGTTCCTGTAGCGCATCGTGTTTTTCAGCTGCAGCACCCAGTGCTGATTTTCGCTCCTGCAGTTGCTCGCGCGCCTCTTTCTCGCCCGCTTCGAAGGTCTTGGCTTTTTTACCTTCCTGTGCCAGTTCTTCCTTCAGATCACTGACAGCCTTGCGCTCCTCCTGCACCGCAGATTCAGCCTGCCCGAGGCGATCACGCAGCTCCGATACTTGTTCTTTCAAAGCCCGAATATCGACCTGCGCGTTTTCATTTAGCTTTTCAGCCATATGACGCTGCTGAATGGCTTGTTGCAGTTTCTGAGCCAATGCGTCCAAATCTGCACTACGGCCGATCAACTCCGCAGATAACCGATCTGCTGTCGCCTTCGCAGAACTTAGCTGCTCCTGCACGCGACTTTCCGCTACCTGCTGTTGGTGATTAAGCAACTCTACCCCCTTGAGCTGTGCTTGAGTTTCAAGCTGCTCAGAAGTAACTTTCTCGAGCGCCTGCTGACTCTGCTTAAAACGGGCCGAGAGCTCGGTCACATTACGCCCTTGCCGCAAGCCCGCGAGCAGATAGGCGATAGTGGCGCTAGCAATCATTGCGATCACACAGATTGCTATGATGTCGGGGGTCCATTGACTGGCTGGCATGGTCACTCCTGTGGATTGGCAGGCGGGGCATCGGCCCGCAGGAAGGGTTTAAGCACCAAGATCAATTCGTTTGCATCACTAGGGGCAAAAACGCCGTCGATACCCTCATGGGAGATGCTATCGAACGGCGGCTCATAGAGCTTGTCCACTACGATGGAGCCATGTTGGGCGATGTAGTTTTTCAACAGATTCATGAAGCGCACCTGCTGGGCGGTGAGGCCGGGGTGAGCATGCAAAAAACTCTGGAAGTGCAGCTCGATCGCCTGAGGATCCAAACCTATGATTTCACGCACTGTCAGGTGCAGCTGATCTGCTGTACGCCCATAGAAATCATTGAGCAGATCCAGGCTTACGCCGGGATGACTGGTCAGGATGGTGGAAGTCAGAGTTTTCAGCTCGGACTCGGCAATCGGCTCGCCCTTGTGGATTTTCTGCAGTGTCGGGTTGGCCGCTAGCATCGCGGCGAGAATGTCCTTGAAACGCCGACGATAAATCATCATCTCATTGGCACCTGCGAACGTAACCTCCCGTTCCTTGACCTGCAGGCCCGTATCACCGGCTCTGGTGGCTGGCATGGCGTAGCTTCCTCCCCCACCACCCGCTTGGCGATACTTCATGATGCCGCGCAACTCCTTGCGCGCGCTTTCCAACTTTTCGATACTCGAATGCTGCCAGAAGTGAGCACTGCGTACTTCGGCAATCACCGCGTCCTTCTGCCGTACGGCCTGAATGTTGACCGCGAGCTTGTCCAGCTCGGCCAGCAGCTGATCACGTCCATCCTCGAAGCCACTGGCCTGCTCTACCAAGCTGCGCTCAATACCAGCCATGAGTTTGTCCAGTGCAGTCGCATGTTTGTCTCGCAGCACACGAGCCGACATCAGTGGCGCGATGGTGTTGGCCAGCAGGTGCTGGGTTTTCGCATTCAGTGTCTGCAGCAGGTTGGTTTGCTGCAGCTGGTGGACTATCCGCAGCTCCCGTCTGACGGCAACGCTGGTATCAGGCAGATCGTTGATATCCGCCCGCAGCAACTCGATCGCGGCATCGAAGGCCGAGGCATGATTATGCTTCAGCGCCACCTGCGCCAGCTCCAGACGCGCCTCGAAGGTAGTCTGCAACAGGGATTTTCCGCCGGTGTCCTCGGGTTCCTGATACTGCTGTTCAAAGAAGTCAAAGTTGCCGTAGTGATCAAAGATAAAGAACTCGGTCTTATCTTTGTCGGGGCCGAATAGGTTCAGACGCAGACGGGTACCGCGGCCGATCATCTGCCAGAACTTGACCCAGGACTTGACCGGTTTGGCAAACACCAGGTTGACCACTTCGGGCACGTCGATGCCGGTATCCAGCATGTCCACCGAGATGGCGATGCGGAAATCGTTGTCGGGCTTCTTGAACTCCTTGATCAGGCTGTCCACATGGGGAATGGCATTGTGGATGACCTTGCAGACCTTGGTGCCGAACTGTGGGTACAGCTTGCAGAACAGCTTTTCCAGGTGTTCCGCATGGTCCTGGCGCTGGGCAAAAATGATGGTTTTGCCAACCAGAGAGCCGGTTTCATCCTTGATGCCGTTGTTGAGCAGGTTTTCCAGAATGATGCGATCAGTGTCTTCGCTGAAGATCTTGCGACCGATGTCCTTGCCTGCGATGGTGGTGTTTTTGGCCTCTTCTTCCCCTAAGTCCTCTTCCAGCTGACGCTTCTGCTCCTCTGACAGATCGTTATAGTGGATGCCATCACGCAGGAAGTCGGTGGTGAGGTCCTTGACCCGGAAAGGTACCAGGTAGGGCGGCTCATTATTGGTGGCGGCATCCAGACCAAACTCGAAGGTCGGGTCGGTGGTTTCGCAATCGAAAATGTCGAAGGTGTTGCGGCTGAGAAACTTCACTGGTGTAGCGGTCAGCCCCACCTGCAGGGCATCGAAGTAATCGAACAGATCGCGGTACTTGTTATAGATACTGCGGTGGCTCTCGTCGGCGATGATGAGGTCGAAAAAGCCCACATCCAGCTGGGTGAAGCGGTTCATCATGCCCGGATAGGTGGCGATGTAGATACGCGCGGTCTGATCGACCTTGTTGGTTTCCCCGATCACGCAGCGCGGTTCGCTGGGCAGGTTCTGTTTGAAGGCCTCGTCAGCCTGAATACGCAGCTCCTTGCGGTCACACAAGAACAGCACGCGTTTGGCCCATCCGGTGCGCAGCAGCAGTTCACCCAAGGCGATGGCAACACGGGTTTTTCCGGTGCCTGTGGCTTGAATGATCAGTGCCTTGCGGCGCTGCGTCTGAAAGTGCGCGGCCACGGTCTTGATCGCCTCAATCTGATAGGGGCGATCGGCAATGCTGAGCTCAGGGTTGAACTTCTCCGGTTCAGCGGCACGGTAATGGCGCTGATAGATTAGGTAGTCCAGGCTGTCCTTGCTGTAGAAGCCGTAGACCGGGCGGTAGGTGTTGTACTGACGGTCATCCCAGATGAAGGTTTCGTAGCCGTTGCTGTAGAAAATGACCGGGCGCTGGTAGCCCATCAATTCGAAGCCGTCAGCATACAGGCGCGCTTGCTCACGGCCAGCCTGCAGGCTGACGTTACCGGACTTCTTGGCTTCGATCACGGCCAACGGCTGCCCGTTATCGCCCCAGAGAACATAATCCGCCTTGCCCTTGCCGGAGGGGTTGTCTGGGAAGGTCACTTCCACTTCATGTCCGACTTGCGCTGGGTTTTGGATATCCCAACCGGCTTGCAGAAGCATGGCATCGATCAGCAGGGCACGAGTTTTGGCCTCGCTCCACTGCAAGCTGTCGGCCACCTGCTGGCTTTCCTGCTTGCGCTTGCGCTGGTCGGGCCTGGCTGGCGGTTCGAGCTTGTCACTGTTCTTGGTGCGCGCGGACTCTAACTGCTCTATGACCCGCTGCAGTTCCTCCTGCTGCTTCTGAAGCTCTTTTTCGTAGCTGGAGACGGATTGTTGCAGCTGATTGAGAGCGGCCGTAGGATCCTTGACCTCGATAAGGGCCGCTATGGCGTCCTTTTGTTTGCCGTAATACTTGATGGCCATGTACATGGCCAGCTGATGAGCGGTGTTCAAGGCCAATTGGGCGTTGCGCAACTCGCCCTCGGCGCCGTGAGCAGCGTCGTTGCCTTGAATGCGCAGGTAGTTGATTTGATTGACTAGCGACTTATCGACGCAATCTACAAATACCGGGTTTTTGACCAGCTCATAGAAACTGGACTGCGGCAGCCGTGGCAGCAATTCCTCCTTGTAGATGGATTTGGTCATCTCTTCGGCGAAGCTGCGTAGCCTCGTTAGCGCACTGCCCGGATCGATGAAAAGTACGGCCTCGGCCAAGCCACCCAGATTGGCCAGCAACTCGTTGCCGGGACGAAGGAACTCGAAATTGACTGATTTCATATATGCGATTCTGTTCATACCGGTGATATAGCGAAGGCCGTGCCAGGTTCTACTCAATCCCGTACTTTTCTATCCAGTTGCTCAGCGTCTGTTGGCTTTTCAAGCCCAAGAGAGCGGCCGCCCGGGTTTTGTTCTGGCCCGTAACGGCCAGTGCTCCACGCACGTAATGAGTGGCAACACGAGAAATTATCTCTTGTATATCAATGCCTTGAGATACATCCATGGACATTACATCAGCGTCCTGCTGCGGTACCTTGAACAAGGCCTGATCTATATCGGCCTTGGTAATGAGCTCGCCCTGACACCAGAGTGCAGCACGCAATAGAGTGGCTTGTAGCTCCCTAACATTGCCACGCCAAGAGTGCCTGAGAATAAGATTCTTTGCTTCGGAAGAAATTTTCTTATGCTTGAGGCTGACATCCTGGCTGCCGATGCCAGCAAGCAACGTATCGGCAAGTAGCAACAGATCTCCCTCCCTTTCTCGCAGTGGTGGCAAGTGCAAAACACCAACCGCTACCCGATAGAACAGATCCTCTCGGAAGTGTCCCAGTGCTACCTCCACCATCAGGTTTCGGTGGGTGGCTGTAATCAAGCGCACATCGACTGCTTGCTCCTGACTGCCACCTACAGGGGTGAAGGTTCCCTCTTGCAGTACCCGCAACAAGCGGACTTGCACATCTGGCTTCAACTCACCAAATTCGTCGAGGAACAGTGTTCCACCGTGAGCCTGCTGAAATACCCCTGCTCTATCTGCCACAGCACCGGTGAAAGCACCTTTTTTGTGACCGAATAACACCGAATCAACCAACTCGGGCGGTATAGCACCGCAGTTAACTGTAATGAAGGGGCCTGCTGCTCGCGGCCCCGCATTGTGAATTGCCCTGGCAAACAGCTCCTTGCCGGTTCCGGTTTCACCATAGATGAGTACTGGCACACGTTTTTCAGCAAGAATGTGAGCTTGGGCCTTAAGCGCCAGCATCCGTTCACTCTGAGCAATGATGCTGTCGAATGCGGCATCAACAGGCACTTCCTGGTCAGCCAGTTTTGCCAGCCTGATACTGCTAATTGCATTGGCTGCAGGCACATACTCGACAGCGATTTCAAAGGGGATATCTACCTGCTGAACACCCTGCTCAAGCGAGGACTGATAAAAAGCGGCCGGATAACGGGTTTTACCCAGGAGAATCCATACAGCCTGCATGGCAGGTGTGCCAGGGCTCAGCAATATTGATAGATGAACACCCGCTTCCGTAAGGCGCTGCAAGTGCCTGTAGGCAGCCTGATAAATCTCACCGAAATGTACGGGGGAGGACAAATGCTCGTAATGCGCATTGACTGGGACATCGACCTGATCGCCAAGCCAGGCAAGGAAGGGATCAACACGCTCAGTGGGGTAGGAGCAAAGAAGCTCAACCGCATCAAAGGCTGCGGTACGCAGTGTAGACAGAATAGGCCCCAACTCCCCACCCGCCACAGCCTTTAGGTCATTGCCACCAATCCAGCAGACCAAGACCTTTTGCTTACTTGCTACCATCCCTGTCCTCCAAAAAGTCCTGCAACCAGCGAGAGCGCAGCATGCAGCATTAAGAAAGGCGGGGATATTCACGATCTCCGCAAGCTACTGCTCTCAAGGGTATCGCGCGCCTACTTGTATTGCTGCCGGCTATCACCGCCGAATGCTAAATCAGTTGTCTTTATACTTAAAAAGTGGCCATTTGACACCTGGACCAATGAACCATCGCAGTCTGCATGCTCGTCCGATCACCTTACCGCTAGACTGAGAACGCTTAGACTAGAGGCCATTACCTGGGGCGGTTCCGGGTGAAAAGGCAAGTGTAAGCTGGCCCACACCGATTGAAATTAACGCACCTCCGTGGCGACTCCCAATGTGGAAACATCCTGCAGCGCGCCCGACGGATTTGGATAAGACGGACAGCAGCCTCAACGGCTGACTAACCAGCAGTGAAAAACATCGCTCAGCTGAACCAGTGGTGGGTCAGATCACGCACTGAGATGTTCCCGCATGACAGAGAACAGGTGATCGACAATCTGCCCTGCCGAAAGGTCAGAAGCCGCTCGTGGTTTAGCGGTGTAGTGAGGGGTCAAATTTCGATAGAAGATCTCACTCAGCCACTTGTGCTCCATCCGCTCTCTGGCAGGCATGCAGGGCGCAGTCCAGGACAGCAACAGACACAGAAGCACCTTTTCTCGAAGGATGCCACGTGCGACATGATCGCTGGACTTTGCCAGTGCAGAAAACAGCTTCTGTAGAAAGCAGGACAGGTGAAAAAACTCGTCTTCGCCAACAGGATGCCCAACTCCCATCGAAACATTCACTTGGCAATTGAGTTTCGGTCTCGACTCACTGGCAGTTAGCGTTAACCTTGTCGGGTCCAGCAAACAGCTTTCAGCTACGTCGAGAATATCGGCTTGCACGTCTTCGACAACAAAAGCGAAACCTTCGCGACCGTACTCATCAAACGTCGCTTGGCTCTCGTAGATGATGATGCTCCTGGCCGCCAGCAGCTCATGAGACGCGTCATGCAATTCCACTTTAACGCCGAATCCAAGCCCTTCTAGGCGATTCAATGTTGGTAAAATAACGTCTATCAGGTGTGATCGGTAGTCTCGATTAGTTCGACCTTGATGGTTGAAAAACACCCCCTCCACTTCCTTGATGCCCCACAAGATATGACGCAATGAGGTGCTAGCTTCCCCATACCAGTCACGCAGGCGTCTTGAAAAGTCATCAGCCACTATCGGCTCCTTGGTCGTAGGGCTCTCTACTGTCGAGGACTTGACAGCCAACTCAGCTTCCAAGCGTTTTATTGCCCGCCGGTAAGTTCTGACTGAGGCTTGTTGCTCTTTCTCCCGACCGAAAATGCCCTGCGCAAAGTCATAACCATCAGTGAGGCTACTGAGTCGGGTTTGCCCTGGGACGTGATATTCGAATCGGGCAATCGGCAACCGGATGCCTTTACCAATAACTTGATCGCACCAGCTTGCGAAGGTCGGATCGTCCTCGCCAGCCAGACTCGGTAGCCTCTTGATAATGCGCTCAAGCACAGTCTCATCCAGCTCAGAACAGTCTGTCAGCAGGTTATAGCGGGCCAGAATAGCCAGTTGGGCTGCCCTGATTTGCTTTTCGCGATCCATTGTCTGTACTCCTTAGCCTTCTACAGAGCAGGACGCTCAGGTATCTGGATGCGCCCGCCATTTGTTGGCGAGAATGCCAGCAGGCAAGGCAAAGTGCCATGACCGCTTTGCACTGAAGGCTGGGGGATTTCATTCCCAATCCTGACCTGTGATCTCAACAAGTATCGGCATTACTGCGACTCATAGCAGATCTGAGTAGCGATTGCTGGCACCCGCGGGTCTCGCATCGTGCCATACAGCACACTCGACAGAGACGAGGCGATTGGCCGTCAGGTGAATGTGAAGGGATGTGATGGCCAGGGCATTAGAGAAGAACCCGCTGGTGGTGGAAAAAATGCGGTCGACAGTGCTGCAGTTGTCAGGCCGATTCAGCCGCTCGTTTTTCCAGCTCCTGTTTCATCTCGATGTATTCACGGAGGAACTCGTAGCCTTTCTTCGCGACGACGATGACGCCAACAATTGCGAACAGATTTTTCATGGTGCGGACTCTCGGAGTTACAGATCTCAGCGGCTTGGGTCGATGACAGCCATCGTTTTGCCTATTGATGAAACAAGCATGAGGGGCCTTCGCGACAGGGAGTGTCGTGATCGGTTGAGCCGACAGTTTTCGCTGAGAACTGCATCCTGGGCCTGAGCGCCATTCCGGATGCGGTGTTCAGAGCGAGGTTGTTGAGTAACCAGATGCATCCTGCAGGGTTTACTCGGTTTCGTATTTACTGGCGAGGCTCCTGAGCAACACGTTATTCATGTGCTTGGAATGTGTGCATATAGCGCCGGCTTCCCAAGGCTCTGCTTCCATCATCAGATACTGCTTAACACTGTCGATGGTGTTGTTCTTATAAAACTCTTTCTTCGCCGCGGGCATGAAATTACTCAGGCGGGAGTTCTTGTCATGGTTGATCAGGCAGAGATTGCCGAACGAATTCAGCGTGCCAGCGTCGAGCTGAACTTGTCCGTCTAATGGATGCTGCGGGTAGTAATGCTCTACCGAACTACGGAAGGTGAATTCATAGGATTTAACCGGCTCGCTTGCGCCGTGCTCAAGCCAAAGCAGGTAGTCCAGAAAGTTGAACACCAGGTTGTTTTCGATGTTGCCAAACGTCAATCTGGACTCAAATTTCTCCGCCGTAATGCTTTCGCGACGTGTCTGACATCCACCCTTGTTCTGATAGATGATCGCGTAGTAATCCAGGCCTGCCTCTGGAGCGAGAAAGCGGTCAAAGACAAACGCCTTGGCGACCGACTCCATTTGCTGAAGATAAGCTTGAGCGTCAATCTGATCAGCATGAAACAGGTGATGCAGCGCCGCATTCAGCCAGTGTTTGTAGACCAGCGTTGGCGTAGAAACATGAAATGCCGACAGCAGCATCAGAATGCGACGGTTGATGCCTTCATTACCGTCCTCTTCGCCGAAGGTATTCACATAACTTCCTCGACCAGCGCGGCTGCGCTCACCGCCCTCATTCCACTTGAAGCGTTTGAGGCTCCAGCCATCAGCGCCCTTGATGAACTCGCGCTTGATTACATACTGGTCAAACAGATACTTGCAGCGCAGCAGGCTGAAGGTAAAACGCTTTACCGCGGCCACTGGGTCGGGTTGTTTTAATACGTACTCTTCAAAGGTGTCGAGCAGGCGCTTGTCATCCAGAGGGATGTCCGCTTGGATATCGACGCGCAGCACATGCAACAGGAAGTTCGGGAAGTTGATAATCGTGTTGAAACGCTCTGGCGAGTCCTCACTTGGCTCATCCTGCTTCGCAGCGACCGGTGCCTTGGCAATGATCTGGTCAAGGGTCAAGCGAGTGTCCTGCTGGGCAGCCACCTCTTGCGTACTGTGCAACGCAGCCCGAAGCGAATCGAAGTCAGCGAGTTCAAACCGTCCCCAGTTCTTTTCGCCAAAAATGCTGCCACGCTGGCCAGGCGTGAAGCCCATTTGCACATAGCGCTCCATGTTGGCACAGGCTTCCCACACTGCGTGCAAGCAACTCTGACTCCGCTCGCAGCCCTGCAACTTCTCCATCATCCGCGCCTTCAGCACTTCGTGCTTTTCCAGCTGCTCACCGCGGTTGTTCATAATCTCGAAGTAATGGTTCAGGTCCGTATCAGCCGGCACCTTAACACGCATGATTTGTACGAAGTCAAACAAGTAGTCGGCGAATTGCTGAGGCGAAATCCCCTTCTCCTTCAGTTTCTGAGGCAATATTTTCTGGATCAGCCGATAGCCATTGAGGATGCCGATATTGATCTGCCTCTCGACCAATACCTCGGCAGGATCGTCGTTGAACTTCCCCTCGAAAATGGCCGCAAAGGTCGCGCGCGAATGTTCGCGGCTGTCAAAGTGAATGCTCAAAGTCGAATACCAGGCGAGATCCACCAACCGGGTGTTTTTCAGATACGACGTCAACAACGACAGGGTCGTCAGCCGCTGTTGGCCGTCAATGGTTTCAAACACCGGGGTTTTGCTATCCGGGCGCTCATACACCACCAGAGTGCCAATGTAGTAATTGCGCGCTTTATCAGAGGTCAATGGCAGGTAGTCGATCACGTCCTGAATCAGCTGAGTGATCTCACCCTCCTCCCAGGCGTAATTACGCTGATACATCGGGATAACATACTCAACGCTACCGCTCAGCAGCGCCTTGATGGAAAGCTGGCTGATTTCATTACTCATAATATTTCATCGCCTTGAACAGAGCCTCGATCTCACAGGTCCTGGTTGACTTCGTACCGCTCATCACCGCCAGGCTGCAGTTGATAAAGTCGGCAGGACGTGTGGCGTCCTTGATCAGCCTGAACAGATTGTTCTCCAGCACGTGGTTATCCATGCTTGCGAGCTGCACTACCTGCATCTTCAGACGCAGGCTATAGGCCCAGACGAAAACCTTTTCGATGGCGCGGGAGATATCCGCGTGACCAAACTTGTCGATGTAATAGATCAACAGGCAATCGAACATCGCCCGTACATAACAATCGCCGGTTCGGGTTCTTGCCGGGTAAGTATTGAGAGTATCCATGATAGTTTTCGCATAGCCATCGAGCCCTTCAGCCCCCACCAGTTCATGCCCGTTCCAGGACTCGGCGCTGATCCGCGCCACTTTGCTCTGGTAGTGGCTGATCAGCTCAAAAAAGCGCCGACCATTGATGATGAGCTGGTCCAGATGGAAGGGAAAACCGAGCTCGCGCGAGTCGATCTTGCGCTCGTACTGCCCGTTGTAGTTATCGACAAAATGGTGGGCGATGCGCAGTTGCTCCACATAGGGATAGCTCGCCACCGTGTCGATGTTCACGCCCTTGAACAAGTCGCTGTCATCTTTGCTGAAGTAACGAGCCGAAACCCCTTTCGACCAGTTGCGGATGCGGTACAGGTACTGGGAGAACAGTGTGGCCAACTCCTTGGAGTCGCTGTTCTCCCAACGCGCTACAGTTGCCGCCTTCAATGGCTCGTCATGCGGGCCGAACTCACGCAGATGATAAGCCTTGAGCAAATCATGGGGCTCCAGGTCCCGGCCCCGCGCATTCTGCGAGTCGAAGAATTGGAAGGCTTCCGACACATCGTTCAAGGCCACGGCCACGACCTGGCACTTGTTCAGGAAGAAGTCGATATGCACCTCGGTGAAGTCCGCACGGGAAACGATGCGGGCCACCTCAAGGTAATTGCTGTGGATATTCTTCTGCGAGATCTCGCTGCTAAAGCTTGGGTTCACCATCGCTTGCTCAAGTTTAAGCAGGCGCTCTTGCAGGTCTTTGCGTTCGAGCTTTTTTTCTTTGTTACGCTGAATCAACGCACGGGCCGCCAGCAGCAGGCTGACAGTCCGCTGCTGGCCGTCGACGATGTTCCTTGTCCCACCCTCTTGATGAAAAACGATAGTGCCCAAGCGGTAGGCGGACTTGTCCTTGTGGATGGCGATATCGGAGAACAGTTGGTTGATATTCTTCCCGGTCCACTTGTAGGGACGCTGGTACTGGGGAACATCCAGCGCAGAATCCATAAGCAGTTCATAGACACTGACGATCTTGCTGGATAGTTCAGTGGGTTGCGGCAGGTGAATCGCTTCCGTGCTCAGATTGGTCATAGCAGTCGGGTTCTTCCGGTTAGGAGTTCTTGCATCATGCCTTGCTCAGGAGAGCGGGTTAAGGTGGGCGGCAGACTCGGATGCTGCGCACAGTTAGCCGCTGAGTTTTCGGCGCCAATACTGGACGTGTGCACAGGTAAGCAATCCGCTCACAGGTTGTACCAGGAAAGCGCCACTTGGCTGGTTTTTGCCTATTTGCAAACCCGAGCAGGAACTTACCTGTACTTATATTTGACATATCGCCAAGCAACGTTTTCCTGCAAGTCGGGCTCAGCGTGTTTTCAGCAGCGCCTCAAAGTCCGAAGCCTGAATATCCGAAGCCCCACTCAACATGTCCCGCGCCAACGCCCGCCGCTTACTCAGCAACTCATCGAGTGTCGCTTCGAACGTCGGCATCTGCGCATCACGAACTGTCGGGTAGTACACATAGACATCCTTCTCCTGCCCAATCCGATAAGCCCTGTCAGTTGCTTGATCTTCCTTGGCCGGGTTCCAGCAACGGGTGAAGTGAATGACGTGGTTGGCTGCCTGCACGTTCACCCCAAACCCGACAGCGATGGTCGACAGAATGATGACTGCGAATCCCGGCAGCTCCTGGAATTGGTCGATCAGCCGCTGTCGGCTATTCGCACTCTGGCTGCTGGTACTGGTATCGCCGTTGATGACGGTTGCCCGAAACCCGAAATGCTCCTGGATCGAGTGCTGCAACTCCCGCTGAATATCACGCAACTCGGTAAAGACAATGACCTTGTCGCCATTTCCAGCTCTTTTGATCGACTCAAGGGTCTGCATCAACCATTGCAGCTTCGGCGAGTTGTCGCGCAATCGCTTGTCTGGCTGAACGCTGTAAGGATGAGCACAAATGAGCTTGAGCTTGTGCAGCAACCCGAGCATGCCGGAGGTCTTTTGATCGAGCTGTTCTTCGATCTGCTGTTTCTGGCTGTAGGCGGATATTTCCGACAGGTACAGATTGCGCTGCAAGGCGTGCATGCTCAAAGAACGGCACGCCGAGTCTTCAATTTTGGCAGGCAGGTCTTTGGCAATGTCTTGCTTGGTACGCCGCAAAGTCTGCGGATCGATGAGCCCTCTAAGGCGCTCCAGGGCAACCGTATCGCGCTCCAATGCGGCTTCGATTGGGCGCTGATACTCGCGACCGAACTGGTTTAAACCACCGAGAAAGCCTGGCTGAATGAAGTCGAAGAGACACCAGAGATCTATCAGGGTGTTTTCGACAGGCGTACCGGTGCACGCCACTCGAAATCTCGCAGGAATGGCTTTAATCGCCTGAGTCACCAGTGCCGCGGGGTTCTTCAGCTTCTGTGCTTCATCGCACACGACGATTGACCACTGCTGGCGCGCCAGGGAAAACTCCTGATCGCGAAGTGTCTCGTAAGTCGTCAGGACGATTCGGGCGCCGCCCATCCAACCTGGGCGCAGCAAATTCTTGATGCCTTTTGCTTTCAAGTCAGCAGGGATTTCTTCCTTCTTGAACTTCACTGCACTCAAGGCTGAGCCATACAGCTTCAACACTGGTAGCGCATCAGCGAAGAAGAACCGATGAAGCTCACGCTCCCAGTTATCAAGCAACGAAACTGGGGCGACGATAAGTGTCGGTTTGTCTTGTGGATATTTTTCCAGGTACCAGACAAGGAAGGTGAGCAACTGGATCGTTTTCCCAAGCCCCATGTCATCAGCGAGCAAGCAACCTGACACGTCCGTGGGGGACAAGCGGAACAAATGCTGCAACCACGCGACGCCTTGAAGCTGGTGCTCGCGCAATACGACCTCAGGCTTGAGCAAGCTGGGCAACTCTGGCGTTGCGTCCAAAGCGCCGCGTAATGCTGCCTGGCGTATCTGAACGTAGGTCGGCTCGTCGATATTGTGGCCGATTTGCAGTACGGCGCGGCCAACCTTTTCCAGCGGCTGGACCAGGCAGGTCTCGACAGGGGCGATCTTCTTTGACCAGGCATCAAAAAGTTGCTCGGCAGCGGCAATCGAGAGCGGTGTTTCGGACTCTGGCAAACAGACCGTTTCATCACCAGCAGCGCGAGCTTCGTCCAGTCGCTGCTCAAACGCTTCAAATTGAGCTCGGTCGGAAGGATCCCAACGCCCAAGGATTTCTGCGTCAATGCCCAGTGCCGCCACATCCTTCGGCAACCAGCTCTCGGTCGCCTCTTTGACGAGGAAAGGCGAAGTAATTCTTTCCGCTTCCCCGATGCCAGTCACACGGTCGCCGTAAAGAGACAGGTCCAGGACTGAGTCGAACTCAATACCGGCCGCTTCGTTTTGCCAACGCTTAAGCAGGTCGCTGATACCTGCCAACTGGCGCAAATCAAAATCGCTGAGTTCCAGCTCATAGCCCTGCCAGAAACCAGCTGGCATTCCAGCGGCCAACTTCAGTTGCAGTTCATGCACGAACGGCGCGAGCTCATAGGCCGCTTTGAATTCAACTTCGATGGGCGCTTGCGGCGTTGGCGAGATCGGTTCGAGCGTAAGATTTACCTGCTCGATGCGCTGTCCCGCTTCATCCAGTTTGGGCTCCAGATGAAAGCGATGAAAGAAAATCCCAGCCTCGGCCAGGTCGTCTTCATAAGTCTCGGCATCCAACACTTGCGCGGCACTTTCGCCGAGTGCGCTGTAAGGGTTGCGGACGAAAGAAAGAGCATCGTCGCCAGCGACCCGACGCCCGGGCAACGAGCGCACGTAGTCCAATACAGATTTGACTTCGGGATCAATCAGGACGTGTGTCAGCGATCCATCATCACCAGTCACCCGATATCGATCCTGAACCTGATTGGCACCGTCGAAACTTTCAAGCCAGTTTGCCGGCTGGCCTTCGAAGCTTGGTTCCAGCTCGATAACAGGCGTATTACCTACTGTCGATTTTCGCGGGTTGAGTCGCAAGCTTTCAGGTTTGATAACGACGGTCTTATCCAAGAAGCCATCCATACCGGCACCAGCCTTACGCGCCAACTTCCTGATGCTAGCCCAGCCAATCTGGTTAGTTACTTCACCCGGTTCATTTTGCTGATCCAGATAAAGTTGCCGTACCGCACCGGTCAGTTTCCACGATGACTCAGACAGAACTTCCATTGTTTCGTGGTACTGGACGATGGCCCCCGTACGCTGCACCTGCACATTTGCATTGGACTGCGGGTCACGCCATCCACTGACGGAGACTTTGAAGTCGTCGGAGGCAAGACTGCCCTGGCTGCTCAGTTGAGGGATGAGAGTTGTCTGTGGCGGTAACCCCAATAGCGGCAGACTTGTTAAGTGCTCTGGCTCATCTAGAAGCCGATAGAGCTCATCCCACGTCAGCAGCCAGCGATCGCTGAGTTGGGAGACGAACTCCTCTTCTTCCAACTGGTCCAGATAGCTTGCCAGCGGCCAGAACTCCGTATTTTCCGCCAAGCTCAGGGGATAACAAACGCCCTGCTCCTCAATGGAAAAAACAGGCTCAGTATTTTCTAACGCCGAATTCATCTGCAGGCCAATGCCTTTGAGGAAACGCTTGAGCATTACTGTCTCCAGAACCGGAGTGGCTGGTGATTGACGGGCTTGAAGCCCAGGCGTTGGAGCGCAGCAACGGCGGCCAGGTCGTTGTCATCGAGCTGGACCTGAAACGCACCGCCGCGCGCGCGCTGGTCATAGACTTTGTGTTTGACCGACTTCAGGGCGTCACGGACTTGGTCTTCGAAAGGCAATGGTTTGGCTGAACCTGGCGCTCCGGCCTGACTTTGCACACGAATACCCAATTTCTCGAGGGCATCATCGAATTTGCTGAGCCAGCCCTCTACGCGATTTGGGCGGCTAGGTGCAGGTGAATGCCGCATAGGATTGAAAGCACTTGCCTGCTTCAGATCTGCTTTAAGTGCAAGCTGAGATTTGTCCGGATTGAACGGCGAATTATCTGCTTTGTACACATAGCAGGCATTACCTGTTCCAGAAAACTCCACGAAAAAGTAGTTTCCAATCTGCATGACTACAGCATTATTGTGCCCGGGACCGCCTACCAACTTGCTCAAGCGCCCTTTGTTCTTCTCACGGAAATGAACGAAGTCCCGCCCACCGTCTTGCCAGGCGTCCGAGCCCATGACGATTCGGGTGTAGCTCATTTGGTTGGCAAATCTTAGCCAGTAATACAGGCGCGACTGATCAACCTCGGAGTCTCCCTTCAGCAGGTTGAAGAAGTGCTCCAGATCTTCCTTCGCGAACCACGCCACGACCATCGCGCAGACGTCTTTTTCAACATACTGCAGCCAGCTGTTTTGCCTCGAGCGGATTTGTGGGCTGCCCCAATTGTCGAGCGCGAGCTGCTTGAGCAGCGACGATGGTTTTTCTCGATAGGCTGCCCCGTGATAGCGCGACAGGCATGCACTCAGAATGTCGTTCATGTAGCGCGGATGCTGCCGGCCGATATCGACAAGGTCAGCTAAGCGCTGGGAGAACTCGGCGTCGTCCAACATGAAGATGCGGGATATGAGTACGTTAAAGATCCTTCGCCACAGCCAACTGCTGTCAGGGATCTGCGCAATCGTCTGCAATGTCGAAAGGTCGCTGATTTCACCCTTGAACATCTGGTCACCCAGCCTGGCACCTGCCTGCTCGGAAAAAAGTTCCTGATGCTGCTGGACGATATTTACCCACTCTTTCTCGCGTTTTTGCTGACCTCTGACGCATTCGAAGCCAAGCTGAACGTCTGCCCGCAACACACACCAATTGGCGTTCTGATCAGGCGTGGCGGCCTCGTACCCAAAGTAGCTAAAGCACAGCGCCAACCAATCTCGGCGGCTCAGTCTCCGTTTTTCAATGCGGTGATGGATTTCTTTATGCACTCGGTCAAAAAGCTGGTCATCGTCCAGTATCGGTCCGACTCGCTCACTCTTGTCCGAGAGACCGGCAAAAACCAAACGCCATTCTGAGGCGTTGAGTGGGAGTACATTGCGGAATTTGTTTATCGCAGCGCGGCGCTTTTCCTGAGGTGGCGGCAAAGCCTTTTCAGCGCGTTCAAATCTTTCGTAAAGATCAATTCCCGCAGCACCCAGACGGGGGAATCGCGCCAGCGGTTCAGGCGCTGCCCCGGTTCGATGCGTGGAAAGACTCAGGTTAATAGCGGCGGAAAGTCTCGCGATTGGGCTAGTCATCGGCTCATCGCCAACTGACACTTTTCCATATCGGTGTTATTGAACACCGGTACCTCTGGCTTGAGGTTGTCCTCCTTTTCCTTCAAGCCAAAGAACTGCATGCGCAACTCCACTCGCCGGCTCTCTTCCTTGGTGTCCTTTGCATTGTTGAACGACACACCGCCGGCCAGGAAAATCGATCTGATTTGCTGTTGGTGCTCCGGCGACAATCCGACTTGGAGCGGGCTGCGGCTATCGAGCAGACTACACATCACCCACTCTGAACGCTGCAGTGAAAGGTGCAGGTTATAAAGATAGGAGCCGTCGGTGTCTGTCGATCCCTCGATCACAACCTGTTTGAACCATTTACGGCCTTCTTCACTGTTAGCCGCGTCCAGAATCATCGGCACAACCTCTTGAAGTGCCGACTGGCCATCGTTGCTCAGCGCGTACTGGTTATGCCCAAAGCGGCCAGCATCCCCGAAGCTAATCCGATTGTCCTTGCAGTCCACGACGATGGTTTTACTGGCAGTCTTCGCCTTAAGGCTCAGGTGCTCGCAGATCTGACTGATGTCCCTATTACGTTGCTTCTCTCCCTGCTCCGCTTGGTTAATACGTTGCGTCACAGAACTCAAAGCCGCCACCATGACCACGAGAAAAAGAATCATCATCGCAGTCATCAAATCAGCGAAGGAGATCCAGAACGGCTTCTCTCCCTCGTCTTTTGAACGCACAACCGAAGGCATTTGCTTACCAAACATCGACTAGCCTCCGTTACTGCCTGATTCGTTCCATGATTTCGCCGAAGTCTTCGAGACTTTCCTTGACCCCTTCTACACCGCCAGCGAGGCTCTTGACTGCTTTATCGAGCTCGGCATCCAGACTACCCAGCGTTTGTCTCAAGGTCCGATCCATACCATCACCGAACTCTTTAAAGCCGTTACCCAACACACCACTGATGTTTTCCAGGTATTCATAAACTTCACGGTTAAGCGCCTGCATTCGCTCGCTTTGAACCTTCAGGTCCTGTAGATACTGGCTGCGGCCGCTGGCCTCCCCTTGTGCGCTTGCGACAACCCCTTCGATGACCGCGAGAGTTTTCGCCAGCGCTTCACGATTGTTTCGATAGTCCGCAACCACGGTGTTCAACTCACGTGATGCCTGTGCAAGCTCAGTACCTGCGCCCTGGACTGTGCCCATCAGCCCCGCCGTCGACTCACTGGCACGCGCAACGCTTTGTCCGGCCGTTTCAAACCGCTCAGCCGCCGCCCGCATCTTGTCTGCGCCTAGCTGCATGCTCTGCAAATGCTGCTCTGTTTGGGCACTCAATGCCTTAACGGTGTCCTGTGCAGATTTCTGTTGCTCTGACACTGTTTGCAGCAACGCCTTGACCTGTTCGTCAAGACCGCCCACCAAGTCACGGGTGCCTTGATGCAGGTCAGCCTGTGCAGCGCGGGTGGTTTGATCCATCTGCTGCTGGCCGTGCTCCAATTGCTTGAAGACTGCCGAGAGTTGCTCACCCAGCACCTCAACGGAGCCCGCAATTTTCGCCATGGTTTCCTGTTGACCTTGGCCGATGTTCAGCTTGATCGACTCAACAAAAGCCTGGAGATTCTCAGCCATTGCCTGTTGGCGAGCCTCGCTTTGAGCAAACAACTTCTCCAACTGCTCGGCCATTCGAGCACCTGCCCCCTCCCCTTCGTTGCCGATACGGGCAACCGAAGCCTGGAGATTGGCGAGCATCTCGTTCATCCCCGCTTGCATGGCGTTCTGTCCGGCCTGCATATCGGAGAGTAACTGAGCGATCATAGTCGAGCTGTTTTGGGTCGAGGACTCGCTAGCCGAACGCATATCTTGGATCAGCGTCGAAAAGCCTTGCTGCATCGACTGCATTGCGGCAACGGACTGACCCATCAGTTCGTGTAGACCGTTGAACTGTTGGCCGAACGTACCTTCCAGCTTATTCATGAAGGCAACTAGAACATCCTGAAGAAGGTTCTGTACTTGCCCTGACTGGTCGCCACTTGCGGCCTGAACCGCACCCGCAATAGCTTCAAGGGGGGATTTGAGACTGTTCTCAATCGCACTGCTTACCTGATCGGCCAACAACTGCCCAGAGTCACGGTAAGTCGTTGACAAGGTATCCGCTAATTTGAGGCTTTCGCGGACTTGGGTATCAACGAGGTTCTGCAGCATTTCCCGCAGATCGGTTACCAGGCTGTCCTTGAGCTGACGGGTTTGCACGGAGCTTTCAGCACTCGAGCGCACAAGCTCCGCTAGATATTCCTCACCGACACCGCTGTCGAAAAGCCCGTCGATGGTTTCGTTGAACGCTTCAAGAAGCCTGTAGCATTGGCCCAGACGCCACTTTTCAGTAATCGTGACGGCTATAGAGGCCATGATTGAAATAAAGGAGCCGATGAACGCAAACAACACGTCCTTGAGCAGCTTATCGACGCTGGCATTTACCTGCTCAGGGGTGCTTGGATCAAAATGCTGTAGGCCTAGCATCAAGCCGAAGAAGGTTCCGACAATACCGATGCCGGTCAAAATACCAGGCAGGTGTTTATAAAACTCGGTTCCCAGCGGGGTATCAACCACGCTTTGAGGTGAGAAAAAATGCGCGGCTCCGGCGGTGGCGCGCGACCGGACAAGAACCTGTTCTCCTTCTTGAAATTCAAACTGGTCGTGCAGCGTTTCAGCGTATTCGTGCCAAGAGTGCTCCAGCTTACTTCCATTGAACAGTTGCTCCAATTCAGAGCGCCGTTGAGACGGGGCGAGCGCTTTCACACCGTGCACACGTTTAGTCAGTTTTTTCAGCTGACTGCTAAGTTTGAAGGATGGACAAAAATAACGGACAAAGTACCAAGCGCACAAAATGAAAACGAAGCCAACTACCGTTATTGGCGCGATCAGCTGCTCGGAGCTTGCTGCACCCCATAGATGCAACAGCGTCGAAAAATCCATACTTTCCGCCTTCAATTTAGCAATTTTTGATGTTCGGGACGCTTGCAACAACCACATTGATGCGTCAATCGCCAATCCCGTTGGTGATCGATGACAGCACCTTGCTCGGCACGCGTTTTTCAGGGCACAACAAAGTCGGAAAGGAAGGACGGTAGTTTCACTACGACTGATCAGGAACCTTCCGTGGACAAATGTTAGAAAATCATGTCCTTATGCCAGCACCTTAGCCTGAGCCTTGCCCGTCGTAAAGCCGGACGCGATCAATGGATCCCTGATCTGAGAGATCCGATAGGCTTATCGGCTGTGTGCTCCGCGACCACTGTACAGAGACACCAAATCCCCTCCAGCCCCTCTGCAATTTAATCCGTGTCGAAACTTTGATTCTGCACAGCCAATTCGCGAACCATCAGCTCAATACGAGCGACATCTTGAGGAGTTGGAGCACGAGCGCATTTGCCGTACGCGACAGCAATAAGGCACGCGCCGACTCGCCAGAGCGAGTGAAGGAATGAACCAAGCGCCAGCAATCGCTATCAGTAGCCGTTGGTTCCACTGAAAGGTGAAATCCGAAGTACAGCTGTGGAATTGAACTTTGGTCGACGTAAAGGCAGGAATTTAAGAAGATTCGCGAATGGTATTCCATAAGGTATTCCAATAGAAAATCCAACCGAAAATAATCAATAAAAATCAATACGATACAGAATCAATTCAGATTACCCCGGCCCACCAATTGAGACACCAACGAAGCCCGCCTTGTGTGGGCTTATTCTGGCTGTATCGCAAGCCCTGCAACCGTCTGAGGCTGGACCCGGGCCAACGATCAGTACTTGATATCCCGGGCCGTGCGACGGGTATCCTGCTTGGTGCTGCGCTTGTCCTGGCGACATTCAACATTGCTCTTGTCACTGCCCTTTCTGCAGGCATCCTTGGTTTGCCGGGCAGTGGATCGCCCTTCCTGTCTGGTATCGCGAGCTTCACGCCGTTGTTCACCCTGCTCGGTCGCGTAGACGGGTAGCGTCACCCACTGCACACCAGCGGCGATGAGCAGCGTCGCCAGGGCCTTCAAGTAGTGCTTGCGAATCATGACTTTTCTCCAATTCAACATCGCTCGATCGCTTCGTTCGCTCCCCCAAGCATTCAGCGAAAACGTGAGTTACATCGTACGCCCACAACTCACAAAAGCACTTTGTGGCAGGTAAAATCTGACGATAGGGTCACAGGGACAGTCGCGCAATGCCGTTATGTGCACATCCGCCCCTAAAACTGCCATCACCTCGGAGTAGCCCATGCGCCAAGCCCTCCTGATCATCGACGTACAACCCAGCTTCGCCCCACCACAGTGGCTGGTCGAAGGTATCCAGGCACTCCTCGGCACCCTGCCCAGTGTCGCCACGGTCGAGCGTCACGACGAGTCCATAACCCCCTTCGAAAAACAGCTTGGCTGGCACCCCGCGCCGGACGATGACAGCCTGATC
>Ga0182005_1000343_pt1 | contig 26647 bp, 29 predicted proteins | sample Sormic07211103_1_FD_123021 | JGI IMG/M metagenome (GOLD analysis project Ga0182005, IMG submission 123021) | Rhizosphere microbial communities from Sorghum bicolor, Mead, Nebraska, USA - 072115-103_1 MetaG | ecosystem: Host-associated > Plants > Roots > Rhizosphere | place: USA: Nebraska...
CCGCACGACTCCGCCATGTAGAAACGCGAGATGCGGTGGCAGGCGCGGACCATGCAGGTGGTCTCGTCCATGACGATCACGGCACCGGAACCCAGACCCGAACCCGCCTTCTGCAGCGAGTCGTAGTCCATGGTGCATTCCATGATCTTCTCGGCCGGCAGCACCTTCATCGAGGAGCCGCCCGGGATCACCGCCTTGAGCTTGTTGCCGTTGCGCACGCCACCGGCCAGCTGCAGCAGGTCGGCGAACGACGTGCCCAACTTGATCTCGAAGTTGCCCGGGTTGGCCACGTGGCCGGACACCGAGAAGATCTTCGGGCCGCCGTTGTTCGGCTTGCCGATGTTGAGGAACCACTCCGCGCCGTTGCGCAGGATGGCCGGCACCGAGGCGTAGGTCTCGGTGTTGTTGATCGTGGTCGGACGACCGTACAGGCCGAAGCCGGCCGGGAACGGCGGCTTGAAGCGCGGCTGGCCCTTCTTGCCTTCGAGCGATTCCATCAGCGCGGTTTCTTCGCCGCAGATGTATGCGCCGGCGCCGAGCGCGTTGAAGATGTCGACATCGATGCCGGAGCCGGCGATGTCCTTACCCAGCAGGCCAGCCGCGTAGGCTTCCTTCAGGGCTTCTTCGATGTGCTCGAACGGCTCGTGATGGAACTCACCGCGCAGGTAGTTGTAGGCGACGGTCGAGCCCGTGCAGTAGCAGGCGATGGCCAGGCCTTCGAGCACCGCATGCGGGTTGAAGCGCAGGATGTCGCGGTCCTTGCAGGTGCCCGGCTCCGACTCGTCCGAGTTGCACAGGATGTACTTCTGGCCGGGTGCCGTGCGCGGCATGAACGACCACTTCAGGCCGGTCGGGAAGCCCGCGCCACCGCGACCGCGCAGCGCGCTCTTCTTCAGTTCTTCGATCAGCGCGGCGGGATCCGGCTTCTCGGCCAGGATCTTGCGCCAGGCCTTCCAGCCATCCATCTTCTCGTAGCTTTCGAGCGCCCACGGCTTCTCGAAATGCAACGTCGTATAGACGACCTGGTGTTCCTGCGGTGCGGGTCCGACCGGACCAGTGGTGCTAGCCATTGCCCTTACCTCACTTCAGACCGTCGAGAATGGCGTCGACCGATTCGGCCGTCAGCTTCTCGTGGTAATGACCATTGACCACCATCATCGGCGCGCCGGCACACGCGGCCAGGCATTCCTCTTCCTGCTTGAGGTAGATGCGGCCGTCGGCGGTGCTCTCGCCCGTCTTGATGCCCAGCTTCTTCTCGCACTGACGCACGATGCCTTCGGCACCGTTCAACCAGCAGGAGATGTTGGTGCAGATGGCGACGTTGTTACGACCGACGGGAGTCGTCTCGAACATCGAGTAGAAGCTCGCGACTTCGTACGCCCAGATCGGCGGCAGGTCGAGGTACTTGGCGACGGCGGTGATCAGCTCGTCGGTGAGGTAACCGACGTTCTGCTCCTGCGCCGCCATCAGCGACTGGATCAGCGCGGAACGCTTGCGATCCGGCGGGAACTTGGACACCCAGTGATCGATGTGCTGACGGGTGTGATCGTTGAGCACGGCGAGGGGATCGACGTCCTTGACCTGCTCGAATTGACCGGTGGCTTTCATGATTCAGTTCACTCCGTCGACTTAGCGGTCGACTTCGCCGAAAACGAGATCGTAGGTGCCGATCATCGCGACGACGTCGGCGAGCATATGGCCCCTCACGATCGCGTCCATGGAGGACAGATGCGCAAAGCCGGGCGCGCGCAGATGCACGCGGAAGGGCTTGTTGGCACCGTCGGACACGAGGTAGCAGCCGAATTCGCCCTTCGGCGCTTCGACGGCGGCATAGGTTTCACCGGCCGGCACACCATAGCCCTCGGTGAAGAGCTTGAAGTGGTGAATCAGCGCTTCCATGTCGTTTTTCATCTCTTCACGACTGGGCGGAGCGACCTTGTAGTTCTGCGCCATCACCGGACCCGGGTTGGCCTTCAGCCACGCCACGCACTGCTTGATGATGGCGTTCGACTGGCGCATCTCCTCGACGCGGACCAGGTAGCGGTCGTAGCAGTCGCCGTTGACGCCGACGGGGATGTCGAAGTCCAAGTCCGCGTACGCGGCATACGGCTGCTTCTTGCGCAGATCCCAGGCGATGCCCGAACCGCGCAGCATGGCGCCGGTCATGCCCCAGGCCTGGGCCTTCTCGGGCGGAATCACACCGATGCCGACCGTACGCTGCTTCCAGATACGGTTGTTGGTCAGCAGCGACTCGCATTCGTCGACGCGCGCCGGGAAGTCGTTGGTGAACTCGGTGAGGTAGTCGAGCATCGAGCCTTCGCGCCAGGCATTGAGGCGCTTGAGGTCGCCGCCCTTGTGCCACGGCGACTCGCGATACTTCGACATCTGCTCCGGCAGGTCGCGATAGACGCCACCCGGACGGTAATACGTGGCGTGCATGCGCGCGCCGGACACCGCCTCGTAGACGTCCATCAGCTCTTCGCGCTCACGGAACGCGTAGAGGAAGACGGCCATGGCGCCGAGATCGAGCGCATTCGAACCCACCCACATGAGGTGGTTGAGGATGCGGGTGATCTCGTCGAACATCGTGCGGATGTACTGCGCGCGAACCGGCGCCTCGATACCCAGCAGGTTCTCGATGGCGCGCACGTAGGCGTGCTCGTTGCACATCATCGACACGTAGTCGAGGCGGTCCATGTAACCGATGGACTGGTTGAACGGCTTGGACTCGGCGAGCTTCTCGGTGCCACGGTGCAGCAGGCCGATGTGCGGATCGGCGCGGACGATCGTCTCGCCGTCCATCTCCAGCACCAGGCGCAGCACGCCGTGCGCAGCGGGATGCTGCGGGCCGAAGTTCATCGTGTAATTGCGAATTTCTTCCACGGCTTAATTCTCCCGCCAGTGATCGGCGGATTCCGCCCTGGCCTGATCGAGATCGGCGTCATTACGGATCGTGCGCGGAACGAGCACGCGCGGTTCGATCGAGACCGGTTCGTAGACGACACGCTTCTGTTCGGGGTCGTAGCGAACCTCGACGTTGCCGATGAGCGGGAAGTCCTTGCGGAACGGATGGCCGACGAAGCCGTAATCGGTGAGGATGCGGCGCAGATCGGGGTGACCATCGAAGATGATGCCGAACAGATCGAACGTCTCACGCTCGAACCAGTCCGCGCCCGGGAAGATCGGCGTGATGGACGGAACGACCGGGAACGCGTCGTCTTCGCAGAACGCGCGCAGGCGAATGCGCTGGTTCAGCTCGATCGACAGCAGGTGGATGATCGCGGCGTAGCGGCGCGGCTGCTCGACGTTGCGCGGACGCTCCGCCCACGTGAAGCGGCCTGCGCCCTGCCCCTCGACGCCGCGCGAGAAGCTTTCGCCGTGCGCGGTGTCGGTGTCCCACTCGGTCTGTCCGTAGCTGAGGTAGTCGATACCGCAGACGTCGATGACGATCGTGAAGCGGAAGCCGGCTTCGTCGCGCAGCGCGGTGGCGACGGCGGTCAGGTCGCGCGGAGACACCTCGGCGGTGACCTCGTTGCGTTCGACCTTCACCGTCAGCATGTCGCCGAAACGCGCGGCGAGCCGTTCGACCAGCGAGGTCTCGTTAGTAACGCTCATGTTCGAAGCCCTGTTCAGCGCGCGATCGTGTGGGTGCGACGGATCTTCTTCTGCAACTGCAGGATGCCGTGGATCAGCGCTTCGGCCGTCGGCGGGCAACCCGGCACGTAGATGTCGACCGGCACGATGCGATCGCAGCCACGAACGACCGAATACGAATAGTGGTAATAGCCGCCGCCATTGGCGCAGGAGCCCATCGAGATGACCCACTTCGGCTCGGGCATCTGGTCGTAGACCTTGCGCAGCGCGGGGGCCATCTTGTTGACCAGCGTACCGGCGACGATCATCACGTCGGACTGGCGCGGGCTGGGACGGAAGACGACGCCGAAGCGATCGAGATCGAGGCGCGCGGCACCCGCGTGCATCATCTCGACGGCGCAGCAGGCCAGACCGAAGGTCATCGGCCACATGGAACCGGTGCGGGCCCAGTTCATCAGCGCATCGATGCTGGTCACGCCGAAACCGCGGTTGACGACCGGTGCGTCACCGTTGGGGCGCAGGATGTCGTCGACGAGGTTGAGCGGCGCCGGGTTGTGCATCACCCGGTCGATGGTGGTCATCACTCCCATTCGAGTGCTCCCTTCTTCCAGACGTAAGCAAAGCCGACGACAAGCAGCGCGAGGAACAGCGCCATCTCGACCAGGGCGATCAGGCCGATCTTGTCGAACACCACCGCCCACGGGAACAGGAAGGCGATTTCGAGATCGAAAATGATGAAGAGGATGGCGATGAGGTAGTAGCGCACGTCGAACTTCATGCGCGCATCTTCAAAGGCCTCGAAGCCGCACTCGTAGGGCGAGAGCTTCTCCGCGTCGGGACGGCGGGGACCGGCAAGCATGCCGAGCGCCATCAGGACGATACCTAGGCCAACGGCCACGGCAATGAACAACAGGACGGGCCAATATTGGGCAAGCACGATGCTGCGTACCTCCGCGCCTCACTGGGCGCATCAGTGACCGTCGGCGGGGACGAGCGGTCCGGCTAGGGTCGCCGGAGTTTTTTTCGGATCGATCCAAATGGATCGATCCGAGCCGACGCGACGGGCGCGCCAACGACTCCGGATATCCACAATCTCACGTTGGGGAACCGAACTATTGTACCAGTGCGTGCAGGTATACCTACAAGCCTTAATGCGGGAAAAACATCACCGCGTGAGGCAAAAACCTCACCCCATGCATGCAATCGCAGCGTTTTGCGGCGGGAAGACCTCGGAAGGGCGCCGGATGCGCCCTCCTCTCACATGGTCTGGGTCGGACGCTCGGAGGCGAGGCTACCGGCGAGAAGGGCCTCGATACGCTGACGGGCGGCTTCGCTCTCAGACGATTCGTTGAACTGGATCCCGACGCCGGCCGTACGATTGCCCTGCGCGCCGACGGGGGTGATCCAGACGACCTTGCCCGCGACCGAAAGGCGCTCGTTTTCGTCGATCAGGGTGACCAGCAGGGCCACTTCGTCGCCCAGGCTGTAGCGCTGCGCCGTGGGCGCGAACAGGCCGCCGGTCTTGAGGAACGGCATGTAAGCGACGTAGAGCGCGTTCACATCCTTGATCTTCAGCGAAAGGATGCCCTGACGCGGCGAGGAGACGTTGGCGTTCATGCAAGCGGTTTCCCTGTAATAGCGGCCATCCTAGCTAGCCGATGGGCCGGGCCACAAGCCCGACTGGCTCCGGATCCTGGCATGCCCAGCCATAGTGGTCGTAGATCCAGGGCGTGGATAAGTCGGCGGTGAGCTTCACGAAAGCCGGACCCGGCGCATCGCGCAAACGCAGCAGCCAGCCGTCACCAGAGGATTCCAGCGGCGCCTCGCGCCACGGCCACGCGACGACACCCTGCCCGTCCGCCAGCACGACGCGCAACCGGCGGCGCGCCAGCACGCCCGGCCGCCACGGCAGGAGCAGGGATCCGACACCGGGCGCCGCGGCGGGCCGGTCGAAGCGCTCGGGCCGCGACGCCACGCCGAGCATGCGTTCGCGACTGAGCGCCATCTGAGTGTGGTGTTCGAGCACGGCGGCCAGCTTGGTGGCCTGCCGCTCGGCATCGAGGTCGGGCACCCACAGGTCGTCGGGCGCACTGCGCTCCGTGCCGTGCACCATATAAGTGAGTACGTCCGCCATTGAACCGGCCGCCGACAGCGCCAGCCGGGCAAGAACGTGGGCGGAGCCGTGATCCGGATGGGTATCGCCCAGATCGGGAATCACCACCAGGGTCGGCCGGACCCGCTCGATCACCCGCCGGACGGCGGTCACGGCGGCGGTATGCCGCCGCCTGAGCTCATCGGTCACCTGCATGTCATGCCAGCCCAGCGCATGCAACTGGTCGGGCGGTACACCCAGGCGCCCCAGGGCCCCGGCCACTTCGAGACGGCGTCGCGCACCCCAGCGGGCACGCGCCGGTGCATCGATGATCACGCGCCGCTCGACCCAGCGCTGCGGCCAGGGGTTGTCGTCGCCATCGGTCAGCAGGAGCACGTCGGCCCGCCCGCCCATGGCCAGGGTGCGCTGGATCAGCATGCCCGCGGCGAGCGACTCATCGTCGGGGTGAGGCGCAACCACCAGAAGCCGGGTGGCGCCGTCGATGACGGGGTCACGATACAAAGGGTCTTTCCTCACACAAGTGACGGGCACGACCATTAGGACCGAATGGCCGGTAAGGCCGCGTCAACGCCAGGCGGCAAGCAGTTCGAGAAGAATGAGGTCGACACGCAGCGGACCGCGCAGGGCGTCGCGGGCCCGGTTGACCCGCCCGTACCAGTGGTCCAGTGCCTCGTCGTCGAGCTGACTTTCGAGCGGCGCGGGCTTTCCGGCCGTACGCGCACGCAGCTCGTCGGTCACCGCCTGCGCGGCGAACCAGAGATAGCGCGCCGGCTGCGCGGCCTGCCAACGCTTGATGACCTCCATGGCGTCGCCTCGGCCCGCGGCAAGCGCCTTCAGATCGTTGCGTACCTCGGAGCGCTGTTTGAGCGCACCGTCGGCGGACCACTCGCGCGCCATGCCGGGGTTACCGCCGGCCGCCTCGAGCGCGGCCGGCGCGTCGGAGACGCCTTCGGCGCGTAGCCAGGCCAGCGACACCTCGCGCGAGGGAACCAGAAAATCGATGCGCTGGCAGCGGCTGCGGATCGTCGCCGGAAGCCGCGCGGGCTCGTCGGCCACCAGGATCAGCAGCGTTGCCGGCGTGGGTTCTTCCAGCGTCTTCAGCAGGGCGTTGGCGGCGGCGGCGTTCATCGCGTCGGCCGGATCGACCGTGGCGATCTGCCAGCCGCCGAACTGACTCGACATCGCCAGCCGGGCCGACAGGTCGCGGATCTGGTCGACCACGATCTCGCTTCGGGTGACGCCGTCCTTGCGCAGGCCGAACGTCAGCGTCACGACATCCGGATGGGTGCCGGCGGCCACCAGGTGGCAGCTGCGGCAGATACCGCAAGGTACGCCATCGACCGGTTGCTGACAGAGCAGGCCCTTGACGAATGCCGCCAGAAAATCGCGCTTGCCCAGCCCCGCGGGCCCGGCCAGCAGCAGCGCGTGCGGCAGCGCATCCCGCTCGCGGCGGGCCTGCAGGCGAGCCCAGGCGTCCTCGTGCCAGGGGCGCGACGTCACGCGGTCACCGCCGCGATGACGTTCATGGCCCGGATCCGGCTGCGCTGGAGTGTCGTCACTGGCATCGCTTCAACTGGTAGCAGGCCACGGCCCGGTTATGTTCTTCGAGGGACGACGAGAAGACGTGGCTGCCGTCGCCTTTAGCGACGAAATACAGCTCCTTGCCGTCCGCCGGATGCACCGCCGCCAGGATCGCCGCGCGGCCTGGCAGCGCGATCGGCGTCGGCGGCAGACCCGTCCGCGTGTACGTATTGTAGGGGGTGTCGGTCGTGAGGTCGCTCTTGTGGATGCTGCCGGCGTACGACGCGCCCATGCCATAGATCACCGTCGGATCCGTCTGCAGCAGCATCCGGCCTTCGAGACGACGCACGAAGACGCCTGCGATTCGCGGACGCTCATCCGCCCTGCCCGTTTCCTTCTCGACGATCGAGGCGAGGATCAGCGCCTCGTAGGCGCTGGCCAGCGGGAGATCTTTCGCGCGACCGGCCCAGGCGGCATCGAGCGTCTTGCCCATCGCCACATACGCTCGCTTGAGGATGCTCGACTCCTTGTCGCCTTTCACATAGGCATAGGTCTCGGGGAGGAAGCGCCCTTCCGGGTTGTCGCCCTCCGGGGCGCCGATCAGGCGCATGATCGCCGCATCGTCGAGGTCCGCGGTGTCGTGGGTCAGCGTCGGCACCGCCGCGAGCGTGCGACGCAGGTCGGCAAAGCTCCAACCATCCACGATGGTCAGGTTGCGCTGCAGGACACGGCCATTGGCCATGTCGCCGATGAGGTCGCGCGGCGTCATCCCGGGACGCAGGGCGAACTCGCCCGCGTGCAGGCGGCCCGAGGCGTGCATCTCCATGGAGAGCACGCGCCAGTACAACGAGGGCGCCGCGGTCGCATGGCGGTCGCGCAGGTCACGCACGATGTCCCTGAATGACGCACCGCGTGCTACGTCGATACTCTGCCCGGCGGCGGGAATCGCCAGCGGGGTACGGGCGAAACGCGCCCAGTCGAACCAGAGCCAGGACCCGGCGGCGATCGCCGCGACCAGCACCACCAGCAAAATGACACGCCAGAGGGCGATGCCGCGCACTTTCATCGATCGGAATCCTCGAAGCCGACAGGCAACGGCAGGCCCAGACGTCCCCAGTGCGCCTGAAGCGCACGCGTGACGGGACCGGGCTGCCACGACCGGGTCGCGAAGACCCGAACGGGAAGCATGCCCCGAACGGCCGACGTGAGGAAGACCTCGTCGGCTTCGGCAAGGCGCGAGGGACTGATCGGAGCCACCTCGACGTTGCGCATGGCGAGCACTTCGGCACGCGCCACACCGGCGACACCGCAGCGATCGACCGGTGGCGTCACCAGTCGCCCATCGAAGACGGCGAACACGTTGGCCGCGGTGGCACAGACAACGTCGCCGCGATCGTCGAGCATCAGACCCTCGGTCCAGGTCGCATCGGACCATTCGGCACGGGCCAGCACCTGCTCCAGACGATTGAGATGCTTCATCCCGGCCAGCAGAGGCTGCGTGGCGAGGCGGGTGTCGCAAAGACGGACGGAAACACCCTCCGCGTAAGCGCCGGCATCCAGCGACAGCGGAGCGACCTGCACGACCACGCGTGGCCGTTGCGGCTGTGGCGGCGCATACCCGCGCATGCCATCGCCACGGCTGAGCGTGACGCGGACCACCGCATCGCTCAGGTCCGTGGCAAGGCGCTCCACTTCAGCGAGGATCGCATCCACGTCCGGCACGGGCATGCGCAGGCGCGTGCAACCATCGCGCAGCCGGGCCACGTGCCGCGGCCACAGCGGGACGCGCCCGTCGACCATGCGTAATGTTTCAAACACCCCGTCGCCGTAAGTGAAACCCCGGTCGGCCGCCGGGATACGGTCGCCATCGACGAAATCCACGGAAACGCGCGCGCTCATCCGGCGCCGAACACCCGCAGCAAGCCGCGCGCCTTGGCCCGCGTCTCGTCGAGTTCCTTCTCCGGCACGGAGTCGGTCACGATGCCCGCGCCCGCACGGAACGAGACCTCGGTCCCTTCGACGGTCAGGGTACGGATCAGGATGTTGAGATCCATGTCGCCCTGGTCATCCAGATAGCCCAGCGCGCCCGTGTACGCACCACGCGCCTCCTGCTCCAGTGCGCCGATGATCTCCATGCAGCGAACCTTCGGACACCCGGTGATCGTTCCGCCAGGGAACGTCGCCGCGATGATCTGTCCGGGCGTGATCCCGTCGCGTGCACGACCCGACACGTTGCTGACGATGTGATGCACGTGGGCGTAGCTCTCCACCACCATCAGCTCGTCGACGCGGACGCTGCCCGGCACGCAGACACGCCCGAGATCGTTGCGCTCGAGGTCGATCAGCATGACGTGCTCGGCACGCTCCTTCGGATGCGAGGTGAGTTCGCGAATTTTCTCCACGTCGTCATCGCCGGCGACACGCGGTCGCGTACCGGCGATCGGCCGCGTCTGCAGCACGCCGCCGCGCGACTCGACCAGGCGCTCGGGTGACGAACTGACGATGGCCCAGCCGGGTTGCTGCAGCAGCCCGGCGAACGGCGCCGGATTGGCCTTGCGCAGCGCGAGCATCAGGCTGGCCGGTAACGGCGCCTGGGCGAAACGCGCAGACCAGCGCCGTGAAAGATTCACCTGAAAAACGTCGCCCGCACGCAGGTGCTCGTGGATACGCGTGACGCCATCGAGGAAACGTCGTGGCTCGTCTTCGTCGACGGCGAGCGGCGTCGCCAGCGCCATCGACGGGGCGTCAAGCGCGAGATCGCTCTCAAGACGATCGAGCCACTCCGGGGCCGTTTCTTCCGCGACGAGAACGGTGCGCCGTTCGACGTGATCGACCACCGCGGCGGCTGGCGCACGCAAGGCGATGGCCACCGGTGCCGCACCGTTCGATGCCGGCAGATGCAGGCCCGGCTCGATCTGCCCCACCAGTTCGTATGCCAGATACACGACCCAGCCGCCGTGAAACGGCAGGCCGTCATCGACACGCGGCCTGCGACGTCGCGACCACGCCGCATCGAGCGCGTCGAGAAAGCTTCCCTCGATGACATCGCCGCGTGCATCGCGAACGACACCGTCCGCGTACAGCGTGAGGGATTCGGTGCCGGCGGCAAACAGGATGTCGAAACGCGATTGCGGCGTTCCGGTGACGGCACTGGCCAGCAACGCCGGATAGCGCGCCGGATACGACGCGGCCGGCGCGAGGAGATCGCGCCGGCCGGCCAGGGTTCGCGTGACGAAAGCCAACGCGTCAGACGCGACGGAAGACGAGCGTACCGTTGGTTCCGCCGAAGCCGAACGAGTTCGATACGACGACGTCGATGTCGGCCTTCTCCGCTTTGTTCGGCACCAGATCCATGCCGAGCGCGGCGACTTCCGGATCCACGTTCTCGAGGTTCATCGTCGGCGGCATGATGCCGTCGCGAATCGCCATGATCGAGAAGATGGCTTCGACACCACCCGCGGCACCCAGCAGATGACCGGTGACGGACTTGGTCGAGCTGACCGAGAACGCGCCCTGCTTCGTGGCGTGTTCGCCGAACACGTTGCGGATGGCCCTGGCTTCGCCCAGATCGCCCACCGGCGTGGAGGTACCGTGCGCGTTGACGTAACGCACGTCTTCGGCGGTCAGGCCGGCGTCGTGCAGTGCGTTGCGCATGGCCAGTTCCGCACCGTCGCCGCTCGGCGCGGTGATGTGGTACGCGTCGCCGCTCATACCGAAGCCGACGAGCTCGGCCAGGATGGTGGCACCGCGCGCCCTGGCGTGCTCGTATTCTTCGAGCATCAGCATGCCGGCGCCATTGGACAGCAGGAAGCCGTCGCGACCGGTGTCCCAAGGACGGCTGGCGTGCGCCGGGTCGTCGTTGCGCGTGGACATGGCCTTGGCCGAGCAGAAGCCCGCCATCGCCGTCGGCGTCGTGGCGAATTCCGCACCGCCGGCGATCATCGCATCGGCATCGCCGTACTGGATCAGACGCATGGCCATGCCGATGTTGTGCGCGGCGGTGGTGCATGCCGACACGAGCGCGATGTTCGGGCCCTTGAGGCCGTGGTAGATCGACAGGTTGCCGGCCACCATGTTGATGATGGAGCTGGGCACGTAGAACGGCGACACCTTACGGGGCCCCTTCTCGTGAAGCTCGAGCGCCGTGCCTTCGATCGTGTGCAGGCCACCGATACCGGCGCCTGCCGCGACACCGATGCGGCCCGCGTTTTCATCGGTCACCACGAGACCCGACTGACGGAACGCATGCGTGCCGGCGACGATGCCGTAGTGGATGAACGGATCCATCCGCTTGAAATCCTTGGCGACCGAACGACGCTCGTCGTCCGGCGTATCGGTACCGACGAAGAAGGCGTCGACAGGATCGAACCCCTTGACCTCGCCCGCGATACGGGTGCTATAGGCGCTGGCGTCGAATTCACTCACCGGACCGATGCCGGTATTGCCTTCGACCACATTCTTCCAGGCGGTGGCGACATCGTTGCCGACCGGTGAGATGATGCCCATACCGGTCACTACCACACGTCGTTTACTCATGCGTTCTCATCCTCAACTGTTCCCGCGCAAACCATACGCGGGCGCAGGTTGCGTTTGCCGCAAACGAAAACTGCGCCGTAAGGCGCAGCTTCCATGTCGCTCGGAGATCGACGGGAGGCGACGCCTCCGATCGACAACCAGCCGGTAGATGTGGATCAGGCCTTGACGTGGGCCTTGACGTAATCGACCGCCTGCTGAACCGTGGTGATCTTCTCAGCTTCTTCGTCCGGGATCTCGCACTCGAACTCTTCTTCGAGGGCCATCACGAGCTCAACGGTGTCGAGCGAATCGGCGCCGAGATCGTCCACGAACGAAGCGTTGGTGGTGACTTCGTCTTCCTTAACGCCCAGCTGTTCAACGACGATTTTCTTGACGCGCTCTTCGATGGTGCTCATGTTGCCTTTACCTCCCGAGGGAAAAATCCGGCGGCATTGTAGTGGCTAAGGACCAGGCCCGCCAACACACCGCCGCCACGTGAATAACGTCCGACTTTTCTGAGCCGGACGCGAAAAAGAGATTGTCTCTCAAAAACGGGCCGGTGGCGACTGCCGCCGGCCCTGCCCCATCAGGGCATGTACATGCCGCCGTTGACGTGGAGCGTCTCGCCGGTGATGTATTTCGCCGCGGGCGAGGCCAGGAAGGCCACGGCTTCGGCGATATCCTCCGATTCACCCAGGTGCCCCAGGGCGATGCCGGCCAGCAGCGCCGTGCGCTGCTCCTCCGGCAGGGCGCGGGTCATGTCGGTGTCGATGAAGCCCGGCGCCACCACGTTGACCGTGATGCCACGTGAGCCGATCTCGCGGGCCAGCGACTTGGAGAACGCGATGATGCCCGCCTTGGCGGCCGCGTAATTGGCCTGACCGGGGTTGCCGGTGACGCCCACGACCGAGGCGATGCTGATGATGCGACCCTTGCGTGCCTTCATCATGCCGCGCATGACGGCCTTGGACGTACGGAACACCGAGGTCAGATTGGTCTCGATGATCGCGCTCCAGTCGTCTTCCTTCATGCGCATGAGCAGCTGGTCGCGCGTTATGCCGGCGTTATTCACCAGGATGGAAACAGCACCGGTCTCCCTGGCGATCGCGTCGATCAGCGCCTCGATCGCGGCAGGGTCCGTGACGTTGAGCACGCGGCCGTGGCCGCCGTGCGGCGCGAGGCGCTCGCCGATGGCCTGCGCACCGGCCTCGCTGGTGGCCGTACCGAAAACGGTCGCGCCGAGCGCGGCGAGCCGATCGGCGATCGCCGCGCCGATACCGCGACTGGCGCCGGTGACGAGGGCGACTTCACCCTTCAGGGACTGGGTCATGGAATGCGTGTCCTGTCGTACTTAAGAAAGAAGAAGGGCCGGATCAGGCCTGCACGGCCGCCAGGGCGGCATCGAGGTCGGCAGGCGCGCCGATGGGCTTCGCCTCCACCGACTTGTCGATACGCTTGATAAGACCCGCCAGAACCTTGCCCGGACCACACTCGAGCGCCTGAGTCACCCCGGCGGCGGCCAGCGCCTGGACACATTCGGTCCAGCGTACCGGCAGGTAGAGCTGGCGCATCAGCGCCCCACGAATGTCCTCGACCGAGGTGTGCGCCGCGGCGTCGGCGTTCTGAATCACCGGAATGGACGGCATCGACCACTCGATGGCGGCCATCTTTTCGCCGAGGCGATCGGCGGCATCGCGCATCAGCATGCAATGCGACGGCACGGAAACGGCCAGTTTCACCGCCTTCTTCACGCCGAGCTCGGCAAGACGCGCCAGAGCGCGGTCCACCGCCTCGGCGTGACCCGCGATCACCAGCTGGCCCGGCGAGTTGAAGTTGGCCGGAGCGACGACCTGCCCCTGGGCCACTTCTTCACAGACCTGGGCGATCTGGGCGTCGTCGCCACCGATGATCGCGGCCATGGCGCCCACGCCAGCCGGCACGGCGGCCTGCATCAGGCGGCCACGCTCGGCGACCAGCCCGGCGGCATCCTTCAGGGACAAGGCGCCCGCGGCGACCAGCGCGCTGTACTCGCCGAGGCTATGGCCGGAGAGGAAGGCCGGCATGACACCGCCCTGCTTCACCCAGACACGCCAGACGGCAACGCTGGCGGCCAGGAGTGCCGGCTGCGTGTTCTCGGTGCTGTTGAGCTTTTCTTCCGGGCCGTTCTGGCTGATGTCCCACAGATCGACACCGGCGCCCGCGGAAGCTTCGTCAAAGGTGGCACGGACTTCAGGGTGCGCGGCGGCGAGGTCGGCAAGCATGCCGACGGACTGCGAACCCTGGCCAGGGAAAACGAAGGCGAGCGAGGCGCTGGATGAGGTCATTCGAGACGATTCCGGGACTTCAAACCGCGAATGGTGCAGCAACCCGGGGGCGATTGCACCATTCGCAGGCGTGTGGTGACGTCGGAATCAGTCGTTGCCGCGTCATCGCGCTGTTGGCTATTCGCGCGCGGGGCGCGCTCCTACAGCGCGGTTGTCGTAGGAGCGCGCCCCGCGCGCGATACGCCAACAAGGCGCGGATGCGACAACCCGGTCAATACCTCAGAAGCGCGGACGCCCAGGTAAACCCGCCGCCGAACGCCTCGAGCAGCAGATTCTGCCCGCGCTTCACCTTGCCCGACCGGATGGCGTAATCGAGCGCCAGCGGCACCGAACCCGACGAGGTGTTGGCGTGCTTGTCGACCGTGACGATCACGCGGTCCATCGACATGTTCAGCCGCTTGGCCGTTGCCTCGATGATCCGCAGGTTGGCCTGGTGAGGGATCAGCCAGTCGACCTGGTCCTCGGTCATGCCCGCGTCGGCGAGCGTCTCACCGACCAGCGCGTCGAGCGTCTTCACCGCGACCTTGAACACCTCGCGGCCAAGCATGGTGATCTTCACCCCATGGTTGGGCGCGTCGGTGAAGCCGACGGATACGCCGACCGGGTTGAACAACAGATGCTTGAATCCACCGTCGGCGCGCATGCGCGTCGTGTAGATGCCCGGTTCGTCGGACGCATCGAGAACGACCGCGCCGGCGCCGTCGCCGAAGAGAACGCAACTCTCGCGCTCGGTCCAGTCGACCATGCGCGTCAGCGTCTCGGCACCGATCACCAGCGCGCGTTTCGACTGTCCGCTGCGAATGAACGCATTGGCCACGCCCAGGGCGTAAACGAAGCCCGAGCAGGCCGCATTGACGTCGAACGCGGCACAGCCGTTGGCACCCAGCCGGTGCTGAACCAGACAGGCGGTGGACGGAAAGATGAGATCCGGCGTCGTCGTACCGACGACGATCAGGTCGATGTCGCTGGCCTTGACGCCAGCCGCCTCGAGCGCACGCTGCGCGGCAAGGAAGGCGAGATCGCTGGTGGTTTCGCCGTCCGCGGCGATGTGGCGCTCGGTGATACCCGTGCGCGTGCGAATCCATTCGTCGCTGGTGTCGACGATCTTTTCGAGGTCGGCATTGGTGACCACCCTGTCGGGAAGTGCGCTGCCGGTGCCTATGATGCGGGCGTATTTCAGAACCGTATCCCCATCGTGATGGTGTTTCGGAAACGCAAAACGGCGCGTTGCCGCGCCGCCTGCGTTCTGATCATCCCTGGCGGGACGGATCAGTCTTCGACTTCAACCGCGCCGCGGGTGTCGATGACCTTCTTACCACGGTAGAAGCCGTCCTTGGTCACGTGGTGACGCAGGTGGACTTCGCCGCTCGTCGGGTCGGTCGACAGCTGAACGGTGGTCAGCGCATCGTGCGAACGACGCATGCCGCGGGTGGACGGGGTCTTGCGGCTCTTGGCAACGGCCATGGCGAATCTCCAGCGAAATTACTTAATGAGTCCGCGGAGTGCCGCGAACGGGTTTTCGGTCTTTTCCGGTAAGGGTTCTTCTTCCTCACCGGCTCCAAGCATGTCGTCGGGCAACTCATAGTCCGGATTGACCGGGACCAGGGGCAGCACCAACAGCAGTTCATCTTCGATCGTCGCGATGGGATTGAGCTTGCCGTCGTCTTCGACCAGCAAAGCCTCGTAACCCGGCGGAAGCCCGGCTTCCTCACTCTCACGCACGATCAGTCCGAGACGCGTATCGACTTCGACCGGCAGCACGAACGGCTCGAGCGACCGCTGACAGATGAGTGTCAAGGGTGCTGTCGCACGGACGGCTACGTACTTCGTGCCGAAGTCGTCGGTGCCGAAGTCCAGCTCGTAGGTCACGTCACCCTCGGTGGACGCGATGACTTCTCCGAGACGGGTGAAAACCGACACGGGGAGCTGACCCTGAAACGAACGCCGCGCACGAACTTCGCGCCAAGCGTCCACGGACGATGGCAAAGTCACGGACATAATCGGGAAATGGTAGGCATCAACACCCTTGAAGTCAACCGGTTAGGCGGTCGAATGTGGGACACAGGGCGGTTTTGCGCAGTCGCGGGGCTTTCGTGCAGACTGCCATGCCTGGTTCCCGATTGCCGCCACCAGCCCCCAGGAAGGAAGAGGTCGCGTGTTTTCCGTTGCATATTATGCACTTGCCATCGTCTTTGCGCTAGCGGTCGGGCTCTTCGTATGGGTGCTCCGCCATCAGCGGACCCGTCGACGCCACGGCGCCCTGCAGAGCCTGATGGACAACGCCGACCGGCTGGAGGCGGATCTGAAGGATTGCCGGGATCGCCTTCAGCGTGCCCATGCGGTGATGTCGGTCAGCCCCGACCAGCCCGCGGCAGGCGAGATCGAGGCTCAGCAGGCCGTGGACTCCGGACTGCGCGCCCTGCTCCAGCAGCGGCTGTGGATCCGCGACCGCGGGCCTGACGCCAGCCAGCGCGAGCTCGATGAGGCGGTGGATGCCCTGGTCCGCGCCCGCCAGCAGCTGGAGCCTCGCCTGCGTGCCCTCGATGACGCCCAGACCGCACTCGACACGGCCGTGCGCGAACACATTCACAAGGAATTCTGACGTGCCCCCCCCGATGGTCGTCCTCGCATCGACCTCCCACTACCGTGCCGGCCTGCTGCGGCGCCTGCTCGATGACTTCGGGCAAGTTTCGCCCGGTACGGACGAAGCAGCCCTTCCCGGCGAAGCCCCCGCCTCCCGCGCAGCCCGCCTGGCGGAGGCGAAAGCGCGCGCGGTCGCCGCCCTCCGCCCCGGCAGCGTCGTGATCGGTTCCGATCAGGTCGCCGATCTCGACGGCACCGTGCTGGACAAGCCCGGCACCGTCCATCAGGCCCACCGGCAGCTCGCCGCGAGCTCGGGCCATGACGTGGTCTTTCACACGGCCGTCTGCGTCATCGATGCGCAAGGCGATGCACTGACCCACGTCGACGAAACCCGGGTGACGTTCCGAACCCTCACCCAGGCGGACATCGAACGCTACGTGGAGCGCGAGCGGCCACTCGACTGCGCGGGGAGCTTCAAGTGTGAAGGACTGGGTATCGCCCTGTTCGAGCGCATCGTCAACGAAGACCCTACGGCGCTGGTCGGTCTGCCGCTGATCGCGACGTCACGCCTGCTGCGTGCCGCGGGCGTCGAACTCCCCTGAGGCCTCAGCCGCCGGCGCGCGCGGCAGCGGACCACACCCGGCAGGCGTCGGGGTCGGCGACACCCGTCGACGGCGTCGGCCCGGCACGATACAAGGCAAAACGACGCCGTTTGTCGAACAGGTCAAGACGAGTCACCGACTCACCCAGCGCCACACGCGAACACACCGATCCCAGCCAGTCGCGCCGCTCACGCTCACGCAGCGCGGTTTCGTCGACCACGAGCAGCAACCGCGCGCCCTCATGCCGGGACAGTCCTCTTTCATCCAGACCCCAGTCGGCGAGCTGTCTTGCGCGACCATGCTTCGTGTTCAGCGGACTGTCGAGCGTATAGATCTCGCGCCCGCCACCGAGTGCGAAACGCAGTTCCGCCGCCAGCATGAAGTTGTCGGCCACCACGACCAGGGATGGGTCCGCGCGCAATACCCTCGCGACCGCGGCCGAGGACTCCCGCCAGCCCGTGAAATTCGCCGGAAACGCCTTGGCTCCCGAAAGCATGCGGGCGCCCGACGGCGACGCGGCAAGACCGAGATAGGCCAGCCCGATGACCAGCCCCAGCGCCGCGAGCGCAAATCCACCGCGCGCCGCCCTGCGCCATCCGCGCGCGGCATCCTCGAGCAGTAACGGTAGTGCAGCGCACAGCAGCGTGTAAGCGGGCAGTGGCCAGTGCGCACGAAAGCGCACGTCGTCCGCGAACAGGCCAAGCACGAAGTAAGCAAGGACGAACGTGCCCGCGATAGCCGCAACGATGTCGAAGGGCGCCTCCGCGCGACGGCGCCAGCTTCGCCACAGCGCCCAGAGCATCACCACCCATGCGACGGGTGTGCAGGCCACGGCCTGCTCCAGCGGCTGCACCAGCGCATCCGCATGAAACTGCCAGGGATTCCGGTCGACCAGCTGAAACGCCACACCGGCGCCGCGCGACGCCATGTTGTAGAGCACGATGGGCACGAGACCGATCGACGCCAGAGCCAGCGCGAGCCAGATGCCGGGACGCCGCCACTGCGCTCTGCCGCGCGCGGTGGCGACCAAAAACACGAGGCCGCCGAGCATCGGCATGGCGGCGCGATAGTGAGTCATCCAGGCGATCGCCAGCGCCACGCCGAGCAGCGTCCAGTCGCGATACAGATTTTTCTCAAGCGCGGCGATCAAACCCTGCGAGGCAAGCACGATGGCGAAGGTCAGCGGTACATCGGGCAACGCCAGCACACCCAGCGATCCGACCAGCGGAAGGCTCAGGGCGAAGGTCGCCGCCTGCCAGCGCGCGATCTCACCACCGTAGCGTCCTGCGATCGCGCCTACCTGCCACGGGATACAGGCGCCGATCAGCAGAAATGGCAGGCGCATCGACAGAAGGCCGTGACCGAAGCACGCCTCCGATACCGCGATCAGCCACGCCGTGAGGGGCGGAAGGTCGCTGTAGCCCCATGCGGGCGCGAGGCTCTCCTGCCAGTAGAACGCTTCGTCACCGAAGGGCGACAAGGTGCATGCGATGAAAAGCTTGCCCAGCAGCGTCAGCGCAAACAGGACGAGAAACGTGCCTCGCCAGGATCGCGCGCGCGCCGCTACACTCGAACGATCTCGCATCGACATGGCCAGGACGGGGAGCTCACGCATCGATCATGTCCGCAACGAATCCACTCAACGATGAAATGCTGCGCCATCGACTCGACGGCGCCCTCGCACAGGTCAACGGCGTACTTCTGGGCAAGCCACGACAGGTCAAGCTGGCGTTTGCCTGCCTGATCGCCGGAGGACACCTGCTACTCGAAGACGTGCCGGGTGTCGGCAAGACCACGCTTGCGCATGCGCTGGCAGCCACCTTCGACCTCGAGTTCCAGCGCATCCAGTTCACCAGTGACCTGCTGCCTTCGGACATTATCGGGGTCAGCGTGTACGAGCGCGAGACCGGCGAGTTCCGTTTCCATCCCGGCCCGATCTTCACCAGCCTCCTGCTGGCGGACGAGATCAACCGCGCCACGCCGAAATCGCAGAGCGCCCTGCTCGAGGCCATGGCCGAGGGACAGGTCACCGTGGACGGTGTGACGCACGAACTGCCTCGCCCCTTCTTCGTCGTCGCGACGCAGAATCCGCTGGATCTCGCCGGCACGTTCCCTCTGCCTGATTCGCAGCTCGATCGCTTCATGCTGCGCCTGAGCCTCGACTACCCCGACCCCGCCGCCGAACGCGCGCTGCTGATCGGCGAGGACCGCCGCGACATGATGGCCTCGCTCAGTCCACGCCTCGACATCGCGGCGATCGACCAGTTGCACGCGGCATCCCAGGCGGTGAAGGTCACCGGCACCCTGCTCGACTACCTGCAGGCCCTGCTCACGGCCAGCCGTAAACACAACGAGGTGCGGGTCGGCCTGTCGCCCCGCGCCGGACTCGCCCTGCTTGCGGCATCGCGCGCGTGGGCGTTGCTGAGCGGACGTGACTACGTCATTCCCGAGGACGTCCAGACCGTGTTCGTCCCCACCGCCGCGCACCGACTGGTGCCCGGACGGGGAAGCCAGCGCGAGGTCATTGCCCGGGCGATTCTCGCCGAGACCGCGGTGCCCTGATGCCCGACGCGGTGCAGCGACTCACCGCCTGGGCGGAGCGACGACTGCCGTCACTCACCCGCATGCGCCAGCGCGAGCCGATGCCCATCGTGCTGCACCGGCGGCGCATCTATATCGTGCCGACGGGCTTCGGCCTGGGGTTCACCGTGCTGCTGGCCGTCATGCTGATCGGCGCGCTGAACTACGCCAATAACGCCGCCCTGCTCCTCACCTGTCTGGTCGGCTCGGTGAGTGCCGGCAGCATGCTGGTGGCGTTTCGCGTGCTCAACGGCATCACCGTGGGCGGTCTGCGGATGGGCACGGCGCGCGCCGGCGAGAACGTTCGTGTCTTCCTCGATATCGGCGCATCGCAGCGCGAGCGCATGGCTGTGCGCCTGGATGTCGAAGGCAGGGAACACGTGGTGGTCGTACCGGCAGGCGGAGCGGCGACGGTGGAGTTCGACCTGCCCACCGAGTTCCGCGGCTGGTTGCCGCTGCCGCGCATGCGACTGCACAGCCGCTGGCCTCTGGGCATGTTCCGTGTCTGGAGCTGGCTCAATCCCGATCGGGCCGTGCTCGTGTATCCGCGCCCCGAAGGCATGGGTCCGACACCTTTCGAACCGCAGGGCGATGCGGACCGCGGTCGCCCCCGCCCCGGCGACGAACTCGCTTCGCTGCGCGAATATCGTGCCGGCGATCCGCGCCGGCTGATCGCCTGGAAACTGAGTGCCCGGCACCACTCCCTGCTGGTGAAGGATCTGGAACAGCCCGCGCCACAGGAAGACTGGCGACTGGACTGGGACAGCATGCACGGACTCGACGACGAGTCGCGGATCTCCCGACTGGCCCGCTGGGTGGACGAGGCTCGCGAATCCGGCCGTCGCTGGAGCCTTCGCCTGCCGGACGGATATTTCGACGTGGCACAGGGTGACGAGCATTACCACCGCTGCATGACCGCCCTGGCGCTGCGCCCATGACCGGCTTCCGCCCTTCGCTGCGTGCACGCCCGTCGGACGAGCCCCGCCTCGCGCCCCGATCGTTCGACCTGCTCTGCCTCACCATGGCGTTCGTCGTCGGCGTCCACGCGCCGCACCTGCCCTGGTGGCTGACGGCTGGCCTCGCTGTGGTTTTGGTGGCCCGCTGGCAGCAACGTCGCCGAGGCGGTCGTCATCCACCGGTCTGGATCAAGGTCCCGCTGATCGGACTGCTGCTCGCGCTCATCGTTTCCACCTACGGCACCCTGTTCGGACGCGAGCCCGGCAGCGCGTTCGCGGTGGGCCTGCTGGTGCTCAAACTGATGGAGAGCGAGCGATTGCGCGACGCGCGCGTCGGCGTGGCTTTCGCCGCGTTCGCACTGATGAGCGCATTGCTGTTCGACCAGAGCATCGTCGCGACGCTGATCGTCGCCCTGGGCATCGTGCCCGCCGTGATGACCCTGCGCTCGGTGGAGGAAGTGGAGCCTGCACGCATGCGCCTGCGCGTCGAGGTCATGCCGGTGCTTCTGGCTCTGGTCGTGTCGATCCCCCTCGCCCTGTTCGCCTTCCTGTTCATTCCCCGCCTGAGTTCACCCCTCTGGGGAGCGCCGACGATGGACCGCGCCACGACCGGACTGTCGGACCGCATGGCACCCGGCGACATGGCCGAGGTGCTTACCGACGACACACCCGCGATGCGCGTCAGCTTCGATGGGCCCGTCCCGATTGCCAGCTCGCGTTACTTCCGCGCCTTCACGATGACGCGCTTCGACGGACAGGCATGGAGTCCGGGGTTCCTCCGCCGCGATGACAGCGTCCTCGAGGGATCGGCGCGGTTCCACTATCGGGTCACGCTGGAGCCGACGCGCGAGCGGGTGCTGCCCATGCTCGACATGCCCGTGACCGCGCCCACCGATGCGAGCATGCGTAGCGATCGGACCGCGCTCGCGAATCAGCGACTCGACAAGACCTATACGTACGACGCGACGGCGACCGGCGAATACCGTCTCGATGCGACATTGGACCCGCAGACCCGTCGCGCCAACCTGCAGCTTCCGGCGAACGTCGGGCCACGTGCGCGGGCGCAGGCGGCCGCGTGGGTCGCGCAATTCGGCGGCAACCCCACCGAGATAGCCCAGGCCGCCCTGGCGATGTTTCACGACGGCGGCTTCCGCTACACGCTGGCCGCGGCGCCACTGGGACGCGACCGCATCGACGACTTCCTGTTCGGCACCCGCGAGGGTTACTGCGAGCACTATTCGTCGACCTTCACCTTTCTGATGCGCGCAGCGGGCATCCCCGCGCGCGTGGTCACCGGCTATCAGGGCGGCTACTGGAATGCGCTCGGACACTACCTCCTGATTCGTCGGGCCGACGCACACGCGTGGACGGAACTCTGGCTCGAAGGACGCGGCTGGGTTCGTTTCGATCCGACCGGCGCCGTACGCCCCGAACGCGTCACGCTGGGTGCCGCGGCCGCCGCGGCGGTAGGTGACGGCGGCGACAGTTTCTTCAACGCGGCGTGGTGGCGAAGCGCGCGAGATCGCTGGGATGTGGTCAACCAATGGTGGAACCAGGCCGTTAACGGATTCGACTCGCTCCGTCAGCAGGGCCTGCTGCAGCCGTTCGGCATTCGCCGGGCGGAAGTCGGCGACCTGGCGATCGTCCTCGCCATCGGTTGCTCCCTGCTGGTCGTGGTCGCCCTGGGATGGGCGCTGTTTCAGCGACGTGAAGGCGATGAGTTGGATGTGTGGATGCGCCGGCTACAGAGGAAACTCGAAAAGGCCGGCGTGACACGACGGGCAGGCGAAGGACCGAAGCATTTCATGGCTCGCGCGGCCCGCGCGCTGCCCGACCATCGAAATGCATTGGAAAGGTTGAGCGAGGTCTACTTGCGGTCGCGTTATGCCAATGACGAACCGCCGCCTGAATCAGTAAGTGAATTCAGTCGTGCGGTGAAGGAATTAAGGCCGCGCCGCGTGGTCAAATAGGTCATGGCGCCGACTGTGTCCGGCGCTTCCAGGAGATGTGTCATGTCCATGTACAAACCGCTGGCCATCGCGGCCGCGACTCTGGCTCTCGGCGCTTGCGCCACGGTGCCGCAGCCGCTGCAGGGTCAGTTCAACGACGTATCCACTTCGGGCGCCCAGCAGGGCGGCGCACCGGGCGCGAAAGTGCGCTGGGGCGGCGAGATCATCAAGACGGAGCCGGGTCCGCAGCAGACGTGCTTCTTCGTGCTTTCCGAGCCGCTCGACAGCGAAGCCCGGCCGACGGCCAGCAAGTCCGATAGCCAGGGCCGCTTCGTCGCCTGCCGCGACGGCTTCTACGACCCCGAGGTGTTCACCCGCGGTCGCGAAATCACCGTCACCGGCACGCTGCATGGCGCCGTCTCGCAGAAGGTGGGCGACTTCGATTACGCCTATCCCCGCGTCGAGGCAGACGTCGTCTACCTCTGGCCGAAGCGCGTGCCGATCAACCGTGGCTACGGTCCGGGGTTCTACGACCCGTTCTGGGGTCCGGGCTGGGGCCCGGGTTTTGGCCCGTACGGCTACGGTCCGTGGGGCGATCCGTTCTATTACCGCCCGCGCACGATCATCGTGCGGCCCCCGCCGCCGCCGCGCGCTCGCTGAGTATCGCGACCCACAAAAAAGCCGGCCATGTGCCGGCTTTTTTGTGCCTGCCGTTCTGCTTAGCCCGGCGGCCAGTGCATCTGGCGGCCGGCGAGCAGGTGGACGTGGATGTGGAAGACCGTCTGGCCGCCGTGCGTGTTGGTGTTGATGACGGTGCGATAGCCGTCCTTCGACAGGCCCTGGTCGCGGGCGTAGGACGCCGCGGCGAGCAGCAGTTTTCCAAGCAACTCGGCGTCGCCCGCGGTCGCATCGTCCAGCGTGGCGATGGCGCGCTTCGGGATGAAGAGCACGTGCACCGGCGCCTGCGGGTTGAGGTCACGGAAGGCCAGCACGTCATCGTCTTCGAAGACGATATCGGCGGGGATTTCGCGGCGGACGATCTTGGCGAAAATGGTGTCGGTCATCGGGTTTCCCTGGATATCAGCCGAGCGACTGCCGGCTGCCGAATGCGTGAGCGAGCGTGCCGCGGTCGACGAACTCCAGTTCACCACCCAGCGGCACGCCATGAGCCAGGCGCGTGGCACGAATACCCGCGGCCTTCGCCAGCTGCCCGATGTAGTGGGCGGTCGCTTCGCCTTCCACGGTCGGGTTGGTCGCGATGATCATTTCTTCGATCTCGCCCTCCCCCAGCCGCTCGGCGAGCAACGGCAACCCGAGCTCATCGGGACCCAGCCCGTCGAGGGGTGACAGCCGTCCCAGCAATACGAAGTAGTGACCGCGAAAGCCGGTGGCCTGTTCGATGGCCGCGAGATCGGACGGCGACTCGACAATGCACAGCACCTGCTTGTCGCGCGTGGCGCTGGCGCACAGCGAGCAGACCGGCGTCTCGCTGAAATTGCGGCAGCGCGTGCAGTTGCCCACATCGCGCATCGCCGACTCCAGCGCGGACGAAAGGCGCAGGCCACCCTGCCGCTCGCGTTCGAGCAGGTGGAAGGCCATACGCTGGGCGCTCTTCGCACCGACGCCCGGCAGGCAGCGCAGGGCATCGATCAGTTCACCGAGAAGGCGGGAGCCGTTACTCATCGTGTCGTCGGACGATCCGTCAGAACGGGAGCTTCATGCCCGGAGGCAGGTTCAGGCCGGCGGTGACGCCACCCAGACGCGTGCGGCTCATCTCGGCGATCTTGTTGACCGCGTCGTTGACGGCGGCGGCGACCAGATCCTCAGCCATCTCCGGATCGTCAGCGAACGTCTGGCGATCGATATGGACGGCGCGCACTTCGTGACCACCGGTCATCGTGACGGTGACGAGGCCGCCACCCGCGGAGCCGGTGACTTCCGTCTTGGCGAGTTCGTCCTGTGCACGCTTCATTTCGTCCTGCATGCGCTGCGCTTGCTGCATCAGCTGACCAATTTGACCTTTCACGTTCCTGGCTCCACGGGTTTGATCGATTGCGGAATGACGCGCGCGTCGAAGTCGCGCTTGAGCGCCTGTACAAGGGGGTCGGCATCCATCGAGGCTTCCGCCCTGGCCTGCGCGTCGCTGGCCGCCTGCGCCCTGCGCTCCGCCGGCGTGCCCAGGTTGCCCCGGTCGGCGACGAAGCGGAAGCGCACGCGGCGATCGAGCGCGCGCGAGACCTTTTCTTCCATCTGGCTAGTCAGTGGCTCGACCGCCAGATGCATGTGCTGGGGCTGCAGCGCGAGCACCATGCTCTCGCCGTCCACCTCACGCAGTGAGCAGTTTTGCGCCAGCTGGCCGATCGGACCACGCAGGTTCGCCCGCTCGACGATGTCGTGCCAGTCCGGCAGACCATCGGCGCCGATGCTGATCGGCCGGGGGGGCGCGGCGGGTTCCGGCGCCGGAGGCGCTGGCGCTGCGGCCGGACGCGACGGAGCCCGTGCGGCGGCCGGAGCGGCAGCCGGAGGCGGAGCCGCAGGGCGCGCCGCAGCCGGTGCCGCTGCCGCCGCTGGTGCGGACGGGCGCGCCGCGGGCGCGGAAACGGGTGCACGTGCCACGGCGGCCGCCGCCACGGTTCCACCGCCGTCGGTCGGACGGAAGGCGAACATGCGCAGCAAGGCCATCTCGAAACCGATGCGCGCGTCGGGCGCCATCGGCAACTCGCGGCGACTGGTGGTGGCGATCTGGTAATACAGCTGGACGTCTTCAGGCGCGATGCGCGAGGCGATATCGGCGAGGCCGGCATCGCTCTCTTCTTCGCGATAACCGGGCACCAGCTGGATCAGCTGAATGCGATGAAGCACCGTCGCCAGATCGTCGAGCACGCCGGCGAAATCCGGAGAGAACGACGCGATGCGCTCGGCTTCACCCATCAACGCGGCGCCGTCGCCGGCCGCCAGCGCTTCGAGGACACCCAGCACCTGGCCGCGCTCGACGCTGCCGAGCATGGCGCGCACATCGTCCGCACGCACCGCGCCGCCGCCGTAGGCGATCGCCTGGTCGAGCAGCGACAGACCGTCGCGCAGCGAGCCGTCCGCGCCGTGCGCGAGTTCGCCGATGGCTTCGTCGTCGTACTCGATACCTTCGGCACCGAGGATGTGGCGCATCTGGCCCGTGATCTGATCCGGCAGCAGACGCTTCAGGTTGAACTTGAGGCAGCGGGACAGCACGGTCACCGGCAGCTTCTGCGGATCCGTGGTCGCAAGCAGAAATTTGACGTGCGGGGGCGGTTCTTCCAGCGTTTTCAGCAGCGCGTTGAACGCCGGCTTCGAGAGCATGTGCACCTCATCCACCAGGTACACCTTGAAGCGCCCCCGGGACGGTGCGTACTGCGCGTTCTCGATCACTTCGCGGACATCGTCCACGCCGGTGTTGCTGGCCGCGTCGATCTCGAGCAGGTCGACGAAGCGACCCGCATCCACCGCCGTGCAGACCGCGCATTCGCCGCACGGGTCTGCCGACTCGCCGCGCTCGCAGTTGAGCGACTTGGCGAAGATACGGGCGATCGTGGTCTTGCCGACACCACGGGTGCCGGTGAACAGATAGGCGTGATGCATGCGACCGGAGTCGAGCGCGTTGGTAAGCGCGCGGACCACGTGCTCCTGTCCCACGAGTTCAGCGAACTTGCGTGGGCGCCACTTGCGTGCGAGGACCTGATAGGACATGCGTATTACCTTGGGGCGACAGTGGATTGTGCCAAGGACACGCGTCGGGCGCACCCCAGCCCCGAAAAGGCGATGACCCTGCCAGCCACACCCCGGCACCCGAGTCGTCCGCTACCGTTGCTTCCTTCCGGACCTGGCGGAGTTTACGGACTATCGTCGCGGGGGGACCGACAGGGTCACCATAAAG
>Ga0182005_1000344_pt1 | contig 26562 bp, 24 predicted proteins | sample Sormic07211103_1_FD_123021 | JGI IMG/M metagenome (GOLD analysis project Ga0182005, IMG submission 123021) | Rhizosphere microbial communities from Sorghum bicolor, Mead, Nebraska, USA - 072115-103_1 MetaG | ecosystem: Host-associated > Plants > Roots > Rhizosphere | place: USA: Nebraska...
GGTTCGGGAACCGGGTCGGCATGACCGTCGGCTCCATTTCCTTTTCGTCGTAGTTCGGCTGGAAATCGACGGTTTCCTTGTCGATGTCCGCCATCAGCTCATGGGTGAGCCGCGACATGCGCGCTTCGGTGTATCGCATCGCAGCGGCGGAATCGCCGTCGACCGAACCGAAGTTACCCTGGCCATCGACCAGCATGTAGCGCAGCGAGAACGGCTGCGCCAGACGCACCAGCGTGTCGTACACCGACTGGTCGCCATGCGGGTGGTACTTACCGATGACGTCACCGACGATACGCGCCGACTTGAAGTAAGGCTTGTTGGCGTGCGCGTTGAGTTCACTCATCGCGAACAGCACGCGGCGATGCACCGGCTTGAGGCCATCGCGCGCATCCGGGAGTGCGCGCCCCACGATCACGCTCATCGCGTAATCGAGGTAACTCTTGCGCATCTCGTCTTCCAGGTTGACCTGGATGATTTCCTTGGCGGTTTCTGCCATTCGGGTTCCGTTGTCTGGTAGCGGTCCAGTCCGTCGCGGCCGCCCTTTCGGGGTGGTTGCGCCGGAATCTCGATTAACCGTTGGATTCTACCACAGCGGGCCGTTCTCCGCCTGCTTTTACGGGGGTTTTACCGGCAAGAATCAGGAACTTACGGGGGCGTTGCCGGGAGGCAACCCGCGCGACGCAATCGCGGTAGTGCCGACCGCTGGCCGGCTCCAGACACACCCGGCATCGGCGTTGTCCCAGCGAGGATGACCAGGAGCCGGCCAGCGGCCGGCACTACCAGTTCGCCCTGGTAGGCCACGACCATTGGTCGTGGCACGCGTCGTGGCACGCGACGAAGCAAATCTCAGCCGAAGGCGGCCTGCATATTGGCCACCGTCGGGTTCAGGATCACCCCGCGCTCGGTCACGATGGCATCGATCAGGCTGCCCGGGGTGACGTCGAAGACCGGGTTCCAGGCCGCGATGCCCTCGGCGACAGTGCGGGTGCCGCCCACGCCGTAGAGCTCGCCCGGGTCGCGCTGTTCGATCTCGATCTGCTCGCCATCGGCAGTGTCCATGTCCACCGTCGAGGACGGCGCCACGACCATGAACTTGACCCCGTGGTGGCGGGCGGCGATGGCCAGCTGGTAGGTGCCGATCTTGTTGGCGGTATCGCCGTTGGCGCAGATGCGATCCGCACCGACGATGACCCACTGCACCGCCCCGGTCTTCATCAGGTGCGAGGCCGCCGAGTCGGCGATCAGGGTGGCGTCGATGCCGTCCTGCTGCAGCTCCCAGACGGTCAGGCGTGCGCCCTGCAGCCACGGCCGGGTCTCGCCGGCGAACACGCGCGCGATGCGGTGCTGGGCCATGCCGGCGCGGATCACGCCCAAGGCGGTACCGAAACCGGCGGTGGCCAGCGAGCCGGTGTTGCAATGGGTGAGCACCCCACTGCCTGCGTCGATCAGGCCGGCGCCCAGCGCGCCCATGTGGCGGTTGGCGGCAAGGTCTTCTTCGGCGATCGCCTGGGCCTCGGCGGCGAGCACCTGGCGCCAGTCGGCACCGGCCGGGGCCAGGGCGCGGCGCATCCTGGCCAGCGCCCAGGCCAGGTTCACCGCGGTCGGGCGGGAGGCGTTGAGCCGCTGCAGGGCCGGTTCGAGCTTCAGCAGGGCCTGTGCACCCTCATCGGCCTGGACCTCGTTGGCCGCCAGCACCACGCCCCAGGCGGCGGCGATGCCGATCGCGGGCGCGCCGCGCACGGTCAGCGCGTGGATGGCCTCCGCGACCGCGTCGCTGTCGCGGCACTCCACGTGCTCGACGATGAACGGCAGTCTGCGCTGGTCGAGCAGCTGCAGGCTCTCGCCGGTCCACAGGATCGGGCGGATATGGTCGTAGCGGGCGTAATCGATGTCGGTGGATGCGTTCATGCGGCCATTGTAACGGCGCACCGTTGCACGCGGAATCGGGCGCTCAGTTGACCGCGAATTCGGCGCGACAGCCCTTGTCCACCCACACGCCGCGGCTGTCCCAGCCCCAGCTGCTGCCCTGCTCGCACGGGGTGCCGGAGAGCTGCTTGTTGAGGGTGACGCCGTGGGTGATGCCCGCGCCGCAGAAGCGCCGCTGGCGCGACTTGGATTCACAGACGAGGATGCGTGGCACGTTGAGGAAGCCCGTGCCATCGGCGGCACCGACTTCGAACTCGCCCTGGCAGCCACGGGTCACCCAGATTTCGTTGCGGCGGTAGCCCCAGCTGTGTCCTTCGCGGCAGGGCAACGAGGTGAGCTGGCGAAGCAGCCGGACCGGCGCACCCTGCAGCACGACCGGGCAGTTCTGCGGACGGCCACTGGATTCGCAGCGGACCACGCGGCGGGTGCGGCGTTCGCCATCGGCGCGGGGCGCGGCCGCGGCGGTCCGCGCGCGGAACTCGGCACGGCAGCCCAGGGTGACCCACACGCCGGAGCGGTCGGTGCCCCACTCCGAGCCACGCACGCAGCTGTTGTCGGACAGCTGGCGGATCAGATCAACGCCGCGTTCGGTGGGAATATCGCAGTGCACCCATTCCATGTCGCGCGATTCGCAGCGCACGACTTCGCCGGCATATCCGCCCGCCTGCGCCAAGGCCGTTTCGGGCAGCAGCGCAGTCCAGAGCAACACCGGCCACAGGGGCATGCCCGCGCCTACCAACAGCTTCATCAACACGATCCCCGCCACGCCTGAACGATCACACGACCACCTTGGGACATCCCGTGTGATCAGAGCATCATCATGCAGACCGTGCAAGACGCGGATGCGTCACATACACCTCAGGCCCGGGCGAAATCGAAGGCCAGCACATCGGCAATCCGGCCGGTGCGGTTCATCGCCATCAACAGGCGATCCACGCCTACCGCGACGCCCGCGCAATCGGGCAGGGCCGGCAGGGCCGCCAGCAGGTGTTCATCCAGCGGCGGCAGTACATCGCCACGTGCCGTGCGGATCGCATGGTCGCGCTCGAAGCGTGCCCGTTGTTCAGCCGCATCGTTCAGCTCGTGATAGCCGTTGGCCAGTTCCACGCTGCCCAGGTAGAGCTCGAAGCGCTCCGCCAGCGCCGGCGTGCCCGGGCGGATCCTCGCCAACGCCGCCTGGGTCGCCGGCCAGTCATGGACCACCGTCATCGTGTCGTCACGGAAGTGCGGTTGGATGCAGTGGGTCATCAGCAGATCGAGCCAATCATCGCGGGTCAATCCCTCGCCGTCGATGCGCACGGCGGACAAGGGCGCCTGCAGCTGTTCCAGCGTCGCCTCGAACGGGTCCAGCCCGACATGCTGCTGGTAGAGCGCGCGGTAATCGATCACCTGCAGCGTGGCCTCGCGCTGGACCAGCCGCAGTGCGTCGCGCACCAGGGTGGCGGTCTCGTCGATCAGACGGTGATGGTTCCAGCCCACCCGATACCACTCCAGCATGGTGAACTCGGGATTGTGGCGACCACCGGCCTCGCCGTTGCGGAACACGCGGCCGAGTTCGTAGCAGTCGCCCACCCCCGCGGCGAGCAGCCGCTTGAGCGGGAACTCCGGCGAAGTGCGCAGCCAGCGCTGGGGCGTGCCTGCATCGACATGCCCGCTGAAACGGGTATGGAAGCTGTCGATGTTCGGCTCGGTGTTACCGGCGGCGGACAGGATCGGGGTTTCCACCTCCAGCACGTCACGCGCGGCGAAGAAGCTGCGGATCAGCGCGTTGAGCGCGGCACGCTGGCGCAGCGCCGCGATCATGCGCGCGCGTCCTTCAGGCGCTGCGCAAGCGGCAGGGTCAGCAGGTCGCGGGTGTCGTCGACATACCCGGTCGCCAGGTACAGCCGTCGCGCGAGTTCGTTGTGGTGGTTCACTTCCAGCCGCATGCGCTCCACGCCGCGTGCGTTCGCACGCTGTTCCAGGATGGCCAGCGCCTGCTTGCCGCGGCCGCGGCCGCGTGCGGCATGGCTCAGGTACAACTCGTCCAGCAGCGCGAAGTGACCGCCCTGCTCCAGGCTGAAGCCCATCGCCAGCGCGCCGTAGCCAACCACGCTGCCCGCCTCGTCCAGCCACAGCAGCACTTCGCCATTGCGCGGATCGTCCAGCAGCGACGCCAGGGCCCTGCGCACGCGGGTGTCGTCGAAATCGAGTTTGTCTTCGGCGTAGAAATCGCGCATCAGCCCGATCAGCAGCTCGGTGTCGGCCACGGTGGCCAGGCGGAAATCGAGGGGGACGGTATGCATGCGGTTTCTCTTTGAGGGACGGATCGCGGGGCACGGCGGCCCCGCGACAGGTTCAGTGCTGCGCGAGGAAGGCCACCAGCTGGTCTTCGTCCCAGACCGGCACGCCCAGTTCCTGCGCCTTGGTCAGTTTGGAGCCCGCCTCGGCACCGGCCACCACGAAAGAGGTCTTCTTCGACACACTGCCGGCCACCTTGGCGCCCAACGCTTCCAGCCTTGCCTTGGCCTCATCGCGGTTCATCTGCGCCAGCGTGCCGGTCAGCACGGCGGTCTGACCCTCCAGCGGGCCCGCGGCCTGCTCGGCCTGTTCCGGCGCCAGGGCCAGCAGCTTCCTGCGGTAGTCCTCGGCCTTGAGCAGCATCGGGCCATGGCCGTCGCTGTCCAGCCAGTCGGCCAGGCCGAGCGCCACCTCGTTGGGCAGCCCGGCCGCCACGAACCGCACCGGCTCGGCATCCAGTACTGCGGCCGCGTCCGGCAGCATGGCGACCAGCTTCTCGGCGCGCAGGCGGGTGATCCCCGGAATCTCCGCTTCGACCAGCAATTGTGCGAAATCCAGCCCCTCGCGCAGCTTGGCGATCGGCGGATGCACATCGCTGATGCGCACCTGGCCGACCAGCAGCAGCGCATCGATCGCCTCCTGGTTGCCGGCCTGCTCGAAGAAGTGGCCGAGCGAGCGCGCAACTTCGCCGCCGATGTCCGGCACACGCTTGAACAGCGGCCACGGCAGATGGCGGATCAGCTCGAGATCACCGAACCAGGTCGCCAGGGCCTTGGCGGTGCTCTCGCCGACGTGCTCGATGCCCAGCGCGAACAGCAGGCGCTCCAGCGTGGTGGTGCGGCTGGCATCGATCGCGGCGATCAGGTTGTCGGCCCACTTGGTCGCGATCTTCTTCGTGTTCCACGTGAAGGTGGCCGGCATCGCCAGCGCCTGCGCGCGCCACGCCTCGTCGCTGCCGTCCAGCTTGAGCAGGCTGCGGAGGTACTCGCCACTGCCTTCCGGCGGCAGGTGCAGGCCAACCTGGCTGGCCAGCGCCTCGGGCGACTCGGCATCGAGCACCAGCTTGAGCTGCAGCAGCTGGTCGCGCTGCAGACGATACAGATCGGCCACACCACGCACGATGCCGGCGTCGACCAGCGTCTCGATGTACTTGCCACCGAGGCCATCGATATCCATCGCGCGGCGCGAGGCAAAGTGCGCGATGGCTTCCTTGCGCTGCGCCGGGCAGCTCAGCTCACCCGAGCAGCGCCAAGCCGCCTCGCCCTCTTCGCGGACGATCTCCGAGCCGCACACCGGGCACTGCGACGGCATCTGCCACGGCCGGGTCCCGGCAGGGCGGCGGTCGGCGATCACGCTGACCACTTCGGGGATCACATCGCCGGCGCGACGCACGATCACCGTGTCACCCACGCGGACATCCAGGCGCGCGATCTGGTCGGCATTGTGCAGCGTCGCGTTGGAGACGATCACGCCGGCCACCGCGACCGGCGCCAGGCGCGCGACCGGCGTCGCCGCGCCGGTGCGGCCGATCTGGATTTCAATCGCCTCCACCGTGGTGGTCTGTTCCTGCGCCGGGAACTTGTGCGCGATTGCCCAGCGCGGCGCACGGGCGACGAAGCCCATCTGTTCCTGGCCGGCGCGATCGTCGAGCTTGTAGACCACGCCGTCGATATCGAACGCCAACCCATCGCGGCGCTCACCGATGTCACGGTAATAGGCGAGCAGTCCGTCCGCGCCTTCCACCACCTGGCACAGATCGCTGACCGGGAAGCCCCACTCGCGCAGCTGGGCCAGCGTGGCCGAATGCGTGGCCGGCAGTTCACCACCGTCGACCTGGCCGATGCCATAGGCGTAGAAACTGAGCTTGCGCTTGGCGCTCATCTTCGGATCCAGCTGGCGCAGCGACCCGGCAGCGGCGTTGCGCGGATTGGCCAGCACCTTGCCGTCATGCAGGCGTGCCTCGGCGTTGTAGGCCTCGAAATCGGCACGGGCCATGTAGACCTCGCCACGCACTTCCAGCACGTCGGGCCAACCGGCGCCTTTCAACGTCTGCGGGATCACGGCGATCTGGCGCAGGTTCGCACTGACGTCTTCGCCGGTGGCGCCATCGCCCCGCGTCGCGCCCTGCACGAACCGGCCGTTCTCGTAGCGCAGGCTGATCGCCAGGCCATCGAGCTTGGGTTCGGCGGAGAAATACAGCGTGCTGCGGCGCAGGCGCTCGCCGATGCGGCGCACGAAATCCTGCACTTCCTCATCGCTGAAGGCGTTGCCCAGCGACAGCATCGGCACCGCATGGCGGACCTCGGCGAAGCGCGAGGAGGCCTTGCCACCGACCTGCCGGGTCGGCGAATCGACGCGGGCCAGTTCCGGGTGCGCCTGCTCGATCGCTTCCAGCTCACGCACCAGCAGGTCGTACTCGACGTCGGGGATCAGCTGCTCGTCGCGCTCGTGGTATGCCTTGCCGGCATCCTCGATCTGGCGGCGCAGGACGTCGGCACGTGCGGCGGGACTGGGGGTCATGCGGAAGGCGATCCTGGTGGGGCATTCAATTTTACCCCTCCCCCCGCGCCTGCGCGCGGTGAAGAACGCTTGCCGCCGATCCGCAGGGGCGCTAGCGTGCACCGAACCCCTCGTTTCCGGTGTCCCGTGACCCCTGCCCTCGCCACGTCCCGTCGCTCTTTCCTGCAGCTGGCCGGTACCGGCCTGGCGCTGTCCGGCCTCGGCATGGTGCCTGCATTGGCCGCACCAACGCGCGCCGTTCCGCACGCCGGCGGACCGGTGCTGCTCAACTTCAACGAATGCCCGTACGGGCCATCGCCCGCCGCGCAGGCAGCGGCACGCGACATCGTCGCCAGCAGCGGCCGCTATCTGTTCGGCCTGGCCGGCGAACTGCGCGACCTGTTCGCCCAGCAGGAAGGCATCGGCAAGGAGCACGTGCGGCTGCACCCGGGCTCGAGCGAGCCGCTGAACCGGGCGGCGCTGCTGTGGACCTCGCCCGCTGCGGGGCTGGTCGTTGCCGATCCCACCTTCGAGGCACTGGGCGATCTCGCCGCCGCGCGGGGCGCGACCGTGGCCAAGGTCCCCCTGCGCGCCGATGGTGCACACGATGTGCGTGCGATGGCGGCGGCAGCCGCGAAGGTCAATGCTGGCCTGCTGTACCTGTGCAACCCCAACAATCCCACCGGCTCGATCACCCCGGCGGCCGACATCGCCTGGCTGCTCGCCCACAAGCCGGCGCCGACCCGGGTGCTGGTGGATGAGGCCTACCTGCAGTACAGCGAGCAGCGCTCGGTGATCGGCCAGGTGATGCAGCGCGACGACGTGATCGTGCTGCGCACCTTCTCCAAGCTCTACGGCATGGCCGGTCTGCGCCTGGGCGTGGCCGCGGCGCATCCGGACCGCTTGAAGGAACTGGCCAGCCTCGGCGACAACCCGCTGCCGGTGACCGCGATGGCGGCAGGGCTGGCGAGCCTGCGCGATCCCGGGCTGGTCGCGCAGCGCAAGGCGGAAAATACGCGGGTGCGGCAGAACACCGTCCGCTGGCTGGGCCAGCGCGGCTTTGCGTGCGTGCCTTCGGAGGCGAACTGTTTCGTGGTCGACGTGCAGCGCGACGGCGCCGCGTTCTCCACCGCCATGGCCGCGCGCGGCGTGGTGATCGGGCGCAGCTGGCCGATCTGGCCGCAGCGGGTGCGGGTAACGGTGGGGACCGAGGCCGAGATGGCGCGGTTCCGTGAGGCGTTCGAAGCGGTGGTCAGCGAGAACGGGTAGAGCCGACCGTTGGTCGGCTCTGCCTGATCACCAGCGCGGGGCTTTGGTCAGCGGCGGGGCCTGGTGCTGGCGGTCGTAGGCGCGCAGTTCGTCGCGGATGTGCGCGATGCGCTGGCGCCCCAGGGCGTTGCGGCTGTCATCGAGCACCACGCCATCGAGCAGTTCGCCCATGCGCTGTACGGTCGGCAGCATCTTTTCCCAGGCATCCAGCGCGGTCAGCGGCGCCGGCAGGGTCAGGAAGAAGGCGATCGCCGGCGTTTCCATCTCGCGGATGCTGGCCATGTCGAAACTGCCTGGTTTCATGATGCTGGCCATCGAGAAGATCGGGCCGCGCTCGGGGTGGCCTTCGACCAGGCGGTGAAAGACATTCATATGGCCGAACACCAGGCCGGTCTTTTCGGCCGCGACCACGATGTCTTCGCCCCGCAGCTGCTCACCCGCGCGGGCGGCAACGAACAGCGAGACGATCTTGTCGAAATCCTGGGTGGTGCGCTTGCCCAGGTCGCTGGCCGGACCGGCATCCACCTCGGGCAGGCCGAGTTCGGGCTGGGTCACGCCGTCTTCGCCCACCACGGGCGCAGCGCCGTCGGCCGGGCTCTCGCCGTCGCCCAGCACGGGCTCGCGGCGCTGGCCGTTGGCGCCTTCGGCGCCCTCGACGCGGCGGCCCTGCACTTTCTTTTTCGGACGGCCAAACAGGAAGATCGCAGCGATCAACAGCAGGCCGGCGGCCAGGATGCCGATGCGGAGCAGTGCCATGTCGGACATTCGGGAGGTTCTCCGGCTAAATCATTCAGGTACTTAAGGATGGCACGTCACGCCGCGCCCGCCAATCGTGCGGCTTCCTCCAGGTCGACACTGACCAGTCGGCTGACGCCCGGTTCGCGCATGGTCACTCCGGACAGCTGGTGCGCAGCCTCCATCGTGGCCTTGTTGTGGCTCACAAACAGGAACTGAACCTTCTCGCTCATTTCCTTGACCATGTTGGCCAGGCGGCCGACGTTGGCTTCGTCCAACGGCGCGTCCACCTCGTCCAGCAGGCAGAACGGGGCCGGGTTCAGCTGGAAGATCGCAAACACCAGCGCCACCGCGGTCATCGCCTTCTCGCCACCGGACAGCAGCGAGATGCTCGAAACCCGCTTACCCGGCGGCCGCGCCATGATCGCAACACCGGTGTCGAGCAGGTCTTCACCTGTCAGTTCCAGGTACGCGTGGCCACCCCCGAACAGGCGCGGATACAGCTGCTGCACGCCGGCGTTGACGCGATCGAAGGTGTCCTTGAAGCGGCCGCGGGTCTCGCGGTCGATCTTGCGGATCGCGTCTTCCAGCGTTTCCAGCGCGGTGGTGAGGTCGGCGTTCTGCGCGTCCAGATACTCCGAACGCTGCGAAGCCTCGCCGTATTCCTGGATGGCGGCCAGGTTGACCGGCTCCAGGCGGCGCATGCGGCCATCGATCTGGTGCACGGCCTGCTCCCAGTCGGTGACGCGCGCATCTTCGGGTAGCCCGTTGATCACGTCCTGCAGCACGAAGCCGGCTTTCTCCACCGACGCCGACAGCTGGTCGGCACTGAGCACCAGCGCCTGCTGGTCGAGCTTGCGCTGGGAAATCCGCTCGCGCTGCGCCAGCGCCTGTTCGTCGCGCTGGTGGCGGGTCTGTTCGAACGTACGCAGTTCGGCATCGATGCCGTCCAGCAGGGTGCGGGCCTCACCCAGCACGCGATCGGCGCGCACGCGCTCGCCCAGTGCGTTCTGGTGTTCGGCTTCCAGCGTCTTGACCGGGGAATCGCCTTCGTCGAGCTGCGAATGCAGTTCGCCCAATCGGGTATCCAGCTGCCCGCGCTGCGTGCTCATGCGCTCCAGCGCCTGGCCGAGGGAGGCCATCTGCGCGCGTTGCGATTCTAGGGTCAAGGCCAGCGAATGCGCCGCTTCGCGCACGTTGCGCGCCTGGTCGCGCGCCTGGTCGCGGGCATCGGTGAGCTGACGCCGCTCGCCTTCCAGCGCGGCCCGGACCGATTCCAGATCGCCCATGCTGGTGACCGCGTCGTCCAGGCGCGCGCGTGCTTCGCGCACCTGCTCACGTCCGGCATCCAGTGTTTCCAGCAGCTGCACCAGTTCGCCTTCGATGCGATCGATGCGGGTGCGCGCGGCTTCCACCTTGCCCTGCTGGCTCTGCAGCTGGCCACCCAGTTCGGAGACGCTGCGGTGGGCCAGATACAACTGGCGCTGCGCGTCTTCGCGCTGCTGCTCGCCGGCCAGCAACTGGTCGCGGAAGCCGGCCAGCTGCTGCTCCAGCGCGGCTTCGCGGTCCTGCAGGGTTTCAATCTGCTCGCGCAGGGTGACGATCTCGCGCTCACGCAGCAGCGCGCCCTGCTTGGCCGCGCCGGAGCGCGACACCCGCACCCAGCCCTCGCCCAGGCGCTCACCGCCACGGGTGATCACCGAATCGCCCTCGCCCAGCGTTGCCTGCAGCGCGCGCGCCGCCTCGAGATCCTCGGCGGCATGCAGGCGCGCGAGCAGACGACGGATCGCGGTCGGTCCCTGCACTTTCGCCGCCAGCGAGGTCGGCGCGACGGCCAGAGCGTCCTGCTCGGCCGAGACCAGCGCGATACGACCTTCGCCGAGTTCGCCCAGTGCATCCACCAGCGATTCGGGGGCATCGACCAGCACGCCTTCTATCAGCTGACCGAGCGCGCTTTCAACGGCGTTTTCCCAGCCACTCTCCACGGACAGGCGCTCACCGACGCGTGCGCCGGAATCCAGCCCACGTGCCTTCAGCCACGCCACGGCAGCGCCCTGCTCCTGGCCCAGTGCGGCCTGCTGCAGGGTTTCCAGCGACGACAGCCGGCCGCGGGCGGCCTGGGCCTGCTTGCGGATTTCGGCAAGCTCGGTCTGCCCGGTGCGCTGGCGATCCTGCAGCGCGGCCACGGCGATTTTTCGTTCTTCGACCTGCTCGTTGAGCACATCCAGCGAGGCTTTCTGGGTCTCGTGCTGGATATGCAGCGCCTCGAACACCTCGGCGAGCGCGTCCAGGTCCAGCCCGGCGCGTTCGGCCTGCAGCGATTCGCGGCGACGGTCGGCTTCGAGCACCTGGCGGTCCAGATAGTCCACGCGGGTGCGTTCGACCTCGCCGGCACGCGACGCCTCGGAGGTGCTGCGGGTATGGCTTTCCCAGCGCTGCTGCCAGTCGGCCAGACGGGCCTCGGCATCGCGCAGGGCTTCCTGCTTGATTTCGTTTTCTTCCTGCAGCTGCTCCAGGCGCGGCTCGGCATCGTCCACCGCTTCGCGCAGCACCCTCAGCTTGGCCTCATCGCCGCTGATGTGCTGACCCAGATCGGCCAGCGCCTGCTGTGCTTCATCGCGCGCCTTGTTGAGTCGCTGCGACATTTCGCGCTGGTGCTGGATCTGCTGCTCCAGGCGCGCCAGCGTGCTGCCGACCTGGTAGACCTCGGCCTGCGCGGTGTTGAGCGCATCGGAGGCTTCTTCGCGGCGCAGCCGGCTGGTTTCGATCCGGGCCTCCGCATCGCGCTGCTCGGCGATCAGCTGCTGCAGGCGGGTTTCTTCGCGCGACAGCGCTTCGCGCAGTCCGCCCAGGCGGCCGTCCAGGCCACGGTATTCCAGCGCCTTCCACTCGGCATCCTTGACCTTGCGCTCTTCCTGCAGCGCCTGGTACTGCTCGGCCTGGCGGGCCTGGCGCTTGAGGTGCTCGAGCTGCTTGCCGATTTCCTCGCGCAGGTCGCCGAGACGATCCAGGTTCTCGCGCGTGTGGCGGATGCGGGTTTCGGTTTCCTTGCGGCGTTCCTTGTACTTGGAGATGCCGGCGGCTTCTTCGAGGTACACGCGCAGGTCTTCGGGGCGGGCCTCGATGATCTTGCTGATCATGCCCTGCTCGATGATCGAGTAGCTGCGCGGCCCCAGGCCGGTACCCAGGAACAGATCGGTGATGTCGCGCCGGCGGCACTTGGTGCCGTTGAGGTAGTAGTTGCTGCTGCCGTCGCGGCTGACGGTGCGCTTGACCGAGATCTCGTTGAACGAGGCGTATTCGCCGGAGATGGTGTGGTCGGTATTGTCGAAGATCAGTTCGACGACGGCCTGCGAGACGGGCTTGCGGGCGGAGGAGCCGGAGAAGATGACGTCGGTGAGCGAGTCGCCGCGCAGGCGGCTGGCGGAGCTTTCACCCATGACCCAGCGCACGGCGTCGATGATGTTCGATTTGCCACAGCCATTGGGGCCCACCACGCCGGTCATGTTGGTCGGCAGGTGCAGCGTGGTCGGATCGACGAAGGATTTGAATCCGGACAGCTTGATCGTGGACAGACGCATGGCGTGATGGTTTTCCGGGCGAAGGCCTGAAGCGACCCCCGCCATGGTGGATTACGGAGCGGATTTACCCTTCAAGCCATTGATGTTGCAGGGTTTCAATGGCCCCGGGGGCGACGCGATAGCCTGAGTATAACGGGGCGGGTGTTCAGCGGGCTGCGGCGGTGGAGCTTGTGGCAGCTGGAGCTGGAGCCGAAGCCGAGGCCACATTTTCCGGTATCCCGAAGCGGGACGGCGTGGGTGGGGTCGCGGGACCCGCCGTGAACCCGTCCATGGGGGCTCGTAATGCGCCATCCATGGCGCCTTACGGTCCCGCCACCCCACCCACGCCATCCCGTAGACAGAGGGCTGGTGTGCGGGCAACAGCCAAGGCAGAACAACGAAGGCGCAACAGCCAAGACGCAACAGCCTGGAACAGCTGGGACCGGACCCAAGCTTGGCGAGCTGGCGGAGCTGGCCGAGCGGACCCGAGCCGACCCGCCACCGCCGACGCGCCGAAACGGGGGTAGAGCCACGCCATGCGTGGCTGGCGCGGGACCTGGAACCTGGAGCATCCACGCATGGCGTGGATCTACCCAAGCCGGCCGCCTATCCAATGGCGCAGACCCCGCGTGCCTTGGAACGCTGAGGTTGCCCTGCCCTCCCAACCGCCACACCGGAAACCACGCTGGAGGGTGCCGGGTAGCCCGGCCCGGGACCGTAAGGCGCCATGGATGGCGCATTACGAGCCCCCATGGACGGGTTCACGGCGGGTCCCGGGACGGGCTACCCGGCGGCCTCCCACACGCACCCTCAAGGCGCCATGCCGTTGGCGTTGGCGTTGGAGTTGGAGTTGGCGCCACAGTCGCAAGCGGCCCTGCCGTTGCTCCTGCAGCCGCCCCAAAACAAAAACGGGCACCCTCGCGGGCGCCCGTTTCAGTGACTCCCGCCTTTCGGCAGGGATCAGGCCTTTTCGGCTTCCACAACCACCTTGACGGTGGTTTCGACGTCGGCGTGCAGGTGAACAGTCACCTCGTACTCGCCCACGTTGCGGAACGCGCCTTCGCCCAGGATCACTTCGCTCTTTTCCAGCGGCAGGCCGGCAGCGGTGAAGGCCTCGGCGATATCGCGCGGGCCGACCGAACCGTACAGCTTGCCTTCGGTCGAAGCGTTCGCAGCGATCGTGACGCTCTTGCTTTCCAGCTGCGCCTTGCGGGCTTCGGCGTCAGCGTGGATCGACTGGGCCTTGGCTTCGTAATCAGCGCGCTTGGCTTCGAACTCAGCCACGTTGGTCGCGGTGGCCGGAACGGCCTTGCCGGTCGGGACGAGGAAGTTGCGGCCGTAGCCCGGCTTCACGTCGACCAGATCGCCCAGACCGCCGAGGTTGGTGACCTTCTGAAGAAGAATCAGCTTCATGGTGTAGCTCCAAATATGTATTCGTTAGCGAGGCTCAGGCCCCGCAGCGGATGGCTGTCCGAATATCCGAACGGCAGACCTGGAAACCGCCCGACGCCATGCAGCGCGGGCGGCCAGATCCGCGAAAGCGGCGACCGCAAGGCCGCCTGCCTTCATCAGACGTCGTGGTTGTCGGTGTACGGAATCAGGGCCAGGAAACGGGCGCGCTTGACGGCCGTTGCCAGCTGGCGCTGGTACTTCGACTTGGTACCGGTCACGCGGCTCGGCACGATCTTGCCGTTCTCGGTGAGGTACTGGCGCAGGGTGTTGAGATCCTTGTAATCGATCTCCTTGACACCTTCGGCCGTGAACTTGCAGAACTTGCGACGACGGAAGAACTTGGACATGTCAGTGCTCCTTAAGCGGCCGAAGCGGCGTCTTCGCCGGCATCGGTGTCAGCGGCGGCGGGGGTGGTTTCACCTTCTTCGTCATCACGACGACGACGCTCGCCACGCTCGGGCTTGTCACCCTTCTCGTCCTTGCTCTTCATGATCAGCGACTGCTCGGTGTCAGCTTCGTCACGCTTGATGACGAGGTTGCGCAGCACGGCGTCGTTGAAGCGGAAGCTCTCCACCAGCTCGCTCAGCACGGCCTGGTCGCACTCGATGTTGAGCATGACGTAGTGGGCCTTCACCAGGTTCTGGATCGGGTAAGCCAGCTGACGACGGCCCCAATCTTCCAGACGGTGGATGGTGCCGTTGCCGTTCTCGACCAGCGCCTTGTAGCGCTCGATCATGGCCGGGACCTGTTCGCTCTGGTCCGGATGGACCAGGAACACGACTTCGTAATGACGACTCATGTGTTTTTACCTTTCGGATGTGGCCCTTTGAGGGCCGGACAGCCCCCCGCAGGTGAACGCGGTGGGGCAAGGGTCCTGCCCGGAATCAGGCAGGAAGCCGCGTATTGTGGCAGCAGAAGGGGTGACAGGCAAGCCGGGCGGGCGCAACAGGCCCGGCGTGCGGACGATCAGGCCTTGTCGGCCTCGGTCGTGAAGCTCTCGCCGCAGCCACATTCGGCGGTCGCGTTCGGGTTCCTGAACGTGAAGGTCTCGCTCAGCCCATGCTTGCCGAAGTCGATTTCAGTGCCGTCGACCAGGTCCAGGCTGGTGGCATCCACATAGATGCGGACCCCGTCCTGCTCGAAGACGGTGTCGCCCTCGCGCTCATCGCGGGCCAGATCGGTGATGTGGCCCCAGCCGGAACAGCCGGTGCGGGTCACGCCGAAACGCAGGCCCAGCGCGCCGGGGGTCTGCTCGACGAACTTCTGCACACGGGCAAAGGCAACAGGGGTAAGGCTTACGGCCATGACAGGCAACTCCAGCGGATCGTGATCAGTATAGAGGGTATGGCGCGGCCCGGCCTCGGCGGCCGCAGCTGCGGTTCACACGGCTGGCGGCCCCGAAGCCCACAAGAAATGCCTCGCAAGCCGAACACCGCACCCGTTAAACTCCGTGTTCAGAGATCGAGTCGATCAACAGAGGATTCAAGTCATGACGGTGGTCAGCGTTGAACATGCGCTTGCCGGGAAGATCCCGGAAGGCGGCGAGGCAACAGTACGCGGATGGGTCCGCACGGTGCGCGGCTCTGCGGCGCTTGCCTTCGTCAATGTCACCGATGGCTCCTGCTTCGCCCCGATCCAGGTGGTGGCCAATGACACCCTGGCCAATTTCGACGACATCAAGAGCCTGACCCCGGGCTGCTCGGTGATCGCCCGCGGCACCCTGGTCAAGTCCCAGGGCAAGGGCCAATCCTTCGAGATCCAGGCCAGCGACATCGAGATCGTCGGCCTGGTCGAAGACCCGCTGACCTACCCGATCCAGCCCAAGCCGATGAGCCCGGAGTTCCTGCGCGAAGTGGCGCACCTGCGCCCGCGCACGAACCTGTTCGGTGCGGTCACCCGCATCCGCAACTGCCTGGCCCAGGCCGTGCACCGGTTCTTCCACCAGAACGGCTTCAACTGGATCAGCACCCCGATCGTGACCACGTCCGACGCCGAAGGTGCCGGCCAGATGTTCCGGGTCTCGACCCTGGACATGGCCAACCTGCCGCGCAACGACAAGGGCGAGGTGGATTTCAGCCGCGACTTCTTCGGCAAGGAAACCTTCCTGACCGTGTCCGGCCAGCTGAACGTCGAGGCGTACTGCCTGGCGCTGAGCAAGGTCTACACCTTCGGCCCGACCTTCCGTGCCGAGAACTCCAACACCACCCGCCACCTGGCGGAGTTCTGGATGATCGAGCCGGAAATCGCCTTCGCCGATCTGGCCGAAGACGCGCGCCTGGCCGAGCAGTTCCTGAAGTACCTGTTCCGCGCGGTGCTCGATGAGCGCGGCGATGACCTGGCCTTCCTGGCCGAGCGCGTGGACAAGAACGCGATCACCAAGCTGGAAGGCTTCATCAATGCCCCGTTCGAGCAGATCGACTACACCGAAGCGGTGAAGCTGCTGCAGAACTCGGGCAAGAAGTTCGACTTCCCGGTCGAATGGGGCCTGGACCTGCAGACCGAGCACGAGCGCTGGCTGACCGAGGAACACATCGGCCGCCCGGTGGTGGTGACCAACTACCCCGAGCACATCAAGGCCTTTTACATGCGCCTGAACGACGACGGCAAGACCGTCGCCGCGATGGACGTGCTGGCCCCGGGCATCGGCGAGATCATCGGCGGCAGCCAGCGCGAAGAGCGTCTGGACGTGCTCGATGCGCGCATGGCGCAGTTCGGCCTCGATCCGGAGCATTACGGCTGGTACCGCGATTTCCGCCGCTACGGTTCGGTGCCGCACGCCGGTTTCGGCCTCGGCTTCGAGCGTCTGGTGGTCTACGTCTGCGGGCTGAGCAACATCCGCGACGCGATCCCCTACCCGCGCGCACCGGGCAGCGCCGAATTCTGATCCCGACCACGGAGGCACCGAGCCCATGACCCTGTTCTTCGCGCTGTGTTTCGTCGGCGTGGCGATCGCCGGGTTCAGTGCCTTCGTGATCTTCTGGCCGCTGACCCTGGTCCACATCCGCGACCGCCATCCGGCGCTGGCGGATCGCTTCGGTACGGGCGCGTTCCTGCGCCCGGACGCGCTGCGCTGGCTGCTCGGCCGCGACTATCGCCAGAGCAGCGACCGCTCGCTGACCGGCCTGGCCACGCCGGCCTGGCTCTCGCTGCTTACTCTTCTTGCCGGACTGGGCATGGCTGCCCTGCTCTGGCTGCTTTCGATGGTACTGACATGAATGACGACACTTCCCGCCACGACGAATGGTTCCTGGCCAGCCTCGGCAACACGCTGATCTGGGCCCGCCTGCGGGTCCGCCCGGCGGGCACCGCCGAGGTGCTGGACAGCGACGGCAACACGCTGAGCTACGACAGCGAGGACACTGCGCGCTCGCAGCTGTTCGATGCCGAGTTCGTGGCCTACGACGGCCTGGACGAAGAAGACGCCCTGGTGCGCGGCTTCTCGCTGCATGAAGTGCAGCCGCCGCAGGCCGACAGCGACGACGCGCTGCACGGCCGCATGGTCCAGAGCCTGGGCGCGCGGGCGTAACCGGCGATGTTCATTCCCTCCGCCTTCGTCGAGACCGACCTGGTCTGGCTGGACCGGCTGCTGGCGCGCGATGCGTTCGTCACCCTGGTCACGACCGGGACCGATGGCCTGCCGCAGGCCACCCGCCTGCCGGTGCTGTACAAGCGCGATGGCGACGGCCTCCTGATCGAAGGCCACTGGGCCCGGCCCAATCCGCAGGCGGGACACGCCGGCCCGGCGTTGATGCTGGTACAGGGCCCGCACGCCTACATATCGCCAGGCTGGTATCCGGATAAAGCCGCGCAGGCGCGCGTACCGACCTGGAACTACGCGGCTGCGGAACTGCGTGGGGTGCTGGAACCGACCACCGATCCGGACACACTGATCGCCATGCTGGACGGCCTGAGTGCGCACTACGAGGCGCAGGTCGGCGGCGACTGGGACCTGCTGCCGATCGAACCCCGCCAGCAGCGCATGCTCGGCGGCATCGTCGGCTTCCGTTTCCGCCCGGCGCAGGTGCAGATCAAACTCAAGCTCAGCCAGAACCACCCCGAGGCCAACCAGTCCAGCGTGATCGACGCGCTGTCGGCACTGGAGGCCCCGGCATCCCGCGAGCTGGCGCAGTGGATGCGCTGGCGCCGCGACGGCGGCACGTCCGCCGACTGACCCTCCCCACTCCTGCGACGACGCGGCCATGATGGCCCCGCCTTGCCCCCACCCGACGTCAGGGACCCCGCACGATGAAAGACATCCACAAGCTGCTGCAGAACAACCGCGAATGGGCGGACCGGATCGAGAAAGAAGACCCGGAGTTCTTCCACCAGCTGGCCAAGCAGCAGCACCCGGAATACCTGTGGATCGGCTGCTCCGATTCGCGCGTGCCGGCCAATCAGATCATCGGCATGGCACCGGGTGAGGTGTTCGTGCACCGCAACGTGGCCAACGTGGTCGTGCACACCGACCTGAACTGCCTGAGCGTGATCCAGTACGCGGTGGATCAGCTGAAGGTGAAGCACATCCTGATCGTGGGCCATTACGGCTGCGGCGGCGTGCACGCCAGCCTGAACAACACGCGCGTGGGCCTGGCCGACAACTGGCTGCGCCACGTCGGCGATGTGGCACAGAAGCATGCGGCGATCATGGACGCGATCGAGGAGCCGGAGCTGAAGCATGCCCGTCTGTGCGAGTTGAACGTGATCGAGCAGGTGGTCAACGCCTGCCGTTCGACGATCGTGCAGGACGCATGGGCACGCGGCCAGAAGCTGATGGTGCACGGCTGGGTCTACAGTCTGAAGGACGGCCGGGTGCGCGAGATGGGCATCGACGTGGGCGCACCGGAAGAGCTGCAGGCGGCCTACGAGAAGGCGCTGTCCTACGTTCCGCGCCACGGTCGGCGCGACTGATCCTTCCTTTCTGCGGACAGCGACCATGCTTGCCTCCCCCATCAATCTGCTCGGCTGGATCGAGGAACACCGGCATCTGCTGAAGCCGCCGGTCGGCAACAAGATGATCGAGAACGGCGATTTCATCGTGATGGTGGTCGGCGGCCCGAACAGCCGGACGGACTTCCATTACGACGAGGGCCCGGAGTGGTTCTATCAGCTGGAAGGGGAGATGACGCTGAAGGTGCAGGAGGATGGCGCGGTACGCGACATTCCGATCCGCGCGGGCGAGATTTTCCTGTTGCCGGGTGGCGTGCCGCATTCGCCGCGCCGTCCGCCGGGCGGTGTCGGCCTGGTGGTGGAGCGCAAGCGGCTGGCGCATGAGCGCGATGGGTTGATGTGGTTCTGCGAGCAGTGCAATCACAAGTTGTACGAGGAGTTTTTCGCGCTGGAGAACATCGAGACGGATCTGCCGAAGGTGTTCGATCGCTATCACTCCTCGCTGGAGTTGCGCACGTGCGATGCGTGCGGGCATGTGGATCCGTTGCCTGCGGAGGTGACTGCTGAGGGGTGATGGTTCTCCAGCTTGAGAGCATGGAGGCCTGAAGGCTTGAGAGCTTGAGAGCTTTAAAAGCAGAGCAGTATGTGAATTGCCTGGAAGTGGGCCGGCGGGGATGGGTTTCCGGGACCCGCCGCAAGTACATCCATGTAGGCTCGTAGTGCGGCATCCATGCCGCACACGGTCCCGGAAACCCACCCCCACCGACCCATCCACACTTCGTCGGTGCGCATGGGAAAAAACAGAGTCAACTGCTGCTCTCACTCCGGCGACGGCGACGGCGACGGCGACGTAGCAACTGCAGTGAAACCGCAGAAGCAAGATCAACAGCGCTGGCATCACCACTGCCAACGTCGGCGTAGGCGCCAGCATAGCCGCCCTCGCCCGCACCCAAGTCAGCGGCGAAAGCGGGAGCAAATGCCGGCTAACGGGGGAGCACGCACCGCCGTTGCGCATGACCGCAGCCGGCTGGTTCTCGGCTGAGCCGAGTCGAGCACTTATCCACCGCTCTCCGCTCGCCCACACTGACCCTCAAGCTGCAACGCAGAACAGTCCAAGGCATAGCCCCCCGCCTTTTCCATGCGCCCCAGCCAACTGTCAGCGGGTCGGTGTGGGTGGGTCTGCAGGACCGTGTGCGGCATGGATGCCGCACTACGAGCCTACATGGACGTACTTGCGGCGGGTCCAGCAGACCCACCCACACCGGGCCGCCCACCGTAGACGCGAGAAACACGCCGTTGCCGTTGCCGTTGCCGTTGCCGTTGCCGTTGCCATCGCCATGGCCATACCCAACGGCCCAGACCCAGCCAAAGCAGCACCGCAAGCCAGATTCAGCCCACACCCCCACCACCCGGATAAACTGTCGGTTCACTGACACCGCCGGTTGCACCATGTCCGAGATCCTCAGCCGCACCCATGCCGTTGCCCTGGACGCTGCCGATCCGCTGCGCGCCCTGCGCAGTGAATTCGTCTTTCCGCAACACAACCACCGCGACCAGACCTACTTCGTCGGCAACTCGCTGGGCCTGCAGCCGCGCGGCGCCCGGGCTGCCGTCCAGGAAGTCATGGACAAATGGGGCGCGCTGGCGGTCGAAGGCCACTTCACCGGCGACACCCAGTGGCTGCACTACCACCGCCTGGTCAGCGAGCAGCTCGCCCGCGTCGTCGGTGCCCTGCCCAGCGAAGTCGTGGCGATGAACACCCTCAGCGTCAACCTGCACCTGATGATGGTCAGCTTCTACCGGCCTACGACCGAACGCCCCGCCATCCTCATGGAGGCCGGTGCCTTCCCGACCGATCGGCACGCGGTGGAATCGCAGATCCGCTTCCACGGCTTCGATCCGGATACCGACCTGATCGAAGTGCAGCCCGACGAGCCCAACGGCACCATCTCGCTGCAGGCCATCGAACGCGCCATCACCGAACACGGCCCGCGCCTGGCGCTGGTGCTGTGGCCCGGCGTGCAGTACCGCAGCGGCCAGGTCTTCGATCTGGAGGCCATCACCCGCATGGCCCGCCTGCAGGGTGCACGGATCGGTTTCGATCTTGCGCACTCCGTCGGCAACGTGCCGCTCGCGCTGCACGACATCGCTCCGGATTTCGCCGTGTGGTGCCATTACAAATACCTCAACGCCGGCCCGGGCGCCGTCGCCGGCTGCTTCGTGCACGAACGCCATCATCGCGATACCACGCTGCCGCGTTTCGCCGGCTGGTGGGGGCATGAGGAAGCCACCCGCTTCAAGATGGCGCCGCAGTTCGTGCCCGCCGTCGGTGCCGAAGGCTGGCAGCTCAGCAATCCGCCGGTGCTGGGCCTGGCACCGCTGCGCGCCGCGCTGGACGTCGTCGACAAAGCCGGTGGCATCGAGGTGCTGCGGACCAAGTCGCTGCGCCTGACCGGCATGCTCGATGCGCTGGTGCGTGCGCGCCTGGCCGGCGTGCTCGAGGTGCTGACCCCATCCGAACCCGAGCGCCGTGGCTGCCAGCTGTCACTGCGCGTGGCCGGTGGCCGTGAGCGCGGCCGCAGTCTGTTCGAGTACCTGCAGACCGTGGGCGTGCTCGGTGACTGGCGCGAGCCCGACGTGATCCGCATCTCGCCGACACCGCTGTACAACCGCTACCTCGACCTGCACCACTTCGTCGAGGAAGTGGAAGCCTGGGCCGGTCCCTGACCCGACCGCCCTCCCCGCCCCCACGGATATCGCCTTGATCGCTACCCCCTCCCGCTCGCTGAGCATCATCGGCGCAGGTCTGGCCGGTTCACTGCTGGCCATCCTGCTGTCCCGCCAGGGCTGGCAGATCACTTTGTACGAGCGCCGCGGCGACCCGCGCGTGAGCGATTACGAGTCCGGCCGTTCGATCAACCTCGCGCTGGCCGAGCGTGGCCGCCACGCGCTGCGCCAGGCCGGTGTCGAAGACGCGGTCATGGCCAAGTCGGTGATGATGCGCGGGCGCATGATCCACCCGCGCGAGGGCGAACCGCAGCTGCAGCGCTACGGGCGCGATGACAGCGAAGTGATCTGGTCGATCCACCGCAAGGACCTCAACACCACGCTGCTGCAGCTGGCCGAGGATGCAGGCGCGACCGTGCATTTCCACCGCCGTCTGCACACCGTGGATTTCGATGCCGGCTACGCGCGTTTCATCGATGACCGCGACGACCAGCCGCACGACATCCGCTTCGATACCCTGATCGGCGCCGACGGGGCCGGCTCGGCACTGCGCGCGGCGATGAACCGCAAGCAGCCGCTGGAGGAGCGCATCGACTTCCTGGATCACTCCTACAAGGAGCTGGAGATTCCGCCGACCGATGACGGAGGTTTCCGGATCGAGGCCAATGCACTGCACATCTGGCCGCGCGGGCACTACATGTGCATCGCGCTGCCGAACGACGAGGGCACGTTCACGGTCACGCTGTTCCTGCCCAACGAAGGCGTCCCGAGCTTTGCCACCACCAACAGCGGCGCCGAGGCCGAAGCGCTGTTCGCGCGCGACTTCCCCGATGCGCTGGCGTTGATCCCGAACCTGCGCCGCGATTGGGAGCAGCACCCGCCCGGCCTGCTCGGCACGCTGCACCTCAAGCATTGGCACATGAAGGGCCGCGCGGTCCTGATCGGCGATGCCGCGCACGCGATGGTGCCGTTCCACGGGCAAGGCATGAACTGCGCGTTCGAAGACTGCATCGCACTCGCAGCCCACCTGTTGGAACAGGACTCGCTGGGCGAGGCGTTCGCCGCATTCGAGGCCGACCGCAAGCCGAATGCCGAAGCGATCCAGCAGATGGCGCTGGAGAACTACCTGGAGATGCGCGATCGCGTGGCCGATCCGCAGTTCCTGCTGCAGCGCGAACTGGAACAGGCGCTGCAGGCGCGCTGGCCGACCCGCTTCGTGCCGCACTACACGATGGTCACCTTCCTGCGCACGCCGTACGCCGTTGCGCTGGCGCGTACCGAGCTGCAGCGACGCATGCTCGAAGACGCCACCGCCGGGCACGAGAGCCTGGCGCATATCGACTGGGCCGCGCTCGAGCGCCTGGTCCACGAACAACTGCCCGTCCTGGAGGGTGCGCACTGATGGCCGACAGCTTCCTGTTCTACGACCTGGAGACCTTCGGTCAGGACCCGCGCCGCACGCGCATCGCGCAGTTCGCCGGTATCCGCACCGATGCCGATCTGAACATCATCGATGAGCCGGTCAGCTTCTACGTCAAACCGGCCGACGACCTGCTGCCCTCGCCGATCGCCACCCTGATCACCGGGATCACCCCGCAACACGCACTCAGCGCCGGCGTCACCGAAGCCGAGGCGTTCTCGCGCATCCACGATCTGATGGCGCGGCCTGGGACCTGCTCGCTGGGCTACAACACGCTGCGCTTCGACGATGAGTTCGTCCGCCACGGGCTGTTCCGCAACTTCTACGATCCGTACGAGCGCGAGTGGCGCAACGGCAATTCGCGCTGGGACCTGCTGGACATGATGCGGCTGTTGCACGCGCTGCGCCCGGACGGCATTGCCTGGCCGCAGCGTGAGGACGGCGCCACCTCGTTCAAGCTCGAGCATCTGGCCACGGCCAACAACGTCCGCCAGGGCGATGCGCATGAAGCGCTGTCCGACGTGTACGCGACCATCGGTCTGGCGAAGCTGTTCAAGCAGGCCCAGCCACGCCTGTGGGACTACGCGCTGAAACTGCGCGACAAGCGGTTCGTCGGCAGCCTGCTGGATGTGGACGCGATGCAGCCGGTGCTGCACATCTCGATGCGCTACCCGGCCCAACGCATGTGCGCCGCGCCGGTGCTGCCACTGGCGCGCCATCCCTTCATCAACAACCGCATCATCGCGCTCGACCTGGACGGCGATATCGAGCCGCTGCTCGAACTGCCGCCGGAAACCATCGCCGCGCGCCTGTACACCCGTGCCGCCGACATGGCCGAAGGCGAGCAGCGCGTGCCGCTCAAGGAAGTGCACCTCAACAAGGTGCCGGCGCTGGTCGCCTGGAACCACCTGCGTCCGGCCGACCACGCCCGCCTGGGCATCGACCCGGCCGCGATCGAGGCCAAGGCCGCGCGCCTGCGCCAGATCGGCCCCGCGCTGGCCGAAAAGGTCCGCCAAGTGTATTCGGGCGAGCGCCCGCTGATCCCCGGCGATGTGGACGCCTCGCTGTACGACGGCTTCCTCGCCGACGGCGACAAAGCCCTGATGTCGCGCATCCGCACCAGCCCACCGGCCGAACTGGCCAGCTTCGCCGAGCGCCTGCGCGACCCGCGCATGCCGGAGCTGTTGTTCCGCTACCGCGCCCGCAACCACCTCGACACCCTGGACACCACCGAGCGCTCACGCTGGAACGACTATCGTCGCCAGCGCCTGCTCGGCGATGCGTCGCTGGGCGAACAGACCCTGCCGCAGTTCACCGCGCAGCTGGATGCACTGGCCGCGGAGCACGCCGACGATGCCGGCAAGCTCGCCCTGCTCCAGCAGCTGCGTGACTGGGGCACCCACCTGCAGAGCAGCCTATGAGCACGTATTTCAGCCCCGCCACCTTCACCTTCCTGCGTGGCTTGGCCCGCAACAACGACAAGACCTGGTTCAACGAGCACAAGCCGAAGTACGAAGAGCACGTCCGCCAGCCGTTCCTGCGCCTGATCACCGATCTGCAGCCGGACCTGGCCGCGGTCAGCGAGCACTTCCGTGCCGATCCGCGCACCGTGGGCGGCTCGCTGTTCCGCATCTACCGCGATGCGCGCTTCTCCAACGACAAGTCGCCCTACAAGAGCTGGCAGGGTGCACGCCTGTTCCATGAGCGGCGCAAGCAGGTGCCGGCGCCGTCGTTCTACATCCACCTGCAGCCGGGCGAGAGCTTCGTGGGTGCCGGCCTGTGGCATCCCGAGCCGGCCACGCAGCGCAAGGTGCGCCATTTCATCGTCGACAACCCGGGCAGCTGGAAGGCCGCCGCGCATTCGCCGGTGCTGCGGAAGAAATTCGATTTCGAGGAAAGCGAAAAACTGGTGCGCGCCCCGCGCGGGTTCGAACCGGATTTCGAGTTCATCGACGATCTCAAGCACCGCAACTGGGTGTTCTGGCGCTCACTGGACGACGCCACGATGACCGGGCCGCGACTGCGCCAGACCATCGCAGCCGACCTGGTCACGCTGGCGCCGTTCGTGGATTACCTGTGTGCGGCGCTGGACCTGGAATTCTGAGCTTCACCTGCGCTGACGCCGGCTGCGGCAAGCTGGGGGCCCACACGACAAGGCAGATCCGATGAAGAAACTGCTCTGGCTGACGATCATCCTGCTGGTGGTGCTGGCGGGCATCGTGTTCAGCGGCCCGTATGTAACCGTGCACGGGCTCAGCCGCGCGATCGAACAGCGCGATACCGCCAAGCTCGACCGCTACGTGGACTTCCCGATGCTGCGCGCTAACCTGCGCGCACAGCTGAGCGACTACGTGGTGCAACGCGCCGGGCCGGACCTGCAGTCCAGCCTGTTCGGCGCGTTGCTGCTCTCGGCGGGTGACCGCCTCAGCGCGACCGCCGTGGATGCGCTGGTGACCCCGACCGGCATCGGCGCCCTGCTCGAGGGCCACACCCTGTGGAAGCGCGCCAGCAACGACCTGGACAGCCCCAGCAACGATGCCTACGCGGCACCACGACCAGCGCGGCCGCTGAACGGTGCCACCCATCACTTCGAGTCGCTGTCGCGCTTTGCCGCCACCACCCATACCCCGCAGGGCGCGCCGGTGGTGTTCGTCCTGCAGCGCTCGGGCCTGCGCTGGCGACTCGTCGACATCCGGCTGCCATTGAACCCCGAAAGCACCGCCCCGTCGGTCCTACCGATCCGGTAGGTACCCACCGTTGGTGGGTACATCAGCGCCAGCGTGGGTGGGTACATGGGCGCCACGCACCTCCGGGCGGCGCATCAACCGTCGTTTGCGACTCCGTGCGGCACATGCCCGGCCGCCACGCTCTGGTGCTGCAGCGCGCTGTCGATGTTGTGCTGCGAATCGTCGAAGAAGATGTCCGCGCCGAAGGCTTCCAGGAACGGCCCCTTGTGGCGGCCGCCGAGGAACAGCGCTTCATCCAGGCGCACGCCCCATTCGCGCAGGGTGCGGATCACGCGCTCGTGCGCCGGCGCCGAGCGCGCGGTCACCAGAGCGGTGCGGATGGGGGCATCCTCGCCCGAAGGGAACACCGCCTGCAGGGTGTGCAGGGCCGAGAGGAAGTTGCGGAACGGACCGCCGCTGAGCGGTTCGCGGGCGTTCTCGCGCTCATGGCGCCCGAACGCTTCCACGCCCTGCTCGCGCGAAATGCGCTCGCTTTCATCACCGAAGATCACCGCGTCACCATCGAAGGCGATGCGCAGCTGGCCCAGCGGACGGCCCAGATCGACCTGCTCGGCCGCGGCGATGGTCTCGCCCGGCGGCTTCGGCAGGATGGTCGCGGCCGCGATGCCATGCAGCAGCGCGCGGCGTACCGACTCCGGGTTGGCCGACAGGAACAGATCGGTGCCGAACGGCTTCACATACGGCCAGGTCGGCTCGCCTGCGGTGAACGTCGCGCGGATGATGCCCAGGTCGTAGTGCTGGATCGAATTGAAGATGCGCAGGCCGGTATCGGCGGAGTTGCGCGAGAGCAGGATCACTTCTACCCGCGGTTGTTCCGGCGACTGGCCCTGGTTGAGCGCGAGCAGCTTGCGCACCACCGGGAAGGCCACGCCGGGGCGCAGCACATCATCTTCGTGCTTGCGCTGGTACTCGGCATAGGCATCGACGCCTTCGGCCTCGAACAGCGCGTGGCCCTCTTCCAGATCGAACAGGGCCCGCGAGGTCACGGCAACGGTCAGCAAGCGGGGGGTGTTGTCGCCCATGGCAATCAGCAATCCAATGCGGCCGCAGCGGCCGGCCA
>Ga0182005_1000346_pt1 | contig 26419 bp, 18 predicted proteins | sample Sormic07211103_1_FD_123021 | JGI IMG/M metagenome (GOLD analysis project Ga0182005, IMG submission 123021) | Rhizosphere microbial communities from Sorghum bicolor, Mead, Nebraska, USA - 072115-103_1 MetaG | ecosystem: Host-associated > Plants > Roots > Rhizosphere | place: USA: Nebraska...
CACGGCGACCTGCGCGACCTGATCCTGCGCCCGTACAGCCAGCGCGACACCGTGGTGGTCGGCCCCAACGACCTGCTGACCACCGCCTACCAGCGCATGAAGCTGTACGACGTGTCGCAGCTGCCGGTGATGGATGGCGATCAACTGGTCGGCATCGTCGACGAAAGCGACGTCTTGTTGCACGTTTACGGCGACGAGGCGCGGTTCCGCGACCCGGTGGCCACGGCCATGGTCAGCAAGCTGGACCGGCTCGACGTCAAATCGCCGATCGAAGCGTTGCTGCCGGTGTTCGACCGCGGCCAGGTCGCCATCGTCATGAACGACGGCGCCTTCCTCGGCCTGATCACCCGCATCGACCTGCTCAACTACCTGCGCCGCCGCGTTCAGTGACGGTGTTTCATGAACGGCCCCGATGCATGGGGCCGTTCAGACCTCGCTGCTAGAATCACGCCCCTTCTCCGGGAACCCCTCATGACGGACCACACGTCCAACCCCAATGGCGACGGCCCTGCGCTGTCGCTGGCGACCCTGGCGATCCATGGCGGCCAGCATCCGGACCCGTCCACGGGCGCGGTGATGCCGCCGATCTATGCGACCTCCACCTATGCCCAGTCCAGCCCCGGCGAACACCAGGGCTTCGAGTACTCGCGCACCCACAATCCGACCCGCTTCGCCTACGAGCGCTGCGTTGCCGCGCTGGAAGGCGGTTCGCGCGGATTCGCGTTCGCCTCGGGCATGGCCGCCACCTCCACGGTGATGGAGCTGCTGGACAGCGGCAGCCACGTGGTGGCGATGGACGACCTGTACGGCGGCAGCTACCGCCTGTTCGAGCGCGTGCGCCGGCGCACCGCCGCCCTGGACTTCAGCTTCGTCGACCTGACCGATCCGGCCGCGTTCGAAGCGGCGATCGGACCCAAGACCAAGATGGTGTGGATCGAGACGCCCACCAACCCGATGCTGAAGATCGTCGACATCGCCGCGATCGCCGCGATCGCGCGCAAGCACGGCCTGCTGGTGGTGGTGGACAACACCTTCGCCTCGCCGATGCTGCAGCGCCCGCTGGAACTGGGTGCGGACATCGTGGTGCATTCGGCGACCAAGTACCTCAACGGCCACTCCGACATGGTCGGCGGTATCGCCGTGGTCGGCGCCAATGCCGAACTGGCCGAGCAGCTGGCGTTCCTGCAGAACTCGGTGGGCGGCGTACAGGGCCCGTTCGACAGCTTCCTGGCGCTGCGCGGGCTCAAGACCCTGCCGCTGCGGATGCGCGCGCATTGCGCCAACGCGCTGCAGCTGGCGCAGTGGCTGGACACCCACCCGGCGATCGACAAGGTGATCTACCCCGGCCTGGCCTCGCATCCGCAGCACGCCCTGGCGCAGCGGCAGATGTCCGGCTTCGGCGGCATCGTCTCGATCGTGCTCAAGGGCGGCTTCGACGCGGCCAAGCGCTTCTGCGAACGCACCGAGCTGTTCACCCTGGCCGAATCGCTGGGCGGCGTGGAAAGCCTGGTCAACCATCCTGCGGTCATGACCCACGCCTCGGTGCCGGTGGAACGGCGCGCCCAGCTCGGCATCAGCGATGCGCTGGTGCGGTTGAGCGTGGGGGTCGAGGATGTGGGGGATTTGCAGGCCGATCTCGATCGCGCGCTGCGGAGCTGACACATGCACGACGTGCTGCAACGGGCGAATCGCATTTCGCCGACCGGTCCGTTCCATGCCTGGCTGCACTATCCCAGCCTGACGATGGAGATGACCCGGCGCGACGTGCTCGGACGCTATCGCGGCGCCAGCTTCGGTCTGCTGTGGTCGCTGATCAGTCCCTTCATGATGTTGATCATCTATACCTTGGCGTTCGGCTACGTGCTGAAATCGCGCTGGCCGGGGACCAGCGGCAACATCGCCGACTTCGCCATGCTGCTGTTCCTCGGCCTGATCGTGCATGGCCTGTTCGCCGAATGCCTGACGCGTGCGCCCACCTTGGTCATCGGCAATTCGAACCTGGTCAAGCGGATCGTGTTTCCGCTCGACGTGCTGCCCTGGACGATGGTGTTGTCGGCGCTGTTCCACGCCTGCACCAATTCGCTGGTGTTCGTCGTGCTGAACCTGATCGTGCGGCACGAAATGCACCCGACGCTGGTCTTCCTGCCGATCGTGTTCCTGCCGCTGGCGGTCGGATTGCTCGGCCTGGGATGGCTGCTGTCCTCGCTGAGCGTCTTCCTGCGCGACATCGGGCAGATGACCGGCGTGATCGCCACGGCGACGTTGTTCCTGTCTTCCGCCATCGTTCCGGTGAGCACGCTGCCGCCGAAGTACCAGTTCGTCTTCCACCTCAATCCCTTGACCTTCATCATCGACGAGGCGCGCGACGTCGCATTCTGGGGGCGCGCGCCGGATTGGGCGGGCTTGGGGATGTATACGCTCGGCGCGCTGGCGTTCGCCTATTTCGGTTACTTCGTCTTCCAGAAGACGCGCCGGGGGTTCGCCGATGTCCTCTGAACTCTTGACCGTGGCGCAAGCGGACAGCCCGATATCCAGCGACGCCGACCTGGTGGTCGATGCGCGCGGCGTCGGCAAGTGCTACCACATCTACGACCGGCCTTCGCACCGCTTGCTGCAGGGTCTGGTGGGCGGTTCGCGGCGCTACTACCGGGAATTCTGGGCATTGCGCGGCGCCGATCTGCAAGTGCGCCGCGGCCAGACGGTCGGCCTCATCGGCCGCAACGGCTCGGGAAAATCGACCTTCCTGCAGATGATCGCAGGCACGCTGACCCCGACCGAGGGCAGCATCCAGGTGCAGGGGCGCGTGGCGGCATTGCTGGAACTGGGGAGCGGCTTCAATCCCGAGTTCACCGGGCGCGAGAACGTCTATCTCAATGCGGCCATCCTCGGGTTGAGCAAGGACGAAGTGGATGCGAGCCTCGATCGCATCCTCGCATTCGCCGACATCGGTGCGTTCATCGACCAGCCGATCCGCAGCTATTCCAGCGGCATGGTCGTGCGCCTGGCGTTCGCGGTGCAGGCGCAGGTGCACCCGCAGCTGCTGATCGTCGACGAAGCCTTGTCGGTCGGCGACGCGAAGTTCCAGGCCAAGTGCTTCGCGCGGCTCAAGCAGCTCAAGGACGATGGCGCTTCGATCCTGCTGGTCAGCCACTCGGCCGATCAGATCGTGCAGCACTGCGAGTTCGCCCAGTTGCTCGATAGCGGCCGCATCCTGCGCCAAGGCAAGCCCAAGGATGTGGTCAACGCCTACTACAACTTGCTGTTCGGTAGCGGCGATACCGATGCTCCCGCGCCCGACGCGGGCGAGCGGGTCGCAGACGCGCCGTTCGAAGAGAGCGTGCCGTTCTCCGGCGAGGGCGGTGGCTACGAGTCGCGCCCCAACTACAATCCCCATGAGTTCCGCTGGGGCGACGGTGCCGTGCGCATCACCGACTTCGAATTGCGATCGGCGCAAACGCTTTATCCGCCGATTCTCGAGTCCGGCCAGGAATTGCGCCTCGTGGTCAGAATGGTGTTCGAGCGCGAGGTGATCAGGCCGATCGTCGGCTTCACCCTGAAGACGGCCGAGGGCGTCGTCGTTTACGGTACCAATACCGAGTACAAGCCGCTGCCTGCGTTCACCGCTGGCGGCGCTGCCGGCAGCGCGGTCGATGTGGTGGCCGCATTCCGCTGCGACCTGGCCGATGGCGACTATTTCCTTTCTGTCGGCGTGGCCAGCCGCGGCGAAGAGGATGTGGTGCCTCATGACAGGCGCTACGACAGCATCCATTTCAAGGTGATCAACGCCGATTTCTTCGGTATGGGCGGGCTGGACATGCGTCTGGAAGTCGCAAGCCCTCGCCAGGCTGTTTGATCGATCACGCCGACGATGATTCAAGAGGACGCATTGCATGATTGATTCATTGGCAGTCGCTGGTTATGTCATGCCTGCGGACGTCGCCGTATGGCGCCGCGAGGGCTACGACAGCATCGGCTACAGCGATGGCGACAACTCCGAAGATGGGCTGTTGGCGACGTTGCGCGCCGCTGCCGACGTCAGCGTGTTTTCTTCCGAGCTGGCGGCCGCTTGCGTCGACTGGCCGAGCCGCTATCACCTGTCCACGGAACGCGCGAACCTGCTGCGACCGTTCGCGCAGCATCTTCAGCCGGGTGCGAGGGTTCTCGAAATCGGCGCCGGATGCGGTGCGGTCACGCGCTATCTCGGCGAGAGCGGGGCGGACGTGCTGGCGCTGGAGGGCTCGTTGCGGCGCGCACGCATCGCCCGCGAGCGCACTCGCGAGTTGCGCAATGTCGTTGTGGTGGCCGAACGCTTTCAGGATTTTTCCGTCGCCCAGCGCTTCGACGTGGTGACCCTGATCGGCGTGCTGGAGTACGCCAGTCTGTTCTCCGACGCGCAGAACCCCGCGCTGCACATGCTCCAGGCCGCAAGGCAGCTGCTGGCGCCAGGAGGGCGCCTGATTCTGGCCATCGAGAATCAGCTGGGCCTGAAGTATCTGGCCGGCGTGCCGGAAGACCATCTGGGGCAGCCGATGGTCGGGTTGGAGGACCGTTATCAATCGCGCGGCGCGCGCACATACGGGCGCAACGAACTCGACGCGCTGCTTCGGCGCGCCGGCTATGCGCGCAGCCGTTTTTCCGCGCCGTTGCCCGATTACAAGATGCCGGCCACGATCCTGACCGAGCGCGGCATCTCGGCCGACCCCGCGCTGTTCAATGCCGGCGCGCTGGCGGCGCAGGCGGTTCGCCGCGATCCCCAGCTCACGCCGACGACATTCAATCTTCAGCGTGCCTGGCCGGTGGTCGCGGCCAACGGCTTGGCGCTGGATCTGGCCAATTCGTTCCTGGTGGAAGCCGTGGCCGACGACTCGGCGATGGCCGAGCAATCGGCGCTGGCGTATCACTACAGCACGCAGCGGCTGGGCGCCTATGCCCGGGAAACGCTTTTCGTGGCGGAGCAGGACCAAACGGTGCGCGTGCATGCGCGCAGATTGTCCGACGCGCCATCGGCAGAGACCGGGGTTCGCTTGCAGGTGCAGAGCGCGACCGACTATTTCCAGGGTCCCTTGCTGGTCGACACAATTCGCGCGGTACTGAGCCAGCCTGGCTGGACCCGTGCCGAGCTGGTCGCGGAAGTGCGGCGCTATTTGCAGGCGTTGGCGCAGGTGCTGCACGGCGAAGGGCATGCCGTTGCGCTGGACAGCGTCGACAGCGTTCTGCCCGACGACTATCTCGACGCCACGCCATCGAATTTGCTGTGCGCCGCCGATGGCCGGATCGTCTACTTCGATCGCGAGTGGGTCGCCGAACGCCCGACGCTCGGCTGGCTGTTGTTGCGCTCGCTGTTGTTCACCTATGGCGGCAGTGTCGTGGCGCCGATGGCGGAAGGCGAGCCGATCACGTTGCGGGCCCTGCTGCTGGATGTGGTGGCTGAACTGTTCGCTGCCTCGGCGGCGAATGGTTTCGATCTCTGGCTCGAGCGCGAATTGGCGTTTCAGCGCCAGGTCACGGGCAAGGACCAGCGCGAAGCGATCGAACGCATGCTCGATGCGCCGGTGCCGCGTGCCGCAGCTCCGGTTGCTGCCGCCGGTCACCAGCATGCGGAGATCGCCGATGGGTTCGCGTCGCTTCAGCACTCGCTCAACCTGGCGGGCCAGCATGGCGTGAACATGTATGCCTCCATCGAAGCGCTGCACACGGCGCTTGGAGACGGTCTGGCGCAGACGGTGCCGGCGTTGCAACGGATTGAGGCCGTCGTCCAGCAGTTGGCCGAGGGCCAGGGCGCCTTGCACGACCGAATCGTCGCCACCGACGATCGTCTGGTCGATTCGATCCAGCACTGGAGCACGCAGCAGGGTGAATTGACCGCCCGGCTCAGCGATGCGCTGGACCGGATGGAGCGTGGCGATGCACTACGTGCGCTGGAAGCCAAGGTGGATGCGCTCGCTGCCGTCCAGGGCCAGCAGATGGCCATGCTTGCGCAGCTGCAAGGACGCAGATGGTGGAAGTTGCGGTGACCGTGGCGGACCTGAGCCAACGACCGCCGGTGCGAATGCGCTGGGACGCGACGCCGTTGGCCGATCTTGCCTGCCTAGCCGCTGGCGAGGTCACGACCTGGGAATCCGTCGGGTCCGATCCGCAATTCGCGCTGGCCCAGCCGGCGCTGCCGCTTGCCGCCGGCTGGTACCGGCTGCGTGGTGTCTTGCGCGAATTGGATGGACGTCTGGCCAACCCCTGTCTCTATCCGGACTATGGCAACGGGATTGCCGAAGACACCCGGATCGATCTCGCGCTGGCCGCTGGCCGGGGCAGCTTGGATGTCGTGGTGCAGTTCTCCGAGCCATTGCAGGCGCTGAGGTTCGACCCGACAGACGCCTATGCGAGATTCGAACTGGGGCCGCTCGAGAGTTACCGGTTGAGCGAGCGCGAAGCCTTCTGGTTGCTGCTGCGCGGCGGTGTCGGTGAACGGCTGCGCGATGCGCCACAGGAAGCGCTGGAACTGGTCGGTGACGCGCAGTCGCAGTGGCGCGAGCAGGGCGCGGACGCATCGTTGCACGCCTTGCTGCGCACGGAGCGTGCTGACACGACGGCGCGTGATGCCGGCTATGCGACCTGGGTGCTGCGCGAGGATCGGCGACTGGCCGAACTGGTGTCGACGCCACGCAGCGACATGCGTGCCCAGGCTCCTGTTCTTTCGTTGGTATTCCACGATCGAGCGGGAGCGGATTTCTCGGCATGCCTCGATGCGCTCGGTTCCCTGGCAGGGCAGGCGGTCGAAATCGTGGCCGATGCCCAGCAGTTGGGCGAGTGGTCCGTGGACCGTGCGCTGCCACCGCTGCAGATCGTGGATGCTGCGACTTTGCTCGGTGCGCGTCTGCGCGCTGCGCAAGGCGCCTACGTGGCGGTGCTGGCGGCGGACGATCGCATCCATCCGATGACCGCCAAGGTCCTCGCCGAGATGATCTCGCTTCCTGCGGCCGCCTTGGTCTACAGCGACGAAGACAGGGTGGATGAAGCTGGGCGGCGTTTCGCGCCGCTGTTCAAGCCGGCGTGGGACCGCCTGCGTTGGTATGAGCAGGATTATCTCGGGCGCAGCGCGTTCGTACGCAGGGATGCGCTTGTAGATGGCCTGCTCGATGGCCTCGACCCGGATGCGCCGTGGTTCTCGCTGCTGTGCGCGCTGATCCACGAGTGCGACGCGATTCCGTTGCACTTGCCGCACATGTTGCGTCACGTGAACGGCGACGTCGGGCCGATCTTTGCCCCGTTCGCACGTAGCGAGGCGGATGCGACGGCGCGCGTGCGCGTGCTCGGCCGGGCATTGCAGTCCCAGGGCGCACGGATCCATGCGGTGGACCGGCAACGCTTGCATGTGCGATATGCGCTGGACGCCGAGCCGGACGTCGAGATCGTCATCCCGACGCGCGATCGCATCGATCTTCTCGAACAGTGCATTTCCACTCTGCTGGCCAGGACGGAATATTCTCGCTATCGCATCACGGTGGTGGACAACGGCTCGGTCGAAGCGCAATCGCATGCCTATTTCGAGGCGATCGGCCAAGATCCGCGGGTCCGGATATTACGCTACGACCGCCCGTTCAACTATTCCGCGATCAACAACTACGCCGTGGCGCATTGCACTGCGCAGATCGTGGTCTTGCTCAACAACGATATCGAAATCACCGATGCGCAGTGGCTGCAGGAACTGGTGCGGCTCGCCTCACGCCCTGGGGCGGGGGCGATCGGCGCGAAGCTGTTCTATCCGGACGGGTCGCTGCAACACGCTGGTGTCGTACTGGGAATCGGCGGTGTCGCCGCCCATGCCTTCGCCCACGCGCCGCACGATTTCGCCGGCGAGTACGGACGCGCTCTGCTGACGCAGCGCTATTCGGCGGTCACTGCGGCTTGTCTGGCAGTGACGCGCGCGGCCTATATCGCGGTGGGCGGCCTGGATGAATCGATCGCGGTGGCGTTCAACGATGTCGACTTCTGTCTGCGGCTGCGCGCGCACGGTTACGACAATGCGTGGACGCCGCACGCCCAGGCCTACCATCATGAATCGGCCAGCCGGGGCATCGAGGACGATCCGGTCAAGCAGGCGCGGTTCGCCGGCGAGGTCGCCACGATGCAGGCGCGTTGGCAGCAGGTGCTCGGTGACGATCCGGCCTATAGCCCATGCCTGTCGCTCGATGCGCCCGCGTTCGCGCTGGAGCCTGACCGTCACGCGCTGGCGCTGGCACGGGATTTACATCCCGTTTATCCTATAGAGTACGCTCCCCCGGTGATCCGAGGGACTTTTCCCGAGAGCTAGATGTCCGAAACGATTGCACTTAGCGTCACTCCGTTGCAGCAGATTGCGCCGCTGGCTCCCGAATTTCCCACCACGGCAGCGCACGCTGCGGTGTGGCGCGCCTCCGGCAGCGATCCTCAGGTGGAACTGCGGTGGCGGGGCGAAGCCCTGGCTGGCGGCTGGTATCTGCTCGCTGGCGAGCTGTCGGTCTATCGCGGGCGCATGTTCGCGCCGGTGCTGTATCCGACGTATCGGGTCAGGCACAGCGGCGAGGCCGAGCGCATCGATCTTCCTCTGAATATACCCAGCGGCGAAACGCGGCGGTTCGAGATCGTGGTCCGTCTGGTGGAGTCGACCACCGGCATTCGCTTCGATCCCTCCGTCGCGCCGATGGATTTCAGTCATTCCGCTCTGCAGCTGCAGCGCATCGAGCGCGGCGACGCCATGCGGCGCCTTTTCGGCGCATCGTTCGATCGCCGCGAAGGCGGCGTGAACAAGCTGCGGCTAGTGGCGCGAACGGCGATCGATCTGCTGACCAAGGGCGTCCGCAGGATGGCCGATCGGCTCTATCACGAATACTCGACCCGCATGCTTTCGGGGTCTTTCTCCGACTATGAAGTGTGGCAGGAGTTCTACGATTGCCGCGATGCCGCGTGGAAGGCGGCGGCGGATGCAGAACTCGCCTCGCTGACGCGCAGGCCGCTGGTTTCGGTCATCGTGCCGACGTACAACACCCCCGAGCGCTGGTTGCGGCGCTGCATCGAAAGCGTACGCGAGCAGGTCTATCCGAATTGGGAGTTGTGCATCGCCGACGATGCCTCCACCGATCCAGCGGTGATGCAGGTGCTTGCCGAGTATGCCGAACGCGACGAGCGCGTGCGGTTCCAGCGACGGGAACAGAACGGACATATTTCCGCAGCGTCGAACACGGCCCTGCAGATGGCCAGGGGCGAGTTCGTCGCATTGCTCGACCACGACGACGAACTGCATCCCTTGGCCCTGCTCAAGAGCGTCCACGCGTTCGAGAATAATCCGCAGTGGCAGATGCTGTTCACCGACGAAGACAAGATCGACGTGGAAGGGAAGCGTTCGGATCCCTACTTCAAGTCGGACTGGAATCCCGATCTGTTCCTTTCGCAAAATTGCGTCTGCCACTTGACGGTCTACCGTGCCGAACAGGTGCGCGCGGTCGGCGGTTTCCTGGAGGGATTCGAGGGCGCCCAGGATTGGGACCTGACGTTGCGGATCACCGAGAGGCTTCCTCACGATGCGATCGGGCATCTTCCGCTGGTGCTGTATCACTGGCGCATGATCAGCGGCTCCACCGCGATGGCGCCGGGCGAAAAATCGTACGCGCATCTTGCCGCGCTGCGCGCGGTGCAGGCGCATCTGGACCGGACCGGCAACGGCGGGAAGGTGCTGGAGATGGCGAGCTACAGCGGCTATTTCCGGATTGCGTATCCGCTGCCGGAGCCGGCGCCGCTGGTCAGCCTGCTGATTCCCACCCGCGACCGCATCGACCTGCTCAAGCAGTGCATCGATTCGATCCTGGAACACACCGACTATCCCAACTACGAGATCGTGGTCATCGACAACGACTCCCAGGAAGAGGCGTCCAGGGAGTATTTCGCGCAGGTCCAGCAGGATCCGCGCGTGCGCGTGTTGCCGTATCCGCATCCGTTCAACTACTCGGCGATCAACAACGCCGGCGCGCGTGTTGCGCGCGGCACGGTGCTGGGCTTGCTCAACAACGATATCGAAGTCATCAGTCGCGATTGGCTGGACGAGATGGTCGGGCACGCGCTGCGCCCCGAGATCGGGGTGGTGGGCGCGATGCTGTACTACCCGAACAATACGATCCAGCACGCTGGCGTGATCCTCGGCATCGGTGGCGTGGCCGGGCACTGCTATGTGGGCATGGCGCGTGGCTGGCCGGGCGACAAACACCGCGGTGGCTTGGCGCAGAGTCTGAGCGCGGTGACCGCGGCCTGTGCGATCGTGCGCCGTTCGGTGTTCGAGCAGGTCGGTGGCCTGGACGAGCAGCTGGAAGTGGCCTTCAACGACGTCGACTTCTGCCTGCGCGTGCGCGAGGCCGGCTATCGCAACCTGTGGACCCCGTTCGCCGAGCTCTATCACCACGAATCGGCTTCGCGTGGCTACGAGACCACCCCGGAGAAGATCGCCCGTTTCAAGCGCGAGGAGAGCTTCATGAAGGCGCGCTGGGGCAAGGCGTTGCAGCAGGATCCTTACTACAACGTCAACCTCACGGTGGAATCCACTCCGTTCACGCTGGCCTATCCGCCACGCCCTTGGGAGCCGCAACTTCCGGGGCGAGCGCTTGCATGAGCACGCGACGTTGTGTCGCAGGCGTCGGGATGAGGAGCCGGCTGCCTTGGTTTGCGCTGGCGGTCGGCGTGATGCTCGCCGGGTGCCATAGGCAGCCGCCGATTTCCAACGAAGGCATCGCTGCGGCGACCGAGCCGGCATTCGCGAAATATGCCGGGCCGGTCTCCGACTTGCCTGCGGGGGGGCGCTGCAGCCTGGATGCGGTCGACGGCAAGCCGGCCCAGCAGGCCCGGGTCAGGCCGCGCGGCTGGGTTACGTTCGGCGGCTGGATGGCCGATGCCGCGGACGCGGTGCCGGACGGGGCGACCCTCGTGCTGAACTCCGCTGCGGCGTCGTACGCGGTTCCCATCGTGGCTGGGGGAGAACGACCGGATGTCGCCCAGGCGTTCGGCAAGCCGGCGCTGCTGCGATCGGGTTACAACCAAAGAGCATGGTTGCCTGCCATCCAGCCCGGAAGCTATCGCGTCTTCCTGTTATATGGACGCGACAAGGCGGCATCGGCATGCGCGATGGGAACGCTCGTCGCTGGAGAGCCTTGAGCGCCGCTTCTAGTGCCGCAATTGCTGGCGGTCTCTAGCCGCTGCTAGCGCACATCGTTCGGCGAGGCGAAGCTTTCCAGTTGCCTGGGCCGGTCGCTGCCGGAAAGCGCCTGGAGAAGATACGGATCGTGCAGGAGCTGGTGTAGCCGCTGCGAATTCGGATAAGGCAGCGGCAACTGCCCGCTTTCGAACGTTACGTCATCCTTGGAGGCGACGTAGTACAGCACGCCTTGCGCCTGAGCTTGCGTCGCTTCGTGGCGTGCGCGCAGCGCCTCCATATCGACGTGGAATCGCTCGGCCCAGCCACCGAATACGGTCAGCATAAAAAGCGCTGCCACCGCATAAGTTCCGCGTTGGGCCAGCGCGGTAAAGGTATGGCGGAGTTGCACTAGGCGGATGGCGAACCAGGCATTTGCGAACAACCCGGGAATGAGGATCTCCGTATAGCGCGGGGACAGTTCCACCAGGTCGTGTCCACGGCCGTAGGCGATGGCGGCCGCCTGCAGGCCGCCCCAGGCCAGCAAGCCGGCCATTGTGATGTCCGTCTTGCCGACCGGTCGGGCATGGAGCGTCAACGCCACGCCGAGAATGCCCGGGAGCCAAAGCAGCAGCGCAGGCGCGTGCATGCCGCGCACCGGCCAGCTCAACACGCGCGTCAGCCCGCCAAGCAGTTCGAGCGCGGATTGCGCGCGCATGACCGCGTGCTGGGGAATGACCGGCATGGCTTTGTAAGCCGCCACGGCGATGGCCATCAGCAGACAAATGGCCAGTACCGGCGGCCACTTGCGCCCCGGCAGCAGCCAGGCGGCCAGCGCATACGTGATCGCCGCTGCGACCGGCGTCAGCAGGCCGGATGCCATCGTGAGCACGCTGATCACGGAAAGCGCGACAACGCCGCCGATGGCGACGACACGATCATGTCTCGCTGCAGCAAGCGAGATCGCCAAGACCGCAAACAGGATCAGGAAGTAGAACTGGCTCTGGAAGCCGACCAGGAAGTTCTCCCAGGAGTAGGGCAGAACCGCTGCGCAGATCGCCACCGCGACCAACAAGAAACGCGAGCGCAGCGAGGCGCCGATGCGCATGCCGTGCCAGACCAGAATGGCGGGAATCATTGCGTAGATCGCCGCGCTGATTCTGGCTTCGTAGATGTTGTTCCACTGCCCGGTTGCGAGATAGCTCGCCAGCGTCACCAACTTCGTCGGCAGAATCCGATGTTCGTTGTGCGCATGCAACAGCTCGGCCAAGCCTAGCGAGCCCGACAGCAGCGGTTTCAGCAGATTGTCGCCTTCCCCGTCCCATTGATCCCAGAACGGCATGCTGACGGCAAAGTGTTCGATGTAAAGCAGACGCGCAGCTAGTGCGATCAGGCCCACCGCGACGGCTATCAACCATGTCGGATAGCGCCGGGCCTGGCCAAGGCCGCCGCTTGCATGGCGCATGGCGACACCGTTCATGCCGGCCGCTCTTTGAAGGTGAGGGCCTTGTGGCCAAAATAGCTGGTGAAGACCGGTACCGCGACGCCGATCGCGTGCGCCAGCGTTTCAGGATGGAAGCGCATGCCCATCGCCGGAAAAATCCAGCGTGCGAAGACCAGGCTGCAGACGAGCGTCTGCAGCACGGCAGCGATATTGATCAGCGTGAACCAGATGGCCTGATGTTTCAGGCCGGTGCTGGCGGCTTCGAAGACGAACATGCGGTTGAGCACGAACGCCGTGAGCATGCCGATGAGATAGGCCACCACGATCGACCCTGTGTACGGCATGACATGGCCGAGCAGGATGCGCGAGCCGAAGTTGGCGGCGGCAGCGGTTCCTCCCGCCAGCAAGAACTTGATGAACTTGCGCGATGTCATGCGCGAAGCACGGCTTCTGCCAGGCGGTCAGCCGCCTGCAGGCTCTCGGAGATCGAACGGTCTTCGGGATAGTAGTAAGCAGTGTCGGCCATGAAAAACCCGTTCAGTGGCGTCCGCATCGCCGGGAGGCGATCCTGGAAGCCCGGCGGGCAGATGGTCTGCGCGAATTCATAGCGGTGGCAGTGGGTTGCCAGGACCCAGTCGCGCTGGAATGACGGATTCAGCTTCGGCAGATAGCCAAGCACCTCTTCGATCAGCGCTTCGTTGCTCATGCTCCATTTCGGATGGGTCTTGGGCATGTAGAACGGGGCATACAGGATCTTCTGCCCTGGCGGTGTGGTGGGGTTGAGGTTGCTGTACTCGATCACGCCCGGAATCGCGATGCCCGGGTCGCTGATGTTCATCCAGAAGTTTTCGCTGACCGGCTGCTTCAGTTTCAGAATGACGCAGGCGACCGGGATATTTTCGATGGCACGGATCTGGGCGCTGAAATCGGACGGCAGGCCAGGCACCATCGCCGGCACGTATTGGATGGGGGCCGTGGAGACCACACCATCGTAGGGCAGGAACTGGCCGCCGGCGCGGACGCCGCTGACGCTGCCGTTTTCGCTGACCACTTCGTCGATGCCCTGCGACAGCAGGATGCGGCCGCCGCGGGCGGTGATGTCTGCGGCCATCTTGTCCAGCAGGGTCATCGAGCCGCCATCCAGGTAGCCAAGGCTCTCGTGCATGAGGCTGCGCCGCGACAACGCGATGCGCTTGATACGCGTGCCGATCCAGCTGGCGGAAAGATTGTCCTTGTACTCGAAGAACTTCAGCCTGAATGCGTCCTTCCACATCACGTCGTACGCTTTGTCGCCGATCCACTTGCGGATCCACGTGGTCGCGTTGACCTTGTCCAGCGCCGTCCAGTCCTTGATGCCCTTGGTGTACATGACGTGCAGGGCGTAGCGGAACTTGCTGATCGGCCCGAGATGTGGAAAGCCCAGCAATGCGAACGGCGTTCCCCACTTGTAGAGCTTTCCGTTGTAGAAATAGCCCATCTTGGTATCTGTCCAATGCAGCTTGTCCGACAGGCCGTAACGGCCCAGCAGAGCGAACAGCGGATCGTCGGTCTTGCAGATGAAATGATAATAGCGTTCGATGGGAAGGCCATCGAAATCGAAGGTCGCGGACATGCCGCCGATGCGGTCGTCGCGTTCGTAGATATCCACGCTGTGGCCGGCGTCGAGGAGCCGAACGGCTGCCATCAGGCCCATGGGGCCGGCGCCGACGATCGCGTAGTTTTTCTTTGAGGTCATGTCATTGGCTTCAGTAGAGGGTCGCCAGCGCCGGTAGTCACTGGGGGCGCGGCAGGCAGGAGGCAAGTTTAGCGTGTCATCGCCATGGGTGATGCGGTGGCGGGGTGCGTTGGGTCCGCAGGGCCGGGGGCGCCATATGGAGCACGCCAGGCGTGAAAGGCCAGGATCAGCGGTGTGGCTGCGCTCAGTCCGAACAGGAACCAGCCGTCCCACGCCACGGATGCCAGACGGAATGCCGGATTCAGCAGGAAGCCGGAAAGGGCCACCCACATTGACTCAAGCGCGACGATCGACATCATCGTGGCGAAGGCGGCTTTGGATACGGGCCATGTGGCGCAGGCGTAGACGATCACAAATGGCGTCAGCACTTCCAGGCAATTTCTGCCCAGCCCATCGGTGCTGTATCCCCAATAGATCAGCATGGTAGCCAGCCCGGCCCCGAAGATGCAGTTGCGCAGATCGCGCAGGGCCGCATCCGGCGGCGAGCGCACCAGCGCCGCATAGGCGAAACCAAAGGCACCGAAGCCGAGTTGTCCAGGCAGTGATTTCGCGTACTGAATGGTCCATCGCAAGGAATCCTGCACAGGACCGAATATCCAGTCGTGCATGGCGTCGGAAAAGAAGAACGCGGCGGGAGTCAGTGTCATCCACAGGTTGGAGACTCTTGCCGCTAGCCAACTGCCTATTCCGAGCGCCGGCTTGATGCCGCGTCCGTCGGCAAATACGTAGCTCATGAACGCATCGCCATGGCCCAACTGCCACTTGTAGTAAAGCCAGGGGAGCATGACCAGCAACAACATGCCCAGGAACCGACTGCTGGCCGCCGCGCTGCTTCGCCAGAACCCGGGGCCGCGCCGTTGGGCAACAAGCAGTAGGCCAATGGCGGGCAACATCAAGGCGCCCACCGGATGGCTCAGCCAGGCGAGCGCCGCAAATATCCCCGCGCGTGAGTAACGGCGATTCAGGACGTCGCCGACGACCAGCATGACGAAGTAGGCAGCCAGCAGCTTGGGCCACAGGAACACCACGTTGATGGTCAGCAATGGCGCCAGCGCCAGCCAGAGCGCGGCGCGGTGGCGCCGCTCGGCGGGCACGTTCAACGCACCCATCAGGTGCAGCGCCCCGAGGATGGGGAGCGCATTGAGCATCCATCCGAAGAGCCTCGCCAGGTCCACGCCCGAGTCCACCCCAGGCCATTGGACTCGCGCCGAGGACGGTGGATCGCCCGGGGCGGCACCGAAAAGCTGCAGCAAGGTGTTGATGCCCAGCGGCACCAACGGACCGCGCGAGCCGATGGACCAGTCGCCAAAATACTCGAATCTCTTTTCATCGCCATCGTAACGATGAAGGAGATAGACGGCGGTGCCGTAAGGAATCACATGGTCTGGGGGAGAGGCGACCATTCTGCCGGGAAGCTCTCCGTCGCCGCCGTATTCCTGCGCGACACCCTGGGGATTGAGACCGATGCTGATCGCCTGCAGCAAGGCCAACACGATCGCAATAATGAAGATGCGATCTCCCGACCTTGGCGTTCCGGGGCCGTTACGCCTGATCCGACGGCGGTACAGGAGCGCGACGGCAAAAAGCAAATAGATGCCGGCCAAGCCGGCGCGAAACCACTGCGCGGCCGATGCCGGCAGTATCCACAAAGCCAGGCCGTTCAACGCAAGCAGGATGATGCCTGGAACCGGCAGCAGGCTGAGCGGCAATGGGCCGATGCATGATCGCCATAACAAGCCCGGCAGCAACAGCAGGCCGGCAATCGCAACCGCATGCAGGGCGACGATCGCATAGGCGCTGGCATCGCCAGCGAGATGGCGCCGCTTGCCTAGGCCGAGACCGCCCCAGCCAAATCCGCCTGTCGCGTCATCCGTCAGCGTGAAGGTGATGTCGCCTGGGCCCCAGCCGGATGGCACGGAAAAATAGAGGGGTTGCCATTGTTCGTCGTCGCTCTTCTCTGGCAGAAGCGCGATCGGGGCTTGGCCGCTTTGCTGGGCGAGAAGCCGCACCGAACCGCCCTTGATGTAGCCGGCGGTGAACAGTTGCAGTCGCTGCAGGGATTTTCTCTTGACGGTTACCGCTAGCGTCGCGCGCGTGGCGTCGCCTTGTGCGCAGTAGGTGATGGCCGATATGGCCACGCGCTCACTCGGGCGTAGGCTTGCCGATGAAGCGGCACGGCATCCCCCATCTATGGCCGGTATCGTCACCGCGGCGGCCGTGCCCGCACTGCACCACAGCAGTGCGAACGCGAGCGTTGCCTGCGCCAGGCGCAGCGCCGAGCGCCGCAATGCAGGGGTCAACACCGGCGGTTCTCGTCGTCCATCGCTTCCGGTGAAGCCAGGCTGCAGGCGGCGAGCAAGCCCCCGGCCAATGCCAGCGTGGCACCGATATGGATCGCGCAGGATGCGCCATCAAAGGGTCTGTCGAAGGCGTAGGCGAGTGCAGCGACCGCGACGTTGAGCGCGACGACGGCATAGAGCGCCGGCGAAAAGCACTGAGCCAGCATGAGCAGTATCACCAGCATGCTCATCAGGAAGCTGAAGTAGGCGCCCTGATGGATGACCGTCTGTCCAGGTTCGTAGATCACCAGGATCCAGAACAGGAACGACAGTGCGGCGGCGAGCGCCAGGTCGGAGGGAAACCGCACCGGGCGCAGGCTGCGACGCTTGGCGAACGCATAGGCAACACAGGGCAGCAGCCACAGCGGCGAAGCGAACCACATGGAATAGGCGCCGTAGAAAAAGCTGTTCTCGACGACGGTGGCGATCGCGGCGGGACTGCGATTCCAGAACAGCGCCAAGGCGTCGCCGAAAAAGCTGAAACTGCCGTGCATCAGGCTGTTCAGGTTGGAGGCGCGCCCGGCGAGCCATTGGCCGAGGCCGAGATCGGCATAGGCGGCGCGCAGTACGTGGAAGAAGGAATCGTGGGTGACCGGGACGTGGCCGGCGAAATGCCATTTCAACAGTCTGTCGCCTGGCGGGTCGATGAGGCGCTGGTAGGCGACCCAAGGCAGGTAGGCCGCCACCGCAAGGGCGCCGGTCTTGACCAGCACCGGCAACGCTTGCCCGCGCTTCAGTAGCAGGAACGCGGCCGTGGACCCCACCAGGACGAACAGCGCTCCGCCATGCGACAGCATGGCCAAGGCTGCCGCAAGCCCGGCCATCGACCAGCGTGCCGGCCTGGCGATGCTGGCCGGTCCGAACAGGGCGATGTGGAAGATGGCGCAAAACGTCGCCGCGAAGAGCTTGGGCCATACGAACAGGCCGTTGAGCAGCACCAGCGGGGAAAGCGCGAGCGCGAAGACGATCGCGGCCCGTTGCGAACGCCGCGGCAGCGTGCCGACCAGGACCAGCAGCGGCACGAGCACCAGCGCTTGCGCCCACGTCGACAGGGCCTGATAGATCAGGCCGCCGTGCGGCAGCCAGGAATGGAAGAACAACAGATACAGGCCCGATTGCAGCGGCGGCCGATCGCTGCTCAGCCAGTCGCCGATCATCGGCACGTCCAGGCGCCCGGCCGAAACCATGTCGGCGAAGGTGAGCGGTAGCCACGAGTCCATCGGCAGATTCCGCCAACGATTGGCGGCGATCTGCCAATCCTGTCCGTCCCATGAAAACGGATAGAGCCCGATCCAGAGAATCAGCAATGCCAGCAGGAACGAGGGAAAGAAGAGGCGGTGCAGCGCGACGGCATCGGCAATCGGCGCCCGCCCCCGGCGCAGCCGCAGCGGCAACGCGAGCAGCGGCAGGGCAGCAGCGCCGTAGGCGATGATTCCGCCGAGGGCGGGAGATGCAATGTAGCTCGCAATGACGCAGCCGGATGCCGCGCCGAGCGCCAGCACCGCGCAAAGCGCACGCGCCGGCGCAGTCCACGTTCGCGGCAGCAGCCAGCCGGCGAGGATCAGCCACAGATGCGCGGTCAGGATCGCCAATGCCATTGGCAGCGCGTGGGTGGGCAGCGTCGTGGCCAGGCCGTCACGATCAAAGCCCATGCCTGCCCAGCCGAACGTGCCGGTCGCATCGTCGACGAGCCGAAGGTAGAACGCGTGCGCCTGGGCCGCCTCGGGCAATTGGAAGGTGACCGGCTTCCAGCTGTCTCCGATCTTGTCTGCCTTCAGTGCCGAAGTGAAACTGCCGTCGGTGGCGACCGCCAGGACGCGAACGCCCTCTGTACCGGGATACCCCGCCATCATCACAGTGACGCGGCGCGTCCCGGCGGGATATGCCGTTGTCCTGATCTCGCCGGTGGAAGCGTCGCCCTGGTCGCAGTAGGTGATGCGCCCGTCGATGCTCGGCGCCTGCTTGAGATAGGGAGACTGCTTCGGCGGGCAGCCGCCACCCTGCACGAGGCCAGGGTGCGGAGACTGCTGGCATGCGAGCAGCGACATGCTCAGGATGACAATCGCATGCCATTTACGAAATAGGCGGAACATGGACATTTCTTCGAAAAGTGAAGTTGCAGGGGCTCTGGCAAGGGGGGCGCGGATGCCGTCGCGCAGCATGCGAAGCATTCGTTTTCCCGGCGGCATTCGGGATGAGACCGGAGCAACCGGCGTCCATGCACCCAAGAAGGGAATATACAGTCAATGAAAATGGCTTTGTACGCCGCACCCCACGCAGGTATTGGCCCGTGCTCCCCTGCAAACGCCAGTCAAATCGTTGTCGCTTCCTATCCATCGGAGACCCGTCCACGCGCCGTGCCCATCAGGAAAATGGCGCATGCGGTAGCACTGGTATCATTCCTTCGTGGTGATGGTGGCTTCCCAGCCCTCGGGATTGAACTTGATGGTATGCGAGCCCGGCTCATCGAGTTTGCGCAGTTCTGCAGCGGGTCCGTAGTCGACAAAGCTCGGCCGCAGCATGTGGTCCTTGTTCAACAGGCAAATAAACAGCAGCAATAGCAACGTGCATCTGGCGCCCTGCCTTTCGCTGCCCAGCAGATCCTTCAGAACGATGAAGAAGACCCACCAGAAGACGATTTTCAATGCGAAGAAATAACGGTCGCCGTGGAGCAGCGACAGCAGCGGTTCGACGGTGACCTTGTGCGCTGCGGCCAACACCTCGAGGATCGCAAAGGCCAAGGAGAGAAGCACGCCAATACGGGCTACAGGGGCGAGCCTGCTGAAAAACAGGATGTACATGCCGGCTGCCGCATAGCCGATCGGCCAGAACACCGGCCGAAGCGGGTTGTAGCCCAGGATATGCAACGGAGCGGCCTGCCCAAGCGAGCCGACCACGAGGCGGGCGAGGGAGGTGTACTGGGGGTGTTCCGGCGCCGATGTGTACAGGAACGACAGTTGAATCACCGCGCACGCCGCCACCACCGCCCAGGCGCCGAAGTCGCGCTGCTCGAGGTACTCGGTAGCGATGGAAAGCAGGTTCGAGCGTCTGGTGACGCGCAGGGCGAGGAAGCCGAGCAAGCTCAGCGCCATCAGCGCAAGGCAGATGATCGAGAAGGGGCCGGTTAGCGCGGCGATGGCGAAAACACCCTTGAGCACATGCCTGGCGATCGGATTGCTGGCCTTCGTGGCGATGAAGCAGTAGGTGATCAGCGGAAATTGCAGGAACCATTGGATGTTGGTGATCGTGCCGAACACCTCCCCATTCGTCGGGGTGAACAAGAACACGCTCAGCACCAGATACGGCGGAATCAGCGGGCGCAGGTTCTTTACGCAAATGAAAATCGATGCTGCGGCAATGGCGATCGCGCTGGCGTTGTAGATGAGCGGCGTGTATGCCGCGCTTACGAAGGACGCGAACCATGTCACCAGCCGCGGCGCGGCGTGCAGATAGCCTGCGTATGGTCTGAACAGCAGCAGTCCCTGCTGCTCTATCTGGTCTTTCAGGAAAAGAACGGCGTCTTCCGCCCACAACTGCGGATGCGCCAGGGCGTCATTGGATTTCAGGCAGACCAGGGCAAAGGCAAGGAAGAAAAGGCCGAGATCGTATCTCCTCAGATCGATCCGGTAGTCGCTGCGCAGGTTCATCGACGTCGGGTCTCTTCAGCGCTGCAGCACGATGCGGCTATACCGAGGATCGGTGTAACTCTCCCGGATCGCGTCCTCGAACGGCGTCTGGCGCACGCCGAATACCGCTTCGGTATCGACGCCCTTGAAGTCGTCGCCCGCGCTGAGCGCCTTGAGCTGGTCGGCGGTGAACGGCGGCTTGGAGCTGAAGAGCGAATACACGCGCAGCAGGAAGGCAAAGAACCCGATCGGGATATGGACGATCAGGGTATGCAGCTTCTTGACCCGCTTGATCGTCTTGATGATGTCGACATAGTCCACGCGCGTATCGCCGACGATGTCGTAGACCTCGCCGTCGGGCTCGCGTTCGATGCATTTGGCGATGCAGCGGCAGAAGTCGCGCTCGTACAGCGGTTGGCGCATGAACTTGCCGTCGCCGGGAATCGGGAACACCGGGGTCTTGGCCATGAAGCGCGACAGCCAGCCCAGGTGCTTGGGGTCGAACCAGCCGAACATCAGGGTCGGGCGCAGCACGCAGTGGCGCAGGCCGCTGGCCACCACCATTTCTTCCTGCGCGCGTTTGGTATTGGTGTAGTCGTCCTTCGCCACCGAGTTCACCACCGAGGAACTGATGTGGACCAGGTACGGCACGTTGGCTGCGCGGCAGGCATCGAGCACGTGCGAGGTGGCCACCAGGTTGTTGCGGGTGAACAGCTCGGTGGTCTTGCCGGTGATCTGCGCATGCAGCTGGGCGACGCAGGCGGCGCCTTCGAATTCGCGCGCCCAGTCGCCGGGCTCGGCCAGATCCGCATGCACCACGCGCACCGCCGGATGCAGCTCGCGCAGGATCTGCAGGTTGTGCGCGTGCTTGTCTATCGCCACCAGCTGGGTGTAACCCTGCTGCTCGAGTTCGACGATCAGGTTCTGTCCGACCAGCCCGGCGGCACCGGTGATGACGATCTTGGCGTGTTTGTCGGTCATGTCAGAGCTTGATCCTGCGGAAAACGAATTCGGGGATGGACTTGATGATGAACATGATCGCCCACCAGAAACCCGGCAGGTAGGCGACGGCACGCCGGCGATCGACGGCGCGCACGATGCCCTTGGCGATCTGGTCGGGCTTGGCCCACAGCGCGCCCTTCTTGAAGGCGGCGGTCATCGGCGTGTCGACGAAGCCCGGCTTGATCGTCAGCACGTTGATTCCGGCCGGGCGCAGGCGCTGGCCGAGGCCGCTGAGATAGGCGCTGACCGCGGCCTTGGCGCTGCCGTAGAGATAGTTGCTGGCGCGGCCGCGGTCGCCGGCGACCGAGGAGATCACCGCCAGCGTCGCGCCGGCCGCCAGGCGCGGCGCCAGCGCCGCGCATAGCGCGATCGTGGAGGTGCCGTTGGTGGCGAACTCGCGCAGCGACAGCTCGACCGAGGCGTCGCACGCGGCCTGGTCCGGCAAGGTGCCGTGCGCGATCAGGACCACGTCCACGCCGCCGAGGGCCGCCCATGCCGCGTCGAACGCTGCGCCATGCTGCGCGCCGTCGTTGACGTCGAGCACGCCGACGCTGCCCTTGGCGCCGCGCACGGACAGGTCTGCCGCGATCGCCTCCAGGCGCGCGGCCTGGCGGCCGAGCAGATGGATCGCCGCGCCGCGTGCGGCGTAGCGTCGGGCAGTGGCTTCGGCGATGGCCGAGGTGGCACCGATGATGAGGACGCGTTGCATGTCTACTCCGTGACCCGGCGCCAGAAGCCGGAAGAAAAACGTGGGTCGAGATAATCGGCGAATTCCCGCCAGCGGCCGTAGGCGCGCTGGAACGACGCCGCGCTCATGCGCGCATCCTTGGCAGGGTACAGAGCGCCGCCGGCCGCGTCGACGATGCGGTCCAGCCGCTCGAGCAGCCGGAACACCTCCGGGCCGCTGTTGGGGAAATCCAGCGCCAGGGTGGTGCCCGGGCGCGGAAACGACAGCATGCCGAGCGAGCGCGCGTTGCCGAATTCCTTCAGCACCGCCAGGAACGAGCCGCTGCCGCTGCGCGCGATCTCCGCCAGCAACGCGTCGATGCCATCGCGCGAGGCGGCCGGCGGCAGCACGCACTGGTACTGCAGGAAACCGGCCGGGCCGTACATCCGATTCCAGTTGCGGATACCGTCCAGCGGATAGAAGAACGGCAGCAAGTGGCTGACCGAGCGCTTGCGCGGCGCAGGCTGGCGCCAGAAGTACAGCGCGTTGAACGGCCGCAGCGACAGTTGGTTGACCAACGAGAACGGCGGCGTCAGCGGCATCGGCAGGCCTGCGCCGGGCGGTTTGGGCCGTTCTTCTGGCAACCCCGGGCAATGGTCGGCGCGGGTGAAGTGGCCGCGGCCGCGCGCGCGGCCGCCGGCCAGGCAGTCGATCCAGGCGACGCTGTATTCGTGGCTGTCGGCGGAGGCCGCGGACAAGGCAAAGAACTCGTCGAGCGAGCCGAAGCGGATGTTCTCCGTTTCCAGGGCCGCGCTCGCGACCCGGCGTAGCTGGAGTTGCGCCCAGGTGATCAGGCCGGTTAATCCGAGGCCGCCGACGGTGGCCGCGAACCAGCCTTCGGCATCGTCGTCGGGGCTGCACACGCGGCGCGTGCCGTCGCTGCGCAGCAGCTCGAACGCGCGCACATGGTGGCCGAAGCTGCCGGTGCGGTGGTGGTTCTTGCCGTGCACGTCGTTGGCGATGGCACCGGCCACCGTCACGTAGCGGGTGCCCGGGGTGACCGGCAGGAACCAGCCCTGCGGCAGTGCCAGGTCGATGATCTCGGCCAGGGTGACCCCGGCTTCGCAGCGCAGCAGGCCGGTCGCCGGATCGAATGCGATGAACCGGTCCAGGCTACGCGTCGCCAGCAAGGTGCCATCCGGATTCAGGCAGCTGTCGCCATAGCTGCGGCCGTTGCCGCGCGGCAACGCATGGCCGTCGAACGCAGGCAGTTCCGCCGCCCGGTCGGTGACCGGCAGCAACACCTGCCTCGCCTTCGGATAGCGTCCCCAGGATTGCCCCGCGTCCACCATCAGATGGCGCTCAGCGCGAACAGTCCGCACAGCACCACCACCACCTGGCTGACCCGGTCGGTGGCGGCGAACACGATCGGGTCGTCGTGCATGTCGCCGCGGTGCGCGATCACCCACACCCGGCTCACCCAGTACAGCAGCACCGGGCACACCAGCCACAGCACTTTGGGGTGACGGTACAGTTCCACGCTCTCGGGGCTGTTGATGTACAGCGCCATCACCATCACCGCGATGTAGCCGGCCGCCGCGCCCATCGACTGCAGCAGCGACAGGTCTTCCACCGAGTAGGCGCGCCCGCTGGCCTTGGTCTTGCCGCTGCTCAGCATCGCGTGCAGCTCGGTATAGCGCTTGAGCAGGGCCAGCGACAGGAAGATGAACATCGAGAACGCCAACAGCCAGAACGACAGCTCGACGCCGATCGCCATCGCGCCGCCGATGATCCGCACCGTGTACAGCGCCGCCAGCAGCACCACGTCGATCATCACGATCCGCTTCAGCCGCAGCGAATAGGCCAGCGTCATCACGTAGTAGGCCAGCAGCACCAGGGTGAATTCCAGGCTGCAGGCCAGCGACAGCGCGAGCCCGGCCACGGTCAGCGCCGGCGCGGCGAACAGGCCGTGCAGCAGGGGAAGGCGGCCGGCGGCGAAGGGGCGCTTGCGCTTGCGCGGGTGCTGCCGGTCCGGGGTGAGATCGAGTAAATCGTTCAGCACGTACACGCCGGAGGCGCACAAGCCGAACGCGACCAGCGCGATCGCCGCCTGCAGCACCGACTCCGGATCCAGGAAGCGATGCGCGGTCAGCAGCGGGACGAACACCAGCAGGTTCTTCAGCCACTGGCGCAGCCGCAGCGCCTTCAGCCAGGCGCGGGCGCGCGGCGGCGCGGGCCAATGCGCATGCACCGTGGTGCGCTGCGCGGCGGCCTTGCTGAGCGCGTTGCCATTGTTGACGACCCAGGCGCCGCCGGCTTTCTCCCATACGTGCAGGTCCACGCTGCCGTTGCCGGCATAGTCGAAATTGCCGGCACCGAACGTGTCGACCAGGACATCGGCCTTGTTGCGCCCGGAGAGATTGCGTTTGCCGTCGCTGGCGATCACCTGTTCGAACAGGCCCAGATATTCCGCGATCGGCGTCACCAGCAAGGCATCGGATGCGGTGCACAACACGCGCGGACGCTGCGTGGTGGTACGCAGCAGTTCCAGTACTTTTTCGTTGTAGGGCAGGGTCTCGGCCGGCAAGGTGACGCGCGAGGCCAGTTCGCGCTTCAGCGCCGCCTTGCCGCGCAGCAACCACAGCGGCAGCAGGAACAGGTACAGCGGATTGCGTGCCAGCAGCGCCAGCACCGATTCGTAGAGAATGTCCGAGTTCAGCAGGGTGCCATCCAGATCCACGCACAGGGCGCGCCCCGAAACTGCCGGATGGTGGGGCGGGGAACTGGTAGGGGCAGACATTCGATGGCCTGGCGGTCCATTGCGGGGCCGCGATTATACCTAGCGAATCAGGCGCTCTCGCCGCGGGGCAGGAACTCGGCCCTGATCATCGCCAGCGCGCCGACCAGAATGGCGTACCACAGCGTGACCAGACGCGCCGCCACCGCCACCGCGATCGCGTCGGCGGTGGCGATGCCGAGGCGGTCGAGCATCAGCACGATCGCCAGTTCGGTGGTGCCGACGCCGCCGGGCACGAAGGACAGCGCGCCCACCAGCATCGCCAGCGGGTAGATGCCGAACGCCACGATGGGATCCAGCTCCAGGCCCATCCCCAGGCACAGGCCGACGAACACCGAGGAGGTCAGGCCCCAGGCCATCAACCCGGCGACCATGCTTTGGCCGAACTGGCGCGCACCGAGGCAGCCGCGCAGTTCCAGCGCTGCGGCCAGCGCGAACTGGGCCAGGCGCTGCAGCCAGCGCCCGGGCATCCAGCGCACCAGGCCGGTCAACCGGTCCAGCAGCGGTGGCCAGGCGGCCGCGCCGAACAACAGGCCCACGAAGGCAAGGACCACCGCCGCCAGCACACCCAGCGTAGGGAACACCGGAGCGGCCAGCAGCGACAGCGCCAGAATGACCAGCAGGTCGGACGCGCGCTCGAACACGAACACGGCGATGGTGCGCCGCGCGGGCACGCCCATGCGGGCAAAATAGCGGATACGCAGCAATTCGCCGGCCTTGCCCGGCGTCGCGGTCAAGGCGAAGCCGGCCAGATAGCCGGCCAGCCCGGCGAAGAACGGGACCGGATGGCCGTAGCGCTGCAACAGCCAGCGCCAGCGCCAGTACCGGAACAGGTAGCTGGCGCTGACCGGCAAGGTCGCCAGCGCCATCAGGTGGCCGACCTCGCTCAATCGCGAGAACGTGCCGTTGCCGCGGTCCACCCAGAACAGCGTGGCCACGTAGCCCGCGCACAACAGCAGCACGAACCCGGCCAGGTGGTCCATGCGCCGTCGCCGCGGCATCGGCATGCCGTCGGCGCCGGAGGGCGGCAGCGAAGTCATCGGAACCGCATCGGCGTCAACCCAGTGCCGTTTCCAGTTCCGGGAGCAAGGTGAACAGGTCACCCACCAGCCCGATGTCGGCGATCTCGAAGATCGGCGATTCCGGATCCTTGTTGATCGCGACGATGGTGCCGGCGTCCTTGATCCCGGTCAGGTGCTGGATCGCGCCGGAGATGCCGACCGCCACGTACAGGTCCGGGGCGATGATCTTGCCGGTCTGGCCGACCTGCAGTTCGTTGGGCACGTAGCCGGCATCCACCGCCGCGCGCGAAGCGCCAACCGCGGCGCCGAGCTTGTCGGCCAGCTTGTAGATGATCTGGAAGTTCTCCGCCGAGCCCACGCCGCGGCCGCCGGAGACCACGCGCTTGGCGCTCTGCAGGTCGGGGCGGTCGGAGCTGCCCGCGGCCAGGCCGACGAAGCGGGTGTGGGTGGGCAGCGTCGCGCTGACGCTGGCCGCTTCGATCGCCGCGCTGCCGCCCTGTGCCGCTTCCGGCCACGAGGCGCTGCGCACGGTGGCGACCACGGTCTGGTCGGCGGGCGCCTGCACGCTGATGATCGCGTTGCCGGCGTAGATCGGGCGCTTGAAGGCATAGTCGCCATCGACCGCCATCAGGTCGGAG
>Ga0182005_1000347_pt1 | contig 26332 bp, 24 predicted proteins | sample Sormic07211103_1_FD_123021 | JGI IMG/M metagenome (GOLD analysis project Ga0182005, IMG submission 123021) | Rhizosphere microbial communities from Sorghum bicolor, Mead, Nebraska, USA - 072115-103_1 MetaG | ecosystem: Host-associated > Plants > Roots > Rhizosphere | place: USA: Nebraska...
TGTCAAGGTTTACCATTATACCTGGACTCTGCTTCCAACACTTTGATGAAGCACAAAGTAGCGTGGTATTCAATATACAGGCACCTGTCAATCACAACTTCCGCCCCGGTGATACTGCTATTATTTACCCGAGAGATGCTACCGGACTGGCGCCCTTACAACACCAGATCCTGAAAGGCAGGGTAGATGAACTGCAAAAAGACCGGCTAACTTTTTCGCTTAACAACAGACAGATCACCCATGACTTCTTTGCACACCAGCAGCAATGGGTAATCGAACACGATATTTACGAATCCAATTTCTGGATCTCAGCTACGGCGCTGTTCCATGTACTGGAACCTCGTTTCGCTGCCAGAATGGAGCTCTTATTAGGAATGCAGGAACCTGTAAAGGTGCCATTTCCGCTACCCGTTCCCCAGATGTTCAATAGCAACCAGCAGGAGATCCTACAGGCGGCGCTGGATGCCAGGGACTATTACCTGGTACAGGGACCACCCGGTACGGGTAAGACCTCATCCTTGCTCACGGCGATGGTGACATCGCTGGCTGCTGCAGGTACCCAGATGATGATTGTCGCCTTTACCAACAAAGCGGTAGATGAGATCTGCAAAAAGCTGGAAAGCAAGGGTGTGCAATACCTGCGGCTGGGTGGACGTCGTTCAGCAGCGGAGAATCAATTGAGAACCTATTGCCTGGAAGGGGATCTTGATCAGGCGCGTACATTCATTGCCACTCAGCAGATCTTTGTGGCCACAGTTGCTACTATGGCTACCAGGTTGCCTAGTCTGCAATTATTAGGGGTCAAAACGGATACGCTCATCGTTGACGAAGCCTCTCAGTTGACAGAGCCACAGTTATTGGGATTGGTACTTCCTTTCCGGAAATTCATTCTGATAGGAGACCAAAACCAGCTGCCACCAGTGGTAGCGCAGTCGGATAACTTCTGTCTTACAGAATCCCCTCTTTTGCAGGGCACAGGCATCTCTGATCTGCGATGCACCTTATTTGAAAGACTGATCCAGGCGTGTAAACAAAACGGGTGGCATCATGGCTGGGGGATGCTCAATACCCACTTCCGGATGCACAATGATATTGCAGACCTGATCAACCACTATTATGCCCACCAGTTATCACCGGGGCAGGCCTTACAGGCAGCGCCTTTTGTAAAGCGGGATGTAGGGGAAGGTAACTGGGCAAGGATCCTTTCGCAGGGGAGAACCATCTTTCTACCCAGTCCGATGGAGCCAACATCCAAAATGCATATGACGGAAGCACAGCAGGTAGTATCACTGCTGACTTATTTGCTGGAGAGCAGGGGTGCGGCATTTAACAAGGAAACGGTGGGAGTAGTGACGCCATGGCGCACTCAGATCAGTCTGATCAGAGAACTGATAGGTAATAACGAAGAATTGCAGTCGATAAATATAGATACAGCGGAGCGCTTTCAGGGTGCAGAGAATGATATCATTATCATCTCGCTGGCGGTATACCATCCTACGCAGCTGAATATGCTGCAAAGCCTGGGAACTTTCCGATGGGAGGAGCATACGATAGAGGTAGACAGGAAGCTGTTGGTAACATTGTCGAGGGCGCGGCAGCAGGTGATACTGATGGGGTATGAGCCGGCACTGCGGAGCAGCCTGCATTATGGGAAGGTGCTGGACAAGATCAGGGCACAATAAAAAATAAAGCCATCTACCATAAGGCAGATGGCTATATGTCAGACAACATCATATGATCATTCCTGACTAATCAGGCATTAATCCAGAGTAACATGGCTCCAGTTTTCACCGCTTTTGATACGGTATAACTGCATTTCGCTGATGTCGAATTGTTCAGCGATCTGTTTCATGGTCTTACGACCAGGTTTAGCCAGTAAGCGCTTGATGCTCTTTACTTTAGTAATGTTTAGTTTCAGGCCTTTGACGCGGTTACGTTGTTTTTCTTTGTAAGCGAGTTTTGCGGGGCTGAATTGCTGGTGGGCTTCCATTTCTTCTTTGGTAGCCCATTGAAGGTTTGTGGCTTTGTTGTTCTTCTTGTCGTAGTCGATGTGAATCACATACTTGTGAGAGCGACCGGGCTTTTTGTTGAATAATTTCGCTACTTCTCTGTGGAGGTACAGTGACTGATAACTATCAGCGGGTTTTACATTTAGCACGGTATAACCTTCAACGGTAGAGCCGGAGAGCAGCTTACCGTCAGTTATCTCTTCATAATAGCTAATCACTCTTCCCATGTTAGATACTGCATACTTTTTACGCAGGGCAGATTTGTTTTTGATCTGCAAGTCTTTCCAGACTTCATTTTTCAGATTTTTAATCGTGGCCATGTGAAAGAAAATTTAATAGTTGAACCTGGGGTTTATCCGTAAACGTTACAATCTGCTACTTCATTGTTTAAGTTTACTGGCAGGTTTGAATTATCAGGAAGGGGAGAGGCCCTTTCTATAATGTGACCTTTGTAATGTTCTGCTATTGTATCTAAAACTTCTTCTACTGCTGCCAGTGTACTGCAAGTTACTAATTGTTGCCTGAATTCTTTTATGTGCGGTAACCCTTTGAGATAATTCGTATAGTGTCGGCGCATTTCGAGGATACCAACGACAGCTCCTTTCCATACAACGGATTGTTGCAGGTGTTTTTTACACACATCGACTCTTTCCTGTACGGATGGTGGGGGCAGGTGTTTGCCGGTAGCCATAAAGTGTTTGATCTCATTAAAGATCCACGGATATCCTATTGCAGCACGACCTATCATAACGCCGTCTACACCATATTTCGCACGTGCGGCGATAACTTGTTCGGGCGTAGTGATATCGCCGTTGCCAAAGATCGGTATATGGATGCGGGGGTTATTCTTAACTTTTCCGATGAGGGTCCAGTCGGCATGGCCTTTATACATCTGGGTGCGGGTACGCCCGTGAATGGTGAGGGCCTGGATGCCGACATCCTGCAGTCTTTCTGCTACTTCCTCAATGTTTTTGCTATCGTCATCCCATCCCAGACGGGTCTTAACGGTTACTGGCAGTTTGGTAGCTTTCACTACGGCTGCAGTCAGTCGTATCATTTTGGGAATATCTTTCAGGATACCGGAGCCGGCTCCTTTGCATACTACTTTTTTTACGGGGCATCCGTAGTTGATGTCCAGCAGGTCGGGGTTGGTGGCTTCCACGATCTGAGCGGCCATGGCCATAGGCTCTTCATCGCCTCCAAAGATCTGGATGCCTACCGGACGCTCTTCAGGGAAGATGTCCAGTTTTTGCCGGCTTTTGATGGCGTCACGTATAAGACCCTCCGAAGAGATAAATTCTGAATACATGAGGTCTGCACCCTTATCCTTACACACCGCACGAAAGGGTGGATCACTTACATCCTCCATAGGAGCAAGTAATAGCGGAAAATCACCCAATTGTATGTTACCTATCTTTACCATCTTTTTCTGTTAAGGGCTGACCAAGGTGCCGGAATTTCCCGGATTGCAATTGCCAACTCAATTTCACACTGTAAATTTACGCAAAATTAATCTAAGACAGGTTATATGAAGCAGTATCCACCGTCCTTTCAGTTTGCAATATTCATTGGCTTTTTTATCGGTTTCTACCTGCTTTATTTTCTATTTTTAATTATCGTTTTTCCTCATATCAGCGGGTATACCATCTTTACACTGCAAAGTCTGGACTCATCGGTTCCTAAAGTTCTCGGCTATAGGAAATTAACGCAAATACTTTATACTTTAGTCGTTTATCTTTTCCCGGCATTACTTTTTGCCAGATTAGCTGCGCCAAAACCAATGGAATATCTATCCATGAACCGTGCGCCGAAGTTTACACCAGCTATATTAGCAATTTTGATAATCCTTGTAAGTCTGCCAATGGTGGACCTTTCCGCCCAATGGAACCTCACCTGGCCTGTTTCTGAAACCATGCGTATGCAGGAAGAGGTAGCCGAAAGAATGACGCGCGATCTACTCAAAATGGACGCTTTCTCTACTCTATTAAGTAATTTATTGCTTTTTGCAGTGATACCTGCAATTGCCGAAGAAGCGTTTTTCAGAAGCGTTGTACAGCGACTCATGGTCAAAATGATGCCGATAAAAAATGGTGCATGGGTAGCCATACTGGTTACAGCACTACTATTCAGTGCTGTACACATGCAATGGTTATCGTTTATACCCAGAGTGATACTGGGTTACCTGTTGGGAGTGATCTATTATCTTACAGGTAATCTGTGGTTGTCCATTCTGGCACATTCCATCAATAACGGATTGCAGGTAGTATTGATGTACCTGTTCCAGATGCACCTGATGAAAACCGATCCTATGGCAAGCGGGCAGTCCAACTGGCTGGCTGCCATAGCAAGTCTGGTCCTGACAGTCCTCTGGGTATGGGTGCTACAGCGCAGGTCAAAACCCGCCATTCAATAGCAACCTGTTGAGTATAAGACACATTTACGTGGTAATTTTACAGATACCATTTGCACAGACTGTTTATTTTACCCATTTTTGTACAAACTATTCTCTTTAATAGATGAAAACATTCTTTACCCGTACGGCTTCGGCGTTAGTTTTTGTAGCGATCATGCTGGCCGGGATCCTATACAGTCCATTTACTTTTTTCCTTCTATTCTTCCTGGTCAACTTCTTCGCCTTAAAGGAGTATTTCAAACTCATCAGGCATATTGATCCAGACTACGGCACTGTATCCGGGTGGCATAAGAATGGGGTATTGATAGCCAGCTGTGCATTGATTCTTTCCTTTACTGGTGATCATTTTGCCGGGGGTAATCTCTCCCTGGGTTTCCTGGGCTGGTGTATTGCGATCATCTTCCTGATGGTCCTGCCTATTGGGGAAATACTGTTAAGCCAGGAGTTCTCTTTGAAAAACATTGGCTACTCCGCAATGGGGCTCTTATACATCACAGTTTCCTTTGGTCTGCTCATTCATTTATGTTTAAACTATGACACTATCCGCTTTACTCCAGGACCAGTTGGTACTGGAACGGGACCAGGCTGGCTGATTCCTTTGCTACTGATCATCTTTATCTGGATTAACGACACCATGGCCTACATTGTAGGCTCCCTGATAGGAAGGACCCCGTTTTTCCCATCCATTTCGCCTAAAAAAACCATCGAAGGTACTGTAGGCGGGATGATCCTGGCTGTTGCGGCTGCCGGTGTATATGGTTATTTTTGGGGTAGTCAGTGGCTGGCGCTTCAACATTGGATGGCACTGGCAGGGCTGGCAGCAGTCGTAGGAACAGCGGGCGACCTCATGGAATCCAAACTAAAGCGCATGGCGGGAGTAAAAGATTCCGGCAACATTATGCCGGGTCATGGAGGTTTTATGGATCGCTTTGATTCCCTCATCCTGGCGGCGCCGTTTGCGTGGATTTACATCCATTTCTTCGCAATGAACTAACTTTGTATTCGCTTTAATCAAACTATATCACCTAACAATTACAGCATGAAGATTCATCGAGAAGGATTGGCCAGTATTCTGATCGCCTTTGTTGTACTTGCACTAATCAGCGGTGCAGTCATTTATTTCCTCCCCGGTATGCCCCTCGTAGGCAATATCGTAGCTGCCTTTTCCTTTGTTTTATTCCTGTTCATCGTTTCTTTTTTCCGCATTCCTGCCAGAGAAATGAAACTGGGAGAGAATCTGGTTATGGCTCCCTGCGATGGTAAAGTAGTCGTAATCGAAGAGACTTACGAGCCTGAGTACTTCAAAGACAAGCGTTTGCAGGTATCTATCTTTATGAGCCCGGCAAATGTGCATGTAAACAGAAACCCGATCAGTGGAGAAGTTAAGCTGTCTCAATACCATTCAGGTAAATACCTGGTAGCATGGCACCCTAAGTCTTCCACAGAAAATGAACGTCATACCGTAGTGATCGGCAATGGCAAGGCTGATATCCTGGTAAGACAGATTGCCGGAGCACTTGCACGTCGTATCGTAAACTATCTGAAACCAGGTATGCAGGTAAGCCAAAACGAAGAGTTGGGCTTTATCAAGTTCGGTTCCCGTGTGGATCTGTATCTGCCTATTGGCACTAAAGTAGATGTTCAACTGGAGCAGGTAGTTCGTTCCGGCCAGACTGTAATCGCAACTTTATAAGCAGAAAAGGGTTAACTTTAAAAGGTAACTAAATCATCCAGCTATGAAGAAGATGTTATTCAGTGCTATGACCTTGCTTTTCCTGACAGGTGCCGCTATGGCCCAGGACAAACAAAAGCCAAAAGCCTGCTGTAAGAAGGATGCTACCGGAAAAAGTGCCTGCTGCAAGCAGCCGAGTAATGCGGCCAGCCTGCGGATGAAGACCGCTAAACCCGCTTCAGCTACCGCACAGGCTACGCCAGCAGCAAAACCTGCCAACAAGAAATAATTAAAAAAAAGCCGGCTACAATGTAGCCGGCTTTTTTTATAAGATATTTTTCAATTCATCCAATCCTTTGATCACATAAGTCGGTTGTAATGGTCCACTGACAGGCACCAGGTTATTGAAGTATACCTGATCCATTCCCGCATTGTGCGCCCCCAGAATGTCAATCTCCAGTGCATCCCCAATCATGATACTACTTTCAGCGGCAGCGCCCGCCAATTTGATGGCGTAATCGAAGATCTCGCGGTAAGGCTTGAGGCTACCCGCCACCTCGGATGTGATGACGTGGGTAAAGAAGTGATCTATTTTTGAGCTCTTCATCTTTATCAGCTGGGTTTCTTCAAACCCATTCGTGATCATATGCATGGGGTAGTTCTTCGCTGCCAGGTACTCCAGCACTTCTATGGCATTTGGAAACAAGACATTTTTGTACGGCAATATTTCCAGGAACTGGGTACCCATGGCATGTGACAACTTATCATCCCCAATCTTGAAATCCAGCAGGGTCATGCTGAATCGCTTATAGCGAAGATCATTGCGGGTAATAAATCCTTTTCGGAAGCGATCCCATAGTTTATCATTATGCGTCATGTAGGTGCGGTGAAATACCTCAAATGAGGGAACTCCTCTGCTGGCCAGCGTATGCGTGTGGTATAATTCCTCTAAGACCTGGTAGGCATTGGTTTCAAAATCCCATAATGTGTGGTCCAGATCGAAAAATATATGCTTGTATTTCATGTGTTGCAAAGATAAGGAATCCACATTTTTTACTATTTTCCAGCTTCTAAACAAGATTTATGAACGCAGTAGTCACAGGTGCCAGTAAAGGGATAGGGAAGGCCATCGCCGAAAAACTGGCCGTGGAAGGATTTAACGTAGCCATCTGTTCCAGGGATGCAGCCAAACTGGAAACTGCCGCAGCAGATATAAAAGCGAAGGCGCCAAAGGCGGAGGTATTGACATTCCCTGCCGATATGAGCAAAAAGGAAGAGGTATTGGCATTTGCCAACAAGATAAAAGAGACATTCCAGACAGTAGACATCCTTGTAAACAACGCAGGATTGTACATTCCCGGCGCCCTGCATGAGCAGGAAGATGGACTGCTGGAGTACCTGATGGCCGTAAATGTATTTAGCGCTCATACCATCACCCGGCAATTATTACCCTCCATGATCGCACAACGTAAAGGACACATTTTTAATCTTTGTTCTACCGCCAGCTACCAGGCCTATCCCAACGGAGGGGCTTACAGCATCACCAAATTTGCCCTGCTGGGCTTTTCGAAAAATCTGCGTGAAGAGCTCAAAAACCACCATGTGAAAGTAACGGCGCTTAGTCCCGGACCTACCCTTACAGCATCCTGGGACGGATGGGAGGGCCCTGCAGACAGGATGATGGAGTCTGCCGATGTAGCGAATCTGCTATGGGCGGCTTATACCCTCTCTGCTCAGGCCGTAGTGGAAGAAGTGATCATGCGCCCAATTTTGGGTGATATTGGCTAAAACCATTGCCAGCAAGCGTTTTAAGCCCTCATATTTATATTTTTTTTAACTAAGTTTTAACTGCGACAGCCTCTGTAAGGGGCGCCGTTTGGTTAAATTTGTTATACATTATGAAGGTCATTACTGTTAGTATAAGGAGGTCGCTACTATCCCTACTGTTTTTACTGGGCATAGTAACTAGTCTGCGGGCGCAGGAATTTAAGTTCACCACATCTGTCTCAAGTAATAGAGTGGCTTTGGATGAACCATTCCAGATCCAGTTTATGCTGGAAAATGGCACGAATGTAACCCAGTTTACACCACCGAATTTCAACGACTTTGAGTTATTGCAGGGCCCTAATCAAATGCAGGGTACCTCAATTGTCAATGGCAGACGTTCTGATTATATCGCATTGATCTACCTGATCAGGGCAAAACGAGTGGGCAACTTTACCATTCCGGCTGCGACTGCGCGGGTAAATGGCGATGTTGTAAAGTCCAATCCTGTTACCGTCGAAGTACTGAAGGGTAACAATAATGCAGCTGCCCAACAGCAGCAACAACATCAGCAGGTGCCTGTCAATCCTTTTGCCGGTATGGGTCAGCGTAGTGCACCCAGTCATCAGGCAGAGGAAATGGAAGGTGTGCTTAAAAATGGTGAAGATATCAACGCCAAGCTAAAAAAGAACATTTTCGTGAAGGTAGATGTTGATAAAACATCTCTTTTCGAAGGTGAACAACTGACTGCAACCTACAAGCTGTACACCCGACTCCCTACTAACGCAAGTGTGACCAAAGTACCTGCCTTCAAAGGATTTTCTGCTAAAGATATAGAACTGCCCAACCCACCACAGGCTAGTGAAGAAATGGTAAACGGTATTCCATACAGGGTATTCGTGATTCGCAAAACCATGCTGTTCCCTATGCAATCCGGCACACTTGAACTGGACCCTGTAGAAGTGGACAACCATGTAAGACTTGTGAAACTGGTGAAGAATGGCAAGCGTAGGGATCCAATGGCAGATATATTCAATGACCCTGCTTTCAAAGATGCGTTCAACGATCCTTTCTTTGATGACATCTTTAACCGTCCGGAAGTAGAGTACCAGGATGTACCATACAAAATCCAGACAGCTCCGGTAAAAGTAACAGTAAAACCACTGCCGATCGATAGCCGCCCTGCGAGCTACAATGGGGCTGTGGGCAGATTTAACATGACAGCTACTGTAGACAAGAATAACTTGTCTACCGACGATGCGCTGACGCTGAAAGTTACCATCTCTGGTCAGGGTAATGTGAACCTGCTGAATGCCCCTAAAGTGGACATTCCCGCCAGCTTTGATAAGTACGATCCTAAAGTGTCTGACAATATTGAAAAGAACAGCAACCCGCTTTCGGGTAGCCGTACTTTTGAATATGTGCTGATGCCGGTAGAAGCAGGAGAACAAACTATTCCTCCTGTGGAATTCTCTTATTTCGATGCGGCTTCCAAAACATATAAAACTGTTACCTCCAAGCCATTCAACATTCATGTAACTGCAGGTAAGCAAACGAAGAGAGAAAAAGAGGACTTTAGCATCTACAAAAATGCTATCACGAACAACAGCAATAGTGTCCTGAATTGGGTTAAGCATAATACTTACTTCATTACCTCCATCTGGTTCTACCTCCTTCTGATGCTGCCATTACTGGCACTGGTGGGTGCATGGCTGTTCCGTCGCCGCCTGGACTACCAGCAGAATAATGCCGCATTCCTGAAACATCGCTATGCTAACAAGGTAGCACTGAAACGACTGGAACTGGCAGCCCGCTACCTGAAGGAAGGTAAGGATAAAGCATTTTACGAAGAGACATCCCGTGCAGTATGGGGTTATCTAAGTAATAAATTGCACGTGCCATTTGCGGACCTGAGCAAACAACTAATCCAGGATAAACTGGCGCAACAGCAGGTAGGAGAACAGTACACTGCTGATCTGTTTGACCTGCTGGATAATTGTGAAATGGCTCTGTATACGCCTAACCACAACAATACCAGGATGCAGGGTACTTATCAACAGGCCGTACAGGTGATCAGTAAACTGGAAGATGAACTGACAAGGGCGAAAAGCGCCGTTTAAATAAAATCATAGTCAACGTGAAACACATTGTAACCACTATACTTTTATGCTTATTGATGAGCGGTACCCGCCTGCTGGCGGCACCGGCTCCTCAGCAGCAGGATTTTGAGAAAGCTAATTCCCTATTCAGACAGAAACAATATACTGAAGCTGCCAATATCTATCAGCGATTGGTAGATGAAGGGTTTGATCAGCCGGAACTGTTGATCAATACAGGCAATGCGTGGTATAAAGCTAACCGTACCGGTTTGGCCGTGTATAATTATGAGAAAGCACTGCTTTCAGATCCTTTCAGCAAAGCTGCGCAGCACAATCTTTCCATAGCCAATCAGCGGGTGGAGGGATATGTCAATGAACTGCCCCAACTGTTCTTCCAGCAATGGTGGACAGCTATCAAATACATGCATGCACCCAATGGCTGGGCTACAGGCACTATCATCTTTTTCTGGCTCACAATTGCAGGTGGAATTGTACTACTGCTCCGTCCAACGCTGCTGCCAGCTGTTGTAAAGAGCGCAACAGGCATACTGGGTTTATTGTTTGCCTTCTACCTGTTCATGGCAGTCACCACTTATGTGAATGCCACCTCCCACGACAATGGTATCATCATGGGGAGTGCAGTAAAAGTGAAATCCGCTCCTGATCAGGATAGTAAAGATCTGTTCGAACTACATGAAGGTGTAAAAGTGCAGATTACCGATGGCACCAGTGAGTATTGTAAGATAGAATTGCCAGATGGGAAAACCGGCTGGATGGCCTGTGGGGATATCAAAAAACTATAGGCGCTCAATCCGCTCCATGAAATCCTGTTTCCTGTGCCGGGAGACGGGAATACAGCTTCCGTCATTCATAACAATTTCACCACCATCACCTTTCAGGTATCGGTCCATGTAGTTCAGGTTCACTACGTAGCTATGGTGTACCCTGAAGAATCCTTTGTTCATCAGCATATTTTCAATCTCTTTCAGAGAGCGGTATACGATGGCTGGTTCCGCTGCAGACAGCAGGTGCATACGTGTATTGATTCCATCAGCCATGCAATACAGAATATCCCTTACCAGGATCATTCGTAACCCTTCGGGGCTTGGTAGTCCCAGTCTTTCTCCGGGATGCAGGTGCTGGTGCAGCAATTCCATGGTATTGCCAGTGCGGGTAGCTACCTTTTCAGTATGATGGGCCTGCCGAACCATTGCTTTATCTACTGCCTCCTGCAGATCATCTTTCAGGATGGGTTTTAGCAAAAAGTCGACAACATTGTGGCGGATTGCCTCCAGTGCATAGACCTGGTGAGAAGTAGTAATGATGATGGCTGTTTTTGTATGGCCGCAGGTTTTTATCACCTCAAAACCGTTGAGGCCGGGCATTTCAACATCAAGGAAGAGCAGTTCCGGTTGATATTTTTCTATGGCTTCAAGCGCTGAAAGGCCATCGGCACAAACGGCAACGATGTTAACAGAGGGGCAATGCTTCTCTAATAATAGTTTTAGTACACTTCTGCTCAGCTTTTCGTCATCAACGATGATGGTTCGCATGATCGATAAATAATTCTTGTTCTTTTTTGTATTTCTCTATGCTTGGTTTAGGGTTGGGTAGTGTATAGAGATAATACTTTGTTTACGAATTGTAGACTGGTTATAATCCAGTGTTGAAAATACAAAAACTGCTGACATTGGAACTATTTTTAATCAGGGGTGGCATAAGAAAATTCTCTGGTAGACCAGTACACGACCGAATACGGGTCAAAAGGCACTATCACTCATTTACCGGTATCATTCGGCTGTTGACATGGAGCATGGAAATTTTGATCCGGTGACCGGAGGGATGATCTTCTTCGGCGATCCGGGCCTGGATGTGATATTTTTCATTGATGACCTGTAATCTTTCTCCGGCAATGGTGATGCCTTTGGTCAGATAAGACTGTTGGTCCAGGTCGGGGGCTTCCTGTGGTACTCCATTATCTTCAATACATACGGCAATCGTATCGCCTTCGCGGTCAATGGTAATATGGAGCATACCGCCTTTGCCCGGCCTTAACAGCAGGCGGCGCCAGATGACGTCCTGTACATATGGCTGTATAAGCAGAGGAGGAACAAAAGTAAGCTGCTGAGAAACAGCAGGAAGTACTTCCAACTGGTAATCGAATTGTGGGCCGAACCGGAGTTGTTCCAGCTGTAGATAAAGCTCCAGCGCCTCCACATCTTCTTCAAGGTTCACCCATTCTTTGCTACAATTACGGATGATGAGCCGCATTAAGCGGGCAAAACGTGTAAGGTACAGGGATGCAAGATCCGTGCTGGTTGTCAGGATGTAGTGGTGTATAGCATTCAGGCTATTAAAAATAAAGTGGGGGTTCATCTGGGCCTGAAATGCGTGCATTTCAAGGTGGATGAGTGCCTGCTGCCTGCTTATTTCTTTTGCCACATCCTTTTTCAGCTTATTTTCACGGCTTCGGAACAAGATCAATACCAGGGTCAGGCTTATTAAAAAAAATAGCCAATATTGCCAGCCCGCTGCATTGAATAAATCAAAGCAAAAACTCACGCCTTATCGGTTTTTTACAATTCCAAGGATACAATTAACTCTTAGTTCGGAACGAAATGCAACTTTGTCTGACTAGGACTAACAATATCCGTCAAATCCGCTTAAGCTGGAAGTAACACTTCTTACAAGGCAGTATTTATAAAAAAAACGGTGTTATTTGGCCGGTAAGTGGTAGGGGGTTATAAAATAAAAAATTGCGAAATACGTGAGCCGCACTTCGCAATTAATATGGTTGAGCAGGAGAGAGGGCTATTCTGTAAACTTATAGCCGACACCTCTTACAGAATGGAAATATCTGGAGTTCCGGCTGTCTTCTTCGAAGTACTTACGGAAGTTGAGGATAAAGTTGTCAATTGTACGGGTGGTAGGATATACGTTATACCCCCATACTACCTGAAGGATCTTTTCTCTGGTTACGACCTCGCCTTTATTTTCGATCAGGAGTTTCAGGAGCATGGTTTCTTTCTTGCTCAGTTCATAGTGTTTACCATCTTTACCGATGCATTCCTGTGCGGCAAAATCGATTTGATTATCACCAAAACGGTAGACGTTTGAGACGCTATCCTTGTCCTGGATCTTTTTATTTTTTAAAATCAGTTTCTCTACACGCAGCAGCAGCTCTTCGAGGTTGAAAGGCTTGGTCATGTAGTCGTCGCCACCTTTTTTCAGGCCCAGTACGCGGTCTGCACTGCTGTTCTTGGCACTGAGGAAGAGGATAGGCACTTCGTTGTTCTGGATCCGGATGTTTTCGCACACGGCGATACCATCCATTTCCGGCAACATTATATCCAGTATGATGAGGTCGAAATACTCGTTTTTCACCGCCTTTAAAGCAGCGGTTCCATTATCTACAGCCGTTACTTCATAGCCTTCCAGCTCCAGGTTCAGCTTGAGGGCTTCCTGAAGGTTTTCTTCGTCTTCTACCAGTAGTATGGATGCTTTTGTAGCTTCCTTCATAGTTTAAATTTCGATAAGCTTAAATTACTGATAATGTAATTTACGCCGTTTGTACGGAATATACTGGCCATGTAATTTCAAAACATGCTCCTGTAGGTACATTATCTTTCACGATGATAGTGCCTCCATGTTGCTGTACGATCCTTCTGGTAAGGAAGAGACCCAACCCCGAGCCTTTGGCTTTGCGGGTATTTTCGTTGCCAATGCGGTAAAATTTAAGGAAGATCCTTTCCCGTTCATCGACAGGGATACCCGGCCCTTCATCTTTCACAATTAGTCTGAGCTGGCCGGCGTTTTCCTCTAACCGTACGTCTATAACCGTATTTCTCGGTGCATATTTAGCAGCATTCTCTACAAGGTTGTTCAGCGCGATCTGCAGCATGAACTTATCACCATTCAGCCATACATCAGGCAAAATATGTGCCTGTATGGCGTGTGTAGCGATTCTGCCTTTGATTTCCTTTACGCCGGCTGCCAACAGTTCGGAGAAATTGAGGTCTTCGCGGAACAGTCTATAACGGTCTGATTCCATTTGGGATGCCAGTAATATATTATTACAGAGCTGATCAAGACGGTTGGTTTCGCGAATAGTATTGTCCAGTAGTTTGAGCCGCTTTTCCTCGTCCAGTCTATGTTTACGAAGCGTTTCCAGATTGAGTTTGGCAGCAGCGATGGGGGATTTCAGTTCATGTGTTACGGCCATCATGAAGTTCTGTTGTTGCTGTGAGAGCTTCATTTGTTTGTAAATGGAGCGGTATACAAAAAAACCACCCATTAAGATAATGGCCAGGAAAATAATTCCCTCTCCGATAAACATGACAGTACGGCGGTATTCTGTCGTTTGGATGCGTGCCAGTTCCTGTTGATATTCGACCGGATGCGCAACACTGTCAGTTCTTAACACCAGGTTCTGGATTTCGAAGCGGGAGATCTGTTCGCTTTGCATAAACAGCAGTACCCCCCACCATACGAGTGCCAGGATCGTGTATGCAAGTACAAACAGATAAATGACGGAAATGGCTTTTCCGTCCTGTAATTTATTGAGTAGCTTTTTCATTGGTCCGTAAACCGGCTTTTTCCACCCGTAAGCCAACATTCATGATATCCGGAAGCGGATTTTGCCGCATGTTTTGTTCAAAAGTAAACCTGTAAGTACCTGGTTTGTTCAAAATTGCGTGTTGCTGAATGGGGATCTGGTGTTCATAAATGTCGTCCAGACCACTACCAAGCCACTTGCCGGTCATATCAGCCAGGGGTAATTCAACCCTTTGGGATATAGGTTGTTCGCCCGGGAACTGCGTATTGATCAGCAAGTAAATATTGCTATAGGGGTATGCATCCTTGTGGCGGATATTCACTGAGATGTTATACAAATAGGCTGTATCTGCCGGTTGCAGGGTGACCTCAAATGCTGGCTTATAGTTGTAGGCCCATTCATGCCCCGGGATCTCCAGGTTCTTTTCATAGGTGTCCATCTTCATGGGCTCGCAGGAAGCTGCTACCAGCAACATTCCTACAGCCATCATCCGGAAGAATTTATTCATATACTATTGCGATACGGTTATTTATTACAGCACATTCAGCACCTGCTCTTTCGCTTTTTCCAGCTCATCCTTCATGAGCACAACCCATTGCTGGATGTTGGCATCATTTGCTTTGGAGCCGGTCGTATTGATTTCACGGCCTACTTCCTGTAACACGAATCCCAGTTTTTTACCTTTGGAAGGTTCTGCTTCTTTCAGGATCTCTTTGAAGTAGCGGCAATGGTTTTCCAGTCTTACCAGTTCTTCAGAGATGTCCAGTTTCTCTAAATAAAATATGAGTTCCTGTTCCAGGCGATTCTCGTCTATATTCTCTTTACCTACGTATTCAGCCAGCAGTGATTCGAGTCTGGTTCTTACTCTGTCTTTACGCTGAGGGTCCAGTTCTCTTACCTTGATGGTATAGTTCTCAATGTTTTCTATGCGTGTTAGCAAGTCTGCTGCCAGCACCTGGCCTTCGTCAAGGCGATGTTCATCGAGGTCAGAAATAGCCTGCTGTAGCGCCTTTTCGACTTCCTGCCATTCTTCTTCGGAGATCTGCTCATTAGCGGGGCTTACTACTTCAGGGAGTTTCATCAGCACATTGAGCATATCTTCTTTAGGCAGTTTCAGTTCATCAGCCAGGGTCGTAATAGACTGATGGTAGAACTTTGCCAGATCTGTATTAATGACCACCGGACGGTTTGCTCCGTTCTGTCTGATATTAACACTGGCATCCAGCGTGCCACGTACTAACGTTTGCTGCAGCTGATTGCGTATATCAAACTCGTAGGGCTTTAACAACGGGGAAATTTTCAGGTTGACTTCAAACTGTTTTCCATTCAGTGATTTTATTTCTACCACTATTGTTGTCTCTCCCCGGGTTATTTCAGCCCGTCCGAAGCCGGTCATTGATTTCAGCATAATAGAGATTTGTAAGCAACAAACCTACCTAAATTAGCCCAAAGCACAAAGAATCGTTCAAGATGACAGTGTTACAGTGCGGATTATAAAGGGAACTATATGGCCAATGGGCTTCGCTCAAAGGCTTACAGGTAAAGGATTCTTATTGCAGGGGCTCGCCCCGCACCCGGCCTTTAATGCAATGCAGCTATCAGCATCAGGCTTTAAAAAGTAAGTCGTAGAGCTCCTGTTTACCGTATTCTTTCATATCGCCTGGCTGTAAACCAGCTATGGTAGCCTTCCCTATCCGGTAACGTATAAGTCTCAACGTCGGGAAACCCACGGCAGCTGTCATTTTTCTTACCTGTCTGTTCTTTCCTTCTTTAAGGGCTAGTTTTATCCAGGGTGCAGGAATGCTCTTACGGAAACGGATAGGAGGATTACGGTCAGGGACTACAGGATCTTCCTGGAAAAGGTTGGCTTTGCAGGGGCGTGTCTTATATATGGTGCCATCAATATTGATAGGTACTCCCTGACTCAGCTGTAGGATAGCCGTATCTGTAACTGCACCGTCTACCTGTACCCAATATTCCCTTTCGTGGGCAAATTTTGGATCGAGCAGACGATGGTTGAGGGCCTTGTCATTGGTCAGGATCAGGAGCCCTTCACTGTCGTAATCCAGGCGTCCCACCGGGTAAACATCCGAAGGAACTTTAAAGAAATCTCCCAGGCTTGCCTTGCCTTCTTCTTTACCGAAACGGGTAAGTACCTGGAATGGTTTATATATTATATAATAATTAAATGCCATAAGGAGTGTTCACAGATGCGATTTTTTGCAGGTTTTAATCTACTAAATTAGTAATTTTGGTAATTGAATACTATGTGTACGCCTTTCCATAATGCCTCGTGTATGAACTGTCAGGATCGCTTTGGATCAATTTTATTCAAAGCCGAAAAGTGCAATCTGGAAGAGATAGACGCCGCCAAGGTCTGCTCCACCTATAAAAAAGGAGAAGTAGTATTCCAGGAAGGCACCTATCCCTTCGGCATTTACTGCGTAAATACCGGCAAAATTAAGCTCTCTCATTCCGGAGATGATGGCCGCGAACAGATCGTCAGGCTGGCTAAGCCAGGTGACATCATCGGCTACAAGGCATTACTATCCGCGGAAAGGTACACTGCTTCTGCTATCGCACTCGACGACTCATCTGTATGCTTTATTCCCAAAGACCTTTTCATGAGCATTCTGCAAAAAGATGCGAACCTCTCTTTTGAGATGATGCGTATCATTGCCAGCGAATTGCGTAAGGCTGAAACCAAGATTACCCACCTGGCCCAGAAACCTGTGAGGGAAAGACTGGCCGAAACCCTTCTCTTTATCAAGGAAACTTACGGCGTAGAGCAGGATGGCACCACCCTCAATGTGCGCCTGAGCCGTGAAGAAATTGCCAACCTGGTAGGTACCGCCACCGAGTCGGCCATCCGTTTGCTTTCTGAATTTAAAAAGGATGGTTTGATTGAGCTACAAGGTAAGAAGATCCGCCTCCTCAACCAGGAGGAAATCACTCGGACCGCCAACCTACAGGACTAATTATCACCGTCCTGTCATTTCCTTTATTTCCTGATTGTTGTCACCCCGACTCTTGACTCTTGTCATTTTTCACCCTTCCCATTGCGGGTATTTTTGCACCAAATCCTTTATCATGGCTACATTTACCGCCGTCCCTGGTATTGAGGTGGAGTGCGAACATTGTGGAGAGGCCTGTGCTGATACGACCATTGTTCTTGGGGATAAGATTTTTTGTTGTCAGGGATGTAAACTGGTGTACGAACTGCTCAATGAGAATGACCTTTGCGAATACTATAATTTAAATAATAAACCCGGACTTGCTCAAAGGATTCCTGTAAGGAAAGACAAATTTGCTTTCCTGGACGACAATAAAATCCAGCAGCAACTGCTTCAGTACCGGGATGATGAACATACACACATCACTTTTTACATTCCGCATATTCACTGCAGCTCCTGCCTTTGGTTGCTGGAGAACCTGCATAAGCTGGACCAGGGGGTTGAAAGTGTGACAGTGACATTTACCCGCAAGGAAGCGCGTATTGTATACCGTCAGTCTGAAACTACGCTACGTCACATTGCTGAAATACTGACCAGCATAGGCTATGAACCCTATATCAGTTTGCAGGACATGCAGAAAAAGAAACCCCGTGTACAGCGGGATCTGATCTACAGGCTGGGTGTAGTCGGGTTTTGCTTTGGCAATATCATGTTGCTCAGTTTCCCCGAGTACTTCAGTAGCTATGGTTATGCAGATACAAAAATGAACGAGATCTTCAGGATACTGAATGTGAGTCTTTCACTACCAGTATTCTTTTACAGCGCTCAGGTATTTTTCAAATCGGCATGGAGCGGTATCAAGACAGGGTTCCTGAATATTGATGCCCCCATCGCATTAGCCATCTTAGTAACCTTTGTACGCAGCCTGATAGATGTGATTTCAGGCTCCGGACCAGGTTATTTCGACTCCATGACTGGTATTGTGTTTTTCATGCTGATCGGCAGGATTCTACAAGACAAAACTTATCAGGGTTTATCATTTGACAGGGACTATACCTCTTATTTCCCGTTAGCCATTACCACTATAAAAGATGGAAAGGAAGTGCCTACTGCACTTCCTGACATCAAAGTAAACGACACCTTACTGATACACGACAATGAGCTAATACCGGCAGATGGTATTCTGGTAAAAGGTACAGCCCTCGTAGACTATAGTTTTGTAACCGGGGAATCTGTACCCGTGAGCAAGTCAATAGGCGAAATTGTGTATGCAGGGGGTAAACAATTAGAAGGGAACGTTGAAATTCTGACTATTAAGGAAGTAGCGCAAAGCTACCTGACCAGTCTTTGGAACAGGGATGAACTAAAGCAAAAAACTTCCCGTCAGGAATCATTTATTCATCTGGTGGCACGCAACTTCACCTGGATCCTGCTGGCGATAGCAGCATTGTCCGCTCTTTACTGGTGGAAATTTGACCACACAAGAATCTGGCCGGCGGCCACTTCCATTCTGATTGTGGCATGTCCGTGTACCTTATTATTAGCAGCATCTTTCACCAATGGTCACATTCTCCGTATTCTGAGCAGGCATAAATTATATCTGCGCAATGCGGGGGCAATTGAAAGAATGGCAGGTATTACTGACATTGTATTTGATAAAACAGGTACCCTGACCGGGAACAAGGATATTCCTGTCACCTGGCATGGACCTACGCTTTCCAGGGCTCAGATTATGAGTATTGCCTCTGTCGCAGCACAATCTACCCACCCTCTGAGTAAACTGATCAGCGCTTTTTATCACAGCATTCCCCGGGTATCGGTAAGTGGATTTAAAACCACTACAGGCAGGGGTGTGAGCGGATACATCCAGGATGATGCAGTGTTGCTGGGTAATGCCTCCTTTACAGGTACCAGAACACCAGCAGTACACAACGATGGCAGTATTGTATACGTAGCCATCAATGAGCAGCCGCTGGGTTATTTCCTGATTGGTAATCAATATCGGGAAGGTATTGGAACCTTGTTGCAAAGCCTGAGAACAAAAGGGTACAGTCTCTCATTGCTTTCCGGCGACAATGACAGGGAAGCAGACTATCTGAAATCATTGATGGGAGAGGATGCCACGCTCCGTTTTACACAACAACCGCAAGACAAACTAAACTACATACTGGACCTGCAAAAGAAGGGAAGACGAGTACTGATGATAGGTGACGATCTCAACGATGCAAGTGCTCTGAAACAGAGTGATGTAGGTATTTCATTAACCGAAGACAGCAACAATTTTACGCCCGCCAGTGACGGGATTTTAGAGGCAGGACAACTGACCAGATTGCCGAAGTTTATCAGGATCTGTATAGCGAACAAACGGATCATTGTTATCAGCTTCGTCATTTCTCTGATCTATAATGTGATCGGGTTGTCATTTGCCGTGCAGGGTATCTTATCACCGCTCACAGCGGCGATTCTGATGCCAGCCAACTCTATCAGTATGATATTACTCTCATATGGCCTGAGCGAATGGGCCGACAGACGCTAAAACAGGCCATTATCTTAGTAAAATAACCTGCTTTTGTCCCTCTGGGGGTAAAGGCAGGTTTTTAAGGTTCTCCTAATCAATTTATTAAAGCAGGATACTGCTCAACGGATGCACTGATTTATATCAGCGGGTTCCTTGAGCGGCATCATCGTCCCCGCAACCGTAGTAGGCTAGCTTTGTTCATGGAAATTAAAACAACTCACCATGAGCGTGATCATTTTATTACTAGGAGCCAGTCTACTGGTAGCGATATGTTTCCTGGCGGCCTTCATCTGGTCGGTAAGAAGCGGACAGTTTGAAGATCATTTCTCGCCGGCCCATCGAATTCTATTTGAGCACAAGCCAACCGAACACGCCAGCGGATCTACACCACCAGCACCTTGTAACAACAGCACTGCCACTCCACCGAATTGTAAGCAGCAATAAGTAATCAGCAACAGGAAGTTTTTAGTTTTTCTACGATCAACTCGTCATCCGTAATCGCACAAATATGTCTCTTGAAAAATTTGCGTACGACAACCGTACCGTGAAATGGTTTGCATATGCCAGTATTGGCTGGGGGCTTATTGGTATGCTGGCAGGTCTTTGGGCCGCGCTGGCGCTGGTACTCCCGGGCATCAACCTGGACTTTGCACCTACGACTTTTGGCCGTATCCGGCCCGTTCACACCAATGCTGTCATCTTCGCTTTCGTAGGTAACGGTATTTTCATGGGTGTGTACTATTCCCTTCAACGCTTATGTAAGGCGCGCATGTATAGCGACCTGCTGAGCAAAATTCACTTCTGGGGCTGGCAGGCAATCATTGCCTGTGGTGCTCTTTCACTGTTCATGGGTTTTACTACCGGTAAGGAATATGCCGAACTGGAATGGCCACTGGACATTGCTATCACACTCATCTGGGTAGTATTCGGTGCTAACATGCTGGGTACAATTCTGAAAAGGAGAGAAGCTCACCTGTATGTAGCCATCTGGTTTTATATCGGTACCTGGGTAGCTATCGCCATGCTGCACATCATCAACTCTTTCGAGTTGCCGCTGAGCTTCATGAAGAGTTATTCCTGGTATGCGGGTGTACAGGATGCACTGGTACAATGGTGGTATGGTCACAATGCGGTTGCGTTCTTTTTGACCACTCCTTATCTGGGTCTCATGTACTACTTCGTTCCTAAAGCGGCGAACAGACCTGTGTATTCCTATCGCTGGTCTATTATCCACTTCTGGGCACTTATCTTTATTTACATATGGGCTGGTCCTCACCACCTGTTATATACAGCTCTTCCTGAATGGGCACAATCACTGGGTACTGTATTCTCCATCATGCTGATCGCTCCATCATGGGGTGGTATGCTGAATGGTCTGCTCACCCTGCGTGGTGCATGGGATAGAGTAAGGGAAGATGCTATACTGAAGTTCTTCGTAGTAGCCCTGACCTGTTACGGTATGGCTACATTCGAAGGTCCGATGCTCTCCCTGAAAAATGTAAACGCTATCAGCCACTATACTGACTGGACAATCGCTCACGTACACGTAGGTGCACTGGGTTGGAATGGCTTCCTGACCTTTGGTATTCTGTATTGGTTGCTGCCACGTCTCTTCAGCACAGAACTGTACAACCGCAAATGGGCAAATACTCACTTCTGGTTAGGCACACTGGGTATTATCTTCTATGTAATTCCAATGTATTGGGCAGCTTTCACGCAGAGTATGATGTGGAAAGAATTTACTGCTGAAGGACAACTGAAATATCAGTTCCTGGAAACAGTACATACTGTAGTACCAATGTATGCACTGCGTGCCGTAGGTGGAGTGTTCTACATATCTGGTGTGATACTGATGATTGTGAACCTGGCGAAGACGATCAGTCGTGGTACGTTTGTAGCTGATGAAGCTGCAGAAGCACCTGCACTGCCCAAAGTGATCGAAGTGCATGGTAAAGCACACTGGCACAACTGGATCGAACGTCGCCCAATTCAACTTGCCGTATTCAGCCTGATCGTAGTAGCGATTGGTGGTTTACTGGAACTGGTACCTACCTTCCTGGTAAGAAGCAACATTCCGACTATTACCTCTGTAAAACCTTATACTCCGCTTGAGTTGCACGGCCGTGATATTTACATCCGTGAAGGTTGTTATACCTGCCACTCTCAGATGATCCGTCCTTTCCGTGATGAGGTAGCCCGTTACGGGGAGTATTCCAAGGCAGGTGAATTCGTATACGATCACCCGTTCCAATGGGGTTCAAAACGTACAGGTCCTGATCTGGCCAGAATAGGTGGTAAATATCCTGACTCATGGCACTACAATCACATGCTGGATCCAACCTCTATGTCTCCTGGTTCAATCATGCCAAGATACCCATGGTTATTTGAAGACAGAATGGATAAGACCAAGACACCAGCTATGATCACTGTAATGCGTAAACTCGGTGTACCATATGCGCCAGGATATGAAAATCAGGCAAACGCAGATCTGGAAAAACAGGCAAGTGAAATCGCCGGTTCACTGGAAAAAGAAAAACTGCATGTTGGTAAAGACCGTGAAATCGTAGCGTTAATCGCTTATCTGCAAAGAATGGGTAAGGATATCAAAACGAAATAAACTGATTTATCATGAAGTTCATAAACTATCTGCAATCTATCACCGGTGTAAGCATTTACCCGATGATATCACTGGTCCTCTTCTCGCTGTTTTTTATAGCAGCGGCCTTTTGGGCTCTCAAAGCTCCCAAAGGAATGGTAGACCACATCAGTAATATTCCATTAGACGAAAGCTGAAACCTGACCAACAATGAAGAAAAGACTTTTTAATACAACACTGTTGTTCTCGCTGCTGGCCAGCTTACCTGCGGCTGCGGAAGAATACACCTCTTACAAGCCAGATGGTCCATCAGAACTGGGTCACCCGGTAGCTATTGTACTCCTTACCGTGATCGTAGGCCTGTTTATCGCTATCGTAATATTGGGTAGTGCTGTAATCGGCGCCATCGACATCTATAAAGAAAGACTGAAAAACAGTAAAGCTCTCCTGGTTGGGGGTTTACTGGTAGGCTGCCTCTTTTCTGCTTCCGGTGCAATGGCACAGGAAGCTGTGACATCAACTGCAGCAACAAATACTATCAGCGGTCTGTCCAAATCGTCCTTTTACCTGCTGATTTCTGTAATCGGCCTTGAACTCCTCGTTATCATCGCGCTGCTCTATGCGCTTCGTATCCTGGTAGGTATTAAGAGCAGACGCAAAGTAAAAGCTGAAAAAGCAGCAATTGCAGCAGCTGAAGCAGGAGTTGAAGAAAAGCCACGTCTCCACTGGCTGGAAAAACTGAATAATACCATAACACTGGACGCTGACTCTGAAGTAGAAGCAGACATGGGTCATGATTATGATGGTATCCATGAGTTGAACAATCCAACACCACCCTGGTGGAGATATGGCTTCTATATCAGTATTGTCTTTGCGGTAGTATATCTCTGGCGTTTCCAGGTTGCTCACTCAGCACCTTCACAGATAGAAGAGCTGGCTATTGCCAATGCGAAAGCGGATGAAGCGAAAGCGGCCTATCTGAAAAATGCGGCGAACAACGTAGATGAAAATACTGTGAAACAGCTTACTGATCCTGCGGATCTCGCTGCTGCCCAAAAGCTCTTCGCGGGTAATTGCGCCCCCTGCCATGGCCCTCAGGGCCAGGGTGTGGTAGGACCGAACCTCACAGATGACTACTGGTTACACGGTGGAACTATCAACAAGGTATTCACTACCATCAAGTATGGCGTACCGGAAAAGGGGATGAAGTCATGGAAGGATGATTTCTCTCCTGTACAGCTGGCACAGCTGGCAAGCTATATAAAGAGTATCCATGGCTCTAACCCTCCTAATCCTAAGGAGCCACAGGGTAATCTGGAAAAATAAACCTTTAACGGGCCGGACTGACCGGTTAAACGGAAACCAGTTCCGGCCCACTTTTAACGCGTTAACAATGGATACAACGTTTAGAGACAGTTTGGCGACTGTGAATAAACAAGGGAAACGCAATTGGATCTATGCACAGAGACCTAAGGGTAAACTTTATAATGCGAGAAGTATTCTTAGTTACCTCTATTTCATTGCGTTTTTCGCCGGACCGTTTATTAAAATAAACGGCCGGCCCCTTTTTCTGATAAACGTAGTTGAAGGCCGTTTTATCCTCTTCGGCACCCTCTTCTGGCCCCAGGATTTCTTCATCTTCGGGTTGGCAATGGTAGCCTTCATTCTCTTCATCGTGATCTTTACGATGGCCTTTGGCCGCCTCTTTTGCGGCTGGGCATGCCCTCAGACCATCTTTATGGAAATGCTCTTCCGAAAGATAGAATATTTGATAGAAGGCGATGCGGCTGCACAACGGGTACTGAATCAAGCCCCCTGGAATACAGACAAGATTTTCAAAAAGACCAGCAAACATGTGTTATTTTATATGCTTTCATTCGTGATTGCAAACACATTCCTGGCTTACATTATAGGTATAGACAACCTTTCGCGCATTATTACGGGACCTGTAACTGAAAATATTGGTGGCCTTACAGCCATGCTCACTTTTGCAGGCATTTTTTATGGAGTCTTTGCCTTTTTCAGGGAGCAGGTATGTACTATTGTTTGTCCGTATGGCCGTTTACAAGGCGCATTGCTTGACAAGAACTCCGTTATCGTAGCTTACGATTATTCCAGAGGGGAACCAAGAAGCCATTTTAAGAAACAACAGGATGCCAACTTCGGCGATTGTATTGACTGTGCACAGTGTGTAAAGGTATGTCCTACAGGTATAGACATCCGAAATGGGACCCAGCTGGAATGTGTAGGTTGTACTGCCTGTATTGATGCCTGTAACTTCATGATGTCAAAGGTGAACAGACCATTGAACCTGATCCGTTACGCATCAGAAGATGGTATTGCCAACAAAAAACCACTGTCGATCACTGCACGTATGAAGGTATACAGCACTATCCTGGTACTGATTATTGCAGCCATCACCTTTTTGTTAGCCAGCAGGCAACCGGTAGGTGGCGATATCATTCGTACCGCAGGTATGCTGTACCAGGAGAGAGGGGAGGACAGCGTATCCAATCTATACAGTATAAAACTGATCAACAAAACGACGGCTGATGTTCCGCTTACGTTGAGACTGGAAGGAATTGCTGGTCGTATACAATCAATTGGAGCTCCCGTGATCAAGGTAAAAGCGGAAGCGCAGGGAGAAGGTACTTTCTTTATCGTATTGCCCAAAAGTGCCATCGATAAAAGAAAAACCGTACTGCATGTAGCATTATATGCAGGTGACAAGAAAAATGGTTCCATCAAAACTACTTTCCTGGGACCCATCCAATAATTTTTTTAAACTACTCATCATGAACTGGGGACATAGCATCATCGTAGTATTCGTTCTTTTTGCGGCCGGTATACTCACATTGGTTACCAAGAGTATGCATGCGCATGTGGAGATGGTGAATAATGATTATTACGCGGAAGAACTGAAATATCAACAGGTGATAGATGGACGTAAAGAGGCCGCGTTGTTGTCAGCACCGGTAAAGATCGATCAGACCGGCGATCAGATATCAATAACGTTCCCACCTGAAATGCAGGGAACACCGCTGAGTGGTAAAATATATTTCTATAAAGCAGCGGATTCCCACCAGGATGTAACCGTTCCGCTTCGCTCCGGTGTAGAGGGTACTGTTAGCATCAGCAAACAGAAACTGAGTAAGGGAGCTTACCAGGTAAAGATGGAATGGGATGCCAATGGCAAACACTATTTCCAGGAAGAGAATATATCGGTGAACTAATTTAAACATCACACCATGTTCCTGACATTTCTTTATGCGCTTTCGCTGGGTTTTATAGGCAGTTTTCACTGCATAGGTATGTGCGGGCCGATAGCGCTTACTTTACCGGTTCAGCACCTGGAAGGTACGCGTAGGCTGGGAGGTATATTACTGTACAATGCAGGACGTGTGAGCGCTTATACCGGTCTTGGTATCTTTTTCGGATGGCTTGGCAGGCAATTTTATCTGGGTGGCCTGCAGCAATGGCTTTCTATTACAGTAGGAGGGTTATTGCTGCTGGTCATTTTTTTTCAGTACGGCTGGAAGTCTTTTCGCCTTCCTGAGATAGGAGGATTTTATACCAGAAGGATCAAATCGATCCTTGGCAATCTACTCCGTCAACGTCGCTTCAGTACACTTTATGCAATCGGTTTTTTCAATGGCTTATTGCCATGTGGTCTGGTTTATTTTGCCATTGCCGGAGCGATCGCTACCGGCGCTACCTGGCAGGGTGCGCTGTTTATGACAGCTTTTGGAACA